>BNJS01002961.1_pt1 | contig 75414 bp, 72 predicted proteins | sample 8540461 | NCBI WGS metagenome assembly BNJS01 (sample SAMD00202454, study PRJDB9452) | human saliva metagenome | isolation source: human saliva | place: Japan
GTTGTTGCAATAGTTCCTTGTCATTCTTTGGGGTTTTAGTTCCTCCAAATATTCAGCGGTAGCGGTTAACATCTCTGTTTTCAGTCGTTCAGAAAATCTCACTATTGGATCCACAATCGTAAATATAATGTATCTTTTGTTCTTCGTGAGATTTCAATAAGTCCTCCGTATGGTAACTCTAACTAATTTAATATCCATTGTTTTATCTATTTTTAATACAACATTTTTAGTAAAACACCCGCTTATTTCACTGCGCAAAATATAAAATATATTTAATGTTTTACTATTTTTAATACAACATTTTATTTTATTTCATATGTGTCATATAATAGTCAAAATCATCCTTACCTATATTAAGGAAATTTTTCGTATTTGTCCTAGTAATACTATATGCTTTCCCTTTTATATACCATTCAAAAGCATCTAAGGAACAATAGATTTGTTTATATCTTGCATAACATCTTCTATATTTTCAATATTTTGACTTTTTAAAATATTAACTATTTTTCTTGATTAGTTTTATTAAAATAGTCATATAAAGTTACGAGTTTGGATATTGACACCCGGATTTTATGTTATCTAATTCTAAACCTATATTATTTTTATTGTATAACTAACCTCTGTCATTAAAACCTAAAACGTTCATTATCTATTTTCCAAATATCTATTGTATTAGAAAAGTTTATAAATGCTAGTTAAAAAGTTGTATCAAATTCTTGAAGTTCAGATAGTATAATTTTAGAAATGATATTTTTACAGAGAGAGCCATTTTCGGCAAATATCATTTTTATATCTTCAATATTTTCAGAATTCAAAAATATCTCTCAAAATCATTCTCTGTATAGTATTCATCAACACTAAAGATTTTAGTTAGTAGTCTTTTTGCTGTAATAAGTATATATATAGTATAATAATTTTGGTTATTTATAACATAGGGTTTTAAATTTGTATTTAGGAAATGTTTGATTGTTATTTTGCTCATCGTATTTTTATTTCTACAATATACAAAGATAATATATATAATAATATTAGTCAAAACATTAGGAGGAAATAAATAGAATTGCGTTAGCTTAATTAGTAAAGGCAACTATGATAAATAAATATATATAGAAAAATAAAATAACTATTTTTAAACTATATAAATAATTGAAAATCGTTATATGTAGAGATTTTTGATGACCCGCTTTGATACCCAAACGATATTTTATAAAATACTCGGTTTTTAATAATGTAGTATTTTGCTAGAATCATTAATCAATTCACTCTCAAAATAGGGGTCCAAAATGACTATGCCGCCACAACAGGCCCACTAGAGACAACCTCTACCGACCTCATCACACCCCAGCTTCCACACAATCCGAAAATTTACTTAACAATGCTTATTTGATTTGATAATGATTTTAAATTGATTAATAGAATCTCTGCCCATTTTTCTGCTCCATCTTTGTCGGAAAGGAACAATCCCCAAAATCAGTACCAATAGCATCTTCTCAAGACTATTATATTTTATCTAAAAAGGCTAATTTTTCATCATCCTTGATGAAATTTATATGCCTTGCATCTCGCTGTCGGATACTCCCCTTCTTTTTAGGTCTTAATTTTAATGGAAAAATTTGACATTTTATCCCTCATCCAAAAACCAAATTTTTAGCTTCTGAAGATGGTATCCTTCTAAAATTATTGTATTATTCCTCTACGGAAGACTCTTTTCAATCGTCAAAGGAATATTATCTTGATCTGTAATAATGTTCTACTGGATAATATATTTCTGCCTATCTACGAGCAAATTGATATTCTTTTGAATGAAAAATATTACTCCACCCCAGCGTGTAAAAATTTTATCACGCGGTACTATTTTCAAAACTAAAAGTTTTCAAAATTTCATATATTAAATATGTATTTTGTCAGAGCATTTTATCAATAAAAACAAAATTATCTTCATCTCTGAATTCCTCTCACTTACTTTCGCTATTTGACAAATAATTTACAATCATTAATATAGTCAATAGACTTCTGAAAATTATCCATGGGGACAAATCTTTTAATAGTGGAGAAATTGTATCTGTATCTTGTCGCAGATAATCATATTGGATTTATCCCTTCTGAATGTGGGATTTTATTTTCGTGAGCATATTGATACATTTCCTAGTTTAGTAGCCTCAACATTGGTCAAATACTATTTTTATACTTTGAATACCGCATAATCCTGACTGACCAGCCTCCGCGAGACAAATTGACCAGAAAAGTTCTCCAACTCGTCGTCCTGATGATGTGCAGTCAGTAAACTAATCTATATTATTATTCTGCATTACCACGAAAAGCACATCGCAAATCTCTCGCCCACAATTGAATAGACCTCTATTGGGCTCAGTTTATCCACGTAAGAAACCTCATATACGAAAGAAATGCGGTATATCAGAGTTCTGGCAAAACATTGGTCACCAATTTTGGTCAAGGTTAGAATCCTCCCCACGAAGATGATAATTAATATGTGCCACAGAAATAGCTGAACATCTCTCTTTGAGATCTCCCATCAATGAGAGCAAAACCATAGAATCGGCGCCTCCACTCACATGCCATCAAAATTTCTTATCGACACTACTTTCTCTCTCAACAAAGAAAATTCATTTTGGAATCGCAAATTTATCACCTCAGAAATTTATCAATTTTGTTAAAAACTTACTACAAATATAATCTCTGTATATTTGGCGATGGAAAGAGATGTTGATTTTCCTCAAAACGAAAAATAAATACTTTGAATATAAGGAAATTATTGAGTCTGCCATCGGATTAGTGGCTCATCGGAATGACGAGAGTTACTATGTGAGCAAAAACAATTTGACGCTCTGAATACAACTACAAACAAAAGTCTTGAAAAACTCTGCTGAGAGACAAAGAGAAATACAAGATCGAGAGGGCAGAATGCAGCAGGACTTTGAAAGAGAACACCTTTTAAAAGACCAAACAACGTTTTAAAATCTTCCCTTGATGCATGTCTATCCAACTCGGTAAATCATCTACATTATTGACAAGTTAGTTGGAGAATCACGTTTAATTTCTTACATAGCAACTTATTTCTGCAAATTCTAAAAACGATAGTTTAAACTTGGCATATCCAACAAATAAAAAGAACTTTGGATGATGTAATCTGATAAAGATGTAGAAGTAAAAGTATTGAAAGGAGTTGTAACATTTACTATCAGACAAATGCTCTTACCCAGTAGGGAGATATGATGTATTACCTGCTGCACAAGGTGTCTTAGGAAAAGTTGCAAAAGTAATCAACGATTACGACACTTACCCGTTTTGAATTGATGGAAATACTCTGATAATACCTTATCAAGTGTGTTCGCCAAGAGATACTGGGAATGATTCGCTGCAGAGCAACTTCAGCAAAAATTTTTGCAAAGCCAATTTGGGGTAAAAATCCAGCCAGAATAACTGCGGGCGGACGAGGCGAGTTTAACCTAAACGACCAATGCTTCTGTATCTGGAAGAGCCGAAACAGAAGAACAGAAATCATCATAATGCCTAAATTAGAGGAATTTATGAAATTGATGAACATAGCTCCTATTAAGAAATAATTTTTTTGTTTCCATAAATTTTGTTAATGTAAAAAATAGACTTCCTCAATATTGGGGAAGCTCTATTTTATTTTTATCTCACTGAATAAATTTAGTCTTCTATACTAAGAACTTCTTTAATTTAGGAGCCATTTGTTTGATAGTAGTCTCTACACCCAGTTTGTTGTAGAAAATGATTGGGCACCATCACCCTTAATAGTCTCACAAAACTTTATCCCCAATATGATCAATTAACTCAATATCTCCACCATCTTTATTAAGAAAAGGGCGATACTCTAACGCTCTTTGAGTACTTTGTTACCGTTTTCAGTTATACATCCATTAATTAACATTTAGTTGCAAACTTAGTAAAAATACAAAAATTATCATTCTTTTGCCTTCATTTTGTATATCCTGACATTGCTGTAATTTTCACAGCTTCCAGTTGGAGGTAGATTCGTATTTATCCAAGAGACTTCATTTTCTTAGTCGTATCCAAGTATATTTCTGATACCATAGTATTTTTTGAAGTGCCGCAGGACGCCCATTTCCTGACTCTCTATCACTTGTACCAATGAATTTCTCCAAAACTGAATTCCTAAACCTTGCAAGATTTTGAGCCCTTCTTTCCGAAAATAATATTTATTATTTGGGCAATTTTCCACAAAAACATGACATATTCTCAATAACTCCCAACACTGGAATATTAATACTCATAGTGAACATTGCACCCTTTCTTAACATCAGCCAAATGCCACATGCTGGAGGCGTACCAATAATAACAGCACTTAAATATGGATTCTGCCAAATGGATATCTCCCGTACCTGGAGGCAAGTCTATCAACAGGAAATCCAACCTCCTCAATTAGCATCTCTAATTAATTGTTGCAATGCCCAGGCCATAGGGCCACGCCATACCACAGCTTGATTACTTCCTGAAAAATACCATAGATAGTATCTTTATCATAATTTCTAATGGTTGCATCAAATTTTTACCATTAATATTATTTACAAGGTTTATCGCCCACAGTATCAAACATTGTTCGACAGATGGCCCATAAATATCCGGCATCGAGAAGCCCCACCTTGAAAACCCATTTTTGCTAAGGTAACAGCTAAATTACACGCAACGGTAGATTTACTAACCTCCTTTTCCTGAAGTAATTGGGTAATAATATTATAATACCTGTATCATTTTTCCTTTGATTTGGTTCTTCTGAACCTCCTAGTTCAGATCAGAGATTGAATTTTTAATTTCAAAACAGCTGTCTCTCTCCAAACTCGTGAAGCAAAGGCTTGCTTCATCGCTACTCCAATTTCTTTTTCTCGTATCGCTAGAGTGAGCTGTCATATCGATATAGACATCATCACCCAATTTGTATATTATGCACCAAATCATCAACTTCTATATTTTTAGAAATTCCTGAACCTGATTTTGGTAATCATACTACTAATAAATTTTTAACCACAAATATAAAAAAAAAATTCACAATTATCCCTCCTTATTTATAAATTTATCCTATCAATAAATTATTAAAATATTCATCGTTTGATTTTTAAAATAATTTTTAAATATAAATAACTGATTATTAAATACTAACAATTAAAATTACAAAAATAGCATCTTTCGTTTAATTTTTATTACTTTACAGCTATTAATATTAAAACAATTAGAAATGAAAAACTTAGGGCGCAGTCTTTATTAGTAGGAGTAGCCATCATTTCTGCTCAAATTGAAGGAAAACAGAAACCATTGACGACGAAACAGAAAGGCAAAATCAATTGTAGAAATTTCAAAAAAATGATGGAAAATACTATGAAAATCCAAATAACTGATGAGGTAAAACCCACTAAATGACAATTGTGTAAAGTGCAAGGACGACAGAAAAATAAACCACTAATCGGCTGGAAATCATCAGAGGATTAGAAAGATATGACGACCCACGGGAGGAAACTATTACAGACCCCAAAAAATGGAAAACTTACAAATGCACCAATTTTTAGATGGCAAAGCAAATTGAATGTGAGAGGATATCGGCTTTCTGTTATCGGAAGAACGCAAGTTTGGCAAAAACTAAATTCCAAATTATCATAGAAAACACTTATCGGTTCGCCCGCATAGGTGCTTTTTTTATATCTTAGGAGTCCATTATGTAACAATCCTAAAAAATAACGACTCATACAACGAATCTGATTTACATGAATATAGAGCAAGAATTTCTGAAATTGTAATGATAACCAAAATATCGTACATAAAATTTGCAGAATATACACCAATAACCAATACGACCACGAGGACTTATTCCAAGAAATCGTAATACAACTCTGGTATATCCCAAAATTCCGAGGTGATGCCAAATTACTACTGGGCGTATAGAATTGTTCTTAAATACAAGTTTTCATTACCCTATTCAAAAAAAGAATAAACAACCCAAAATAGATAAAAATGAAAGAGCTAATTCAACTCAAATACAAGCAGAATATAATGACGAGATTGAAAAATCAGTAATGTATAACGCCATCTATCAACTCAATGATATAGAAAAAACTAATAATACTCTTCCTTGAAGATAAATCCACAAAAAATTGCCGAAATAATGGGGATATTCGACAAACAACGCTAGAATAAAAATGATGAGAACTAAAGACAAACTACTAATATCTAAAAACAACAATATGTCGAGCCACTGACTTAGATTTATTAAAACATTGGCAAGAAGAAAATCACTTTATATATAGCGAACCAGGAACTTCTATTTATGACCAAAAGTAAACTCCCATCCGCATAGCAGATGGCTCCTATTGATCGGATTCATAGAGCTACTCTCTTTTGGGCCAGGAATCAACCACTTTCTACCTCAAGGGAATAATGACTTGGCAATCAAAATAATACCACAAAAGTCCTTCTAGCATTTTAGATACTACTTTCAAACTCTACCCTACCTCCTTGTCGGTGGATTGTGCTCTAATTACACACTTGATTGCTGTAGAAAAACAGTCCCAAAAACTTCTCCGACGAGATACTCGGTATGAGACAATTGGTACGTAGTTATATGTGCTACTCAAGTTGCAGCCATACTAGACATATCATTCATCTTAGGGATATATTTATGGTATTCGTTATCGTTAATGCGTCAGCAATTCTCCAAATTTTAAGTCATTATCGATAATCCTCGTGGCTTCCCTCGTAATAATCACTATCTATTCATCTCTGGTTTTAACATTGTTATACCGATTAATTTATGGCAAATGCTAAAGCGATTAGAAGGAAACCTACAAGGAACTACTCTCTAAATATTAATAACATACACATATAAACAAAAGTACATTAAATTATCACACTATAAATCAAGCACATTATAAATTTCAACAGACATACGATCGAGTTATTATATTAGTAGCTTTGCTTTAAAATATATCAAAATATGACCTCGATTTATATACAGCACTTTGGTGGTGGTCTTTCTTACGAATTATTTTAAGCTGTAAGGCTTGCAGAGCATTCTAATATATACACTTTTACATAATACAAGCCCTGTCGCACTTGCGGCGACTTATTTTTAGTAATTTTATATACATAATGAAAAATATTCAGTAGACGCCAATGGTTATTATGGTCGGGTCGGAGGGCATTTCATGTGCACTGACGTTTTCTTAAACCAAATTTGAAGGAATTGGGAGGATTACCACAACAAATTATTTCCTCAGAATCTTTCCAAGAAGAATATCAACCACTGCTCAGAGACTATGTAGAGTAGGCGACCCCTGATTCTATGCTTCTAATTTGAGTAAAAATACAACACTCAGATTTATTTAAAACGGAAGACCTCAACCATGCGGGAGCTCATAAGTTGAATAATGCATTAGGACAGGCCCTATTAGCCAAAACGACCAGGAAAAACTTGCAATTGCTGAAACAGGAGCAGGACAACACGGAGTAGCAACGGCAACGGCTTGTGCCTACTTAATTTAGAGTGTACATAATGTGAGAGTGGGAGACTGGATGCAACGGCAAGCACTTAATGTTGCTCGAAGGAAGATGCTCGGTGCCAAAGTAGTCACGCTGCTGGAGGACCCTCACCGATGCTGTAAATGAGGCATTCCAAAGTTGGATAGAAAATCCTGCCGACACCTGTTTCCTAATCGGCAGTGCTGGCAGAACCACATCCTTATCCTGATATTGTGGCTCATTTCAGTGTAATTTCAAAGGAAATTCGTGAACAACTCACTGCAAAAGCGTTGGCAAACCCACACTGCAGATTATGCTTAATCGACTTGTGTGGGTGTGTAGATAATGCCATTGGTGCTTTTTATCATCTCCTCGATGACGAAAATATAAAACCCATTGCCGTAGAAGGTGGTGGATTAGGGGAAAACTAAACAGGGTACAAACAGGCTGCTGTGTGCCACAGGAACCATTGGAGTTCTTCACGGAGGTAGAAGTCTTGTGATGCAGACAGAAGACCATCATAATAGAGCCTTATAGTATCTCCGCGGGGGCTTGATTACCCTGGTATAGGGGCCTATATTTTGCACATCTATTCACTACAGGAAGAGTTAAATTCTACAACGCTACCGATAATGAAGCTCTAGCGGCTCTTTGAACTATCAAAAGAAAGAAGTATTATCCTGCTCTTGAATCTTCCCACGCATTGGCAGGGCTTGAAAAAGAACATTTCAGAAAATAAGTAATCGTAGTGTTAAGTGGTAGAGGTGATCAGGATATGGAAACCTACCTAAAACACTTGTAGACCTAAAAGAGGGATTTTTCCCTCTTTTTATCTCAATATATTCTACAATCCTTTACTTTCACATTATTCAAGAGTGTATTCTCGTCCATCAATAGTAATGCTAAGATTCCGGAAAAACACCTTCTGTACAATTTTCCTTTTTGGTCTTGAAACTCTATTTTCCTCAGCAACAATGGATACCTTTGACCCTCTATTTCATAGCGGTCTTCTGTAAAGGAAGATTATTAAGGTCTATTTCTCGGTCACGAAAATCTCATAACTCCCTTATTAGCCTGAGTATCAAAACTGATGATAATCTGCCCATTTTCATCTGTAAAAATAGCCTTACCTGCGGGAAACTCAGCTAATGTTACCAATATTTGTTTTCTTGGGTTGACTGTGTCTCTACCTGCTGTACAGATTCGTCTTTTTGCATGCTATTAATACGAGATCAAATAAAGATTGTCGCTATTATTTTCTTCATTATTATAATAAAATTATTTTTATTTATTTCATTAATTTGCGGATAATTTTGTGAATCAATCCTATACATATAGTCTGATACCGCCTTTACAAGTTTTTCCCTCGCTCAGTCTCAGGAGTATGCAACTTGTGCAGCAGATTGTTTTTCAATTCTAAATCTGTGGATAAATCCCTACAATATCCTTTTCTATCAAAGACGATAGATGTAATCCCCAATAATTGATTGGTCTTCCTCAGCTAATGAATTTGGCACTACCTCTTCGTTTTCTTTATCCAGAAATTAGACTTTTCCCCCAACTTGGTTGGTTTATCGCAGCCAATCAAATCTGCAAAGTAGAGATAAATATCTATCTGCTGTCAATATCTTTCGGAGCTACACCCTTAACTGATATTTCGGATTAGGTGAATATATTATCAATGGCAAGCAAAAGGCATTTACTGTTTTATACCCTATAATATGCCTCGTTGGTATGGTCTCCCGTGATTACAAAAATCGTATTCTGATACCACGGTTGTCGCCGTTTCAAAATATTTTTTAAGAGAATAATCCGTGTATTGCATCGGCTCGTGAATGAGGGATATTTTCCTTTCTAAATTTTCCTTGATATTTTCCGGTATCTTAAATGGATGATGAGAAGATGCCGTAAGACCGTTGCCATAGGTATTTTACGTCTCTACATTGTGCTGCAAAATACTGCAGGCCTCGTCCCAAATCGCTCCAAATACCATCAAAATCCGCATCACTCACATATATTCCGTCTCACCACACAATGCTAGCGAATCCCACATATTAGAAAACTCTACGGTGAGCCATTTGGCGCTCCGTGATAAAATGAAGTATCATATAGCCCAAATCGTTACAAATAGAAACCATGGATTGTCTCTCTTTGATTAGGAATACGGCGAACTCTGTAAATGCATCTCGTAAGCTTGGGATGCCTAGCAGACATCACTGTCCACCTGTGAATAGACTGCCGGCCATTAGCTTGCATCAGTGCAAATATCAAAGACTTACCTGACAGACTGTCCACGGAGTGATATGAAGTATAGTTCTCAATGGCTTGATTAAATGCCCCTACATACTCTCTACCAAGGCTCTCCACGATGAATATTACAATATTAGGTCTCTCTCTCTCCGTTATGATGATATTCTTTAACAGGTTTAATATTATCATTAATGTATTGTTTATCAACAAAATGAACTTCCTCAAAAAGTATTTGTATTAGCCTGTCCTATGAGAAATACCGAATTAAGAACTTCCATTGGCATACAACGGATCTCGTAACATAACCGATTAGCGCATCAACCTATATTAATCGGGCGAGTACCATGCTTAAAATCCCTACGAATACCACCACCAACAACGACAAACAGCCAATGAGCACAATACTTATTACCGAATGTCCAAAAATATGGCAACAATCTCTTTGGCCTACTCTCTGTACGCTTATCTACGATACAAATACACCCGAAAAGCCATTAGCTCTTTCAAAGGAAATTGGCACTAAGGGATTTTGCACCAATGAAATCCAAAAACCTTGAACAAATTATTCTCATTCTCAGCACCAGCAAGTCACTGCGGAGGTAAGGCGATCTTTTACTAAATCGGTAATATATAATATCACCAAAAATTCCATCCACATAAGTAACTCCATTCGCTAAAAATACATCCAGACGAGAGTTTCTGAGTAATATATCTTTCGATATTTATCAAAATAGGAATGATACTCAGTGAAAATGAATAGACTATTAACATAGAGTATCGCTGTGGTGTCAAACGCTGCCGTGATAGGCCAATCCACATACTCCGATATGCTGTCTATCCCTATCGTTTCAGATTGAAATACCAGAATAAAAAACCTCGTTATTTATTAAAAACATATACCAAGCCAACTCTATACAGTAGGACAGCTAATTCTCTCAGACGGATTTTCCATTATTTATTTTTGAAAGATCAGTTAAGATTTTTATCATAGTATCAAAGATTATTATAGAATAATTTCTAAATAAAATAAATTTCAGCGAAATCACTCTATTTAAGCAGTTTTTATGTATATTTGTATTTCAAAATACAGTAAACGGAAATGAGTTGGTTCAAAAATATTTAAAAAGAGGAAAAGAAACCTTAGACAAAGGATTAGAAAACCTGACAAGGCTTTTTTTCGAAAAAATGACGAAAGCCGTAATCGGAAAATCTATGTTGATGACGAGGCATAGACAATTTGGAAGAAATCCCCTCATTGTTCTGATGTGGGGCCTCACCACTATTAAAATCATCGAAAAATAGAAGAGCGCGTTGCCAGAGACAAGTATGTAAATACCACTCGAACTAGACAAAACTCTTCATGAAGAAATATCTGCCCTACTTTTGGAAAATCCCCCACACAATCTGGAAATATAGACGAGAATAAAAACCTTTCGTAATAATGGTTGTTGGGGTAAATGGGTTGGGAAAGACCATCTACCATTGGCAGCTTGCTCATCAATTCAAATCGCAAGGAAAGTGGTTCTTGGTGCAGCCGATAGCATTCCGTAGCCGCAGCAGTAGATCAACTCAATTTTTGGAGCGAAAGAGTTGGTGTGCCTATCGTAAAACAAGGTATGGGAAGCGACCCTGCCTCTGTGGCATTTGATACCGTGACAATCTGCTGCTGCCCAAAACGCCGATGTTGTACTAATAGATACTGCAGGACGACTTCACAACAAAATAAACTAATGAACGAATTATCCAAGATAAAAGTAATGCAAAAATTAATCCCTGATGCACCTCCACGAGATTTTTATTAGTACTCGATGGCTCCACAGGACAAAATGCCTCTGAACAAGCAAAACAATTCACTGCTGCTACGAGGTATCTGCACTTGCTGTTACAAAATTAGATGGTACTGCCAAAGGAGGAGTGGTAATCGGTATTTCCGACCAATTCCCAAGTTCCCGTAAAATATATCGGTGTGGGAGGAAAAGATGGAGGATTTGCAACTATTCAATGGAGAGGAGTTCGTGATTCGTTTTTCATAATATTTTTAAGATAGAAAAAGAGGTATGGAATATTTCATACCTCTTTTTATTTTTCTATTGATTGAGAATCTTCACCTCACATTGTGGGAATGGAATGTTGATTCCTCCCTTTATCTAATGCCACTTTTATACGCTCTTGGATGTCATTTCTAACCTCTACGAAATTCTCTCTCACCCAAAATGAATCGTAAGATTCACAGAGCTATCCCCAAACTACTTACAAAAACATCTGTTTTGGGAGTTTTCTAACACCCTATCATCACCACTCAAAATAGAGAGTATCAATTCCTTAGCTTCTTTGATATTATCATTATAACTAATTCCGATAATAAACCCATTCTTCGGCGAGCAATCTTCGTATAATTCCTAATCACCGAGTTTGCCAAAGCTCCATTTGACTTAAAAACCTTATACCTTGTGTGGTAATAAGCGTCGTATAGAGGCAAATCTATCTTCTACGGTGCCGTCGGTCCTGCATTGTTCTCAATATAATCTCCCACATCAAAGGGCGGAATATAAGTATCAGCACACCGCCTGCAAAGTTAGAAAGAGACCCCTGTAGAGCCAAAACCTATACGCTAAAATAACCGAAAATGCACCTAAAATTGCCGTAGTCTGAATCGTAAATTAGATGCAACAAACAATGCCAATAAAGCGTAAGTAAAAATTTGATAATAGATAAACCAAAATCCCCTTAACGAAATATCTACATCTCTGCTCAAAGCGTAAAAATTTTTATTGTTGTTCGGATAATCAATAACCCTATTACCAATCCCTAAAAAGCCTTCACAAAAAGAAGGAATCATATCTATCAAGTCAGAAATTATCTTCTCAAAATATTTGTCGAAAATCCACCAATGAACCCGAAATATTTTTCCCTATATTTTCTAAATGTTGCTCTTTCATCCTTACTATAACTTAAATTAAAATTAGAACCAAAAATCTTGTTATGTGCATACAACAAGATGGGAAACCTAAAATATTTAATCTATGGATAAAATTTTATTCTGCTGTTTCTTGCGTTTCATTTTGGCGTTTCGGTCTTCACAAAACTTTCAGGAGTGATATATCCTGCTTTTTGCAAAATATTATACCACTGTGTAAATTTCTTAATATCAGAAATATACACTCTTTCGGTATCATAATTTGGGAGTGCTTTTAGCATATCTCTCTCAACTCAACATCAGCAGATTTATGAGATAATACTTGCTCGTAGTTGTCATTCCTTTGCTATATTTTCAAACACATCAAACAAAAGTACCTCTTTATCAAAAGTATACATAGAAATATTATCCAACAAAACTCACTTTGAGATGAATTACATACTTATTTTCTTTTTACTAGTTACATCTTCAATGATAAACCCATTTCAATTGAGATACTAACTTTGGGAAACAACCCTGGTTTTTCCAGAAATTGAAATAATCTAATTGCATTATTTTTATGAATTTAAATTTACTTTGAAATCGCATTTTTATATGATACACTTCACTTCTCCCTTTTTCTATGGAGTTTTCCCTTTACTAATTTCTTCTTTTAAATTACTAATATGGTCCGTGAAAAGAATCCCCTTGATATGGTCGTATTCAGTGCTGAACTACTCGCTCGTAATCTGATAGTTCTTCCGTGTGTTTAACGAAATTTTCATCAAAAACATTCTATTATGATGGTATCCTTTCACATCCTCCTCGAACATCAGGAATAGAGAGACAACCTCATTAAACCTCCATTCCTCGCCACGCCTCTCAATAATCGTTGATTAATGAATACTTTTTGAAACCTTCAACTTATCAGCACTTCTTCATATTCCTCATCCTCTGCAAATGGGGTAGCATCTACGATGAAAAAGACGAATATCTAATCCCTATTTGCGGTGCTGCAAGTCCAACGCTATTAGCCTTTATACATTGTGTCAAACATATTTTGTATCAATGCTGACAACTCTGATAATCTGGGGTTATTTCTTTGCAGACTTTTCTCAAAAACTGGGTCTCCAAATGCCCTAATTGGTAAAATCATTATTTTTATATTTCAATTGAAAAGAGACATGCTCTATCCTATCGTATCCAAATAATTTTGGAGGATTATTGTAGCACTTACTTTATCTATCAGCGATTTTTGCTCTCGTTGTTTTTATTTTTCCCCACTCTGACTGATAAAATAAGACGCTATCTTGGAGGTAAAACGCTCATCAAATCGTTTTATTTCAAGTGTTGGAAATAATCGTCTACTTCATCCACAAATTTTAGGATATCATTCTCCACCTCCGACATATTCCCTCGCAAATCGATAGGTTGCCCCATCACGATAGTCGCCACTTCATTTTCCGAAAATATAAAAATCTAGCAATTTTGGGGTCGGTATCGTATCCAATCCACTTTCACTATAATCTGCTATCATCGGTGAACGGAACTCCTGTCCTTGCCTTTCCGTAATCAATAGCCATAATCTGTGCCATAATGATGCAAATATACTAAATTTTTAGTACTTTTGAATTATTCCATCGGCAGGTCCTCATTCAGGCCTGTGTCTTTTTATTAGACTTTTTAAGTTGATTGGCCACTAAATGCTGATATTCTGTACGATTTTGTAAAGTTTCACTGCTGGAAGATAGCCCATAAAACTATTATGGTCGGCCAAGTTTTCCCAGCAATATCGTAGGGCAGTGCCGTGGTCTGGGAAGTTCTTATATAAGGCATTCCACGGTATAATTCACTCCTCTTCGTAGGCGAGAGTCTTGAATGGTGCTAATCCCGGTCGTGACATACATTGCTAAGACAGCGTCATAACCGCAGTATTTGTCTGGTTGAAAAACTATCGGCTGAAAGGGGCCCAATGTCAAAATTCCCCTCATTATTCAGCATCTCAATAGCGGGTGATTATTTTCTTCGAGTTCGATTGCCTGCATGTGGGTTAAGGCCAGTCAGCAATGGTCGTGTACGCAGAAACTCTTTTAGACAATTATCCGAGTAATCTGATTTGTTTTTGTATTTTTCTTTGGTAATATTTTCCCGGAAATTTTGATATTTGGAATATGGTGTGTAGATACAGCCACTCTCAGTTCATCTGCTACCAAAAACATCAATCACGTTTGCTAATTTTTCTTCAAAAATAGTGGTAGCCCCTATATGTTGGAATCCGTGTTTCAGCATTTCATCTTTGTTGATGGGTGCCGTTACAAAAACATTCTATTTCGTGTTTTCATTAGGGCTTCTGTGAGGCTATTTAGGAGTCTATCGCCATTTTGGTAGATTCCTCTGTGGGAGTACCAAAGTCAATATTCACATTATCTTTCCATAGATTCCCATATTGAGTTTCCCATCTTGTGCCTGCTGAGGGGTAGTAAATATAGTTGAAATTAATATTAAGTTTAAAAGACATGATAAGTAAATAACCTTCCAGAGCCGAAAAATAACCGGAGTATCTGTGATAGACTCATAGCTGAGGTATTTCTTATAATCTCGGGGCCAATACCATTGAAACTCTACCGAAATCCCTACTCTTATTTTTCTTTCTTGGTGAATTCATTAATTCTAGCTAATTTATATACAAAGATAATACTTTTTATATTTTGATGAGTTTTTCTGTTGTTTTAGGGTTATTCACATACTTATACACAGTGTTACTCACAAGTTTATCCACTTTCTTTGGGGATAAAATGGCATTTTTACTCTCCATTGAAGTTATTTTGCTTTTTCTTTTGAAAAACCATATCCAAGGGTTATCCACATACTTATACTAGTTTATCCATAATATTCACATTTTTGGGGATAAACAAAAATACTCCCTGTGCTAAGGAAGTAGCTCACTATTTATGCTCTGTTCATTCAGCAGGGCAATATCTTCCAACTCTGTCAAAACCTTTATTAAAGCCCCCAATTTTTCTCAGTCCTTCATAGGCTTCTTTTCCAGTGTAGGCGAGGGAAGCATCTTCGCTGTATTTGAATTTCAGTACGGCATCGTTCATATTTTCATTATGGAATACGCCTATCTTTTCAAGATTTTCAAAATCGCTCGTGAATATCCCTGTTACCTTCTTTAAAGAGGTCAGGTTCTAAATGGGTTATCACCTCATCAAGAGTTTTGCTCTCTATGCTCGGATAGATACATAAAGATAGGTATTCTGGTAGCAAATTTTATGAGTTTTTCTTGGATTACCTTTTCTTACTTTTTATATTCCTTTTCATCATCGCTGAGCGTTTTTGGTCTCTTTTATCTATTTCTTTTTATCTGAATTGGCAAATTCTTTTTCGTGTATTTTTCACTGCTTCGGATTTACTTATGATGGTCTCCATATCTTGTTTCACACCACGGAATCCCTCGATACTTTCCAAAGCCCCACTTGCCTCTTCGCTGCTTAATAACCTTGATAAGTGGTATTATCTACATTGACGAGTAGTGCAGACTCCCACTCTCCTTGCCAATAGTGTAGAGGAAACTTTGCACCACCATATCCAATATATCGGCGGCCTTCACCTCTACCATCACATTACCATCATAAGATAATACTGGTAAGAAATTTAGCATTCTTCACTTATCCTCGGCTTTTAGAGTATTTATCTATACTCAGTTTATCAGCATATTTCACTAATTGATTGAGAGCCCCTATTTGGGTGCAGAAAGTCAAAACATAACATTCGTTTTACTAATCACTTGCTCATTGGGAGTTTTGCCATTAGGATTGTCTGTCCAAGGTGTTTTGTACTCGAATATTGTTTGGAAATATGTCTCTGGGCTGGTAGGTGTTTCAGCATTATTATCCCCTGACCAAGGAGGTACCGATACTCCCGTAGTAAGTTTCCCAGGAGAGGGTGATACTCTTTGTTTCAATGGATTTTTGCCATCTTTTTCCATTTTCTTTTGTGTATTTGTAGGCTTCTTGCCCTACGCCCACTTGTTCTCCTGCACAGACGATTATTTCGTAATCGTGAAAAGGTGATTTTGTGGTTTTTCAGCAGATTTTTCATTGCATTACAAGAGGCTACATTGGGCGGGAACCAGAAGGTATGCTGCAATATCCCGCAGCAGTCGGCTATCGGAAAGCAGGCATCAATGGTTTTTATCCCTTTGTTTTAGGTCGTCTCTCATGGTGGTTGCTAAATTGCCCACGGATAATGCTAAGCCACTCTGCAATACTCGTTTTCGTGTTTGAAGGTTGCCGTCGCCCTTGCCCATTGCGGAGAAAATTCATTGTTGTCAAAACTCGTTGAACTCTCCCCTTTTCGGCGATGTATTTCCCTCGGGGAGTTAGTAGGTCATCATCATCATTTTGGGTAGGGAGGCATAGGGTTGTCGTCGCCTTTTCCAATTATTTTTGCGGTTTGCTCCGTCGGAGTAAGTCCAGTTATAGATTTGTTGTTCTATGAACTCACCATCGGCGATGGCACGGAATGGCGTCCCCGATAGATAGAGAGATAGTGTTTGGTATTGATGGGAGGCTCTCTGTCGAAATAATTAATTAAATCCTCTGTTTCTTTCAGTCCCATTCTTTCGGTGTGTAATTCTTTTTCGTTCTTTTCGCTCGGCATCTAATTGTTGTTTTTCTTCGAGGTCTTTGTTACTGGGTGTCGAAGAGTTTTTGACTTTTCTCGCCACGCTCCGAAGTGGTATTCGTCGAAGATTACGCAGTCCCATTTTCTTATGTACCCATTTGTTTTTGGATTTCATACCGCCTGATTTTTATCGTGGCCGAGGTGGTCTTGAAGGAGCCAAAATACACGAAAGGCTTTACTTTCTATCCAGTTCCTCAGGGCTGAGGTCTTCCCTTTGTTGGAGACGAATTGCCAATTTTGGAAGTCTATATGCCCTTTTTAGGTCTTCTCGCCAAGCACTCATTACAGCGGGTTTGAAGGTAGCACCAGCACCTTTGTCCAGCCCATTTTTAGCAAGTTGGTACGCTGCGAATGTCCCGAACCTCATCTTAGCATTCCAGAGGAAATGTGTGGCGGGTATCATCCGTATAAGAGTTGAAATATTCTGCAGTACGCTCCACGGCTTTGTTCGGGTCTCATCTCAAAGGATGGGTTTCTATTTTCGTGGTTTTCTTTGATGCCTGTCTTCTATGATTACGGCCCTAAGTCTTCAAGGTACAACGGAACCACCTCTTCCTCGTGGTGAACTTTATTCTCTAATCTCTTGTGGATATTGTGGTCGGTATAGTAGGTGCCATCGTTGCGGAGGGCGATGATATCCAATATGAGTTCCCAAGTCTGGCGAGGTTGTTTTATAGGATATTGCTCTTTATGCGTTCTATGGCGGTTCTATTGGTATAACCTATTTTTGAGCATATCGAAAATGCTCGTCGGTATAGGCATAGATTCTATGGTATGGGTTTTTGGGGAATCTTTCCATTTTTAATTAATGATTTTATTAATAGGTGTTTTACTTTAATTATTTCGATTTTCTACCAATCATTTAGGTTTTCCACGAATTATTTAGGTTTTTACCTAATTATTTCGATTTTCTACTTAATCAGTTCAATTTTTCTACTTAATCGGTTCGATTTTTCACTTAATCGGTTCAGTTTTTCACTTAATCGGTTCAGTTTTTCACTTAATCGGTTCAATTTTCTATCTAATCGGTTCAATTTCTGACTTTTCTACTATTGTTCTTTTGTCTTGACACAAAAGAACCCTAAAAGTCATACTCGAGGTGATTTAGTTTAAAAATCTGACCTTTTCGGTAAAATTTCTGAGAACTCGCTACGCTCAAACAATGGGAATTTCTTCACCCTCAAAGTTCCGATTTTCTTTTACGGCAATCTCCTATGCCAGTTTTTAAATCAGTCTCAAGTTAATCCCAATATCTCGGCATTGGGACCGCAGGCGTCAAGAAAATTAATTGAAATTCGTTAAAAATCTTCCCTTGTCCGAGCGGTAGCGAGTTGGGGAAGGTTTAGGAATTGAAAACTAGTAGCCGTAGGTCCCACAGCCTTGATCTTTTGGTTCTTTTGTGTCAAGACAAAAGAACATACAAAAAGAGGAATTTTCTTTACGGCAATCTCCTATGCCAATCTCAAAGTTAATCCCAATATCTCGGCATTGGGGACCGCAGGCGTCAAGAAAATTAATTGAAATTCCGTTAAAAATCTTCCCTGTCCGAGCGGTAGCGAGTTGGGAAGGTTTAGGAATTGAAACTAACTTTTTAGCCGTAGGTGCCACAGCCTTTTGACCTTTTTCGTTCTTTTTGTGTCAAGACAAAAGAACATACATAAAGAGAATTTTCTTTACGGCAATCTCCTATGCCGATATTTATTCGTTTTACTCTCACAGGTCTCACCATTGTCTCTATATAGGCGATTTCCTCCTCCGTGAGTTTATATTTTTTGTAAAGTTCCTCGTCCGTCCAAGGTTTGGAAAAATCCTGCTGAGGAACAAATTGATAAACTCCTCTCATTCCATCTTGCGTAATTTTTTTTAACCCTAACATAAAATGGAAAAATTTCGTCTTGATATAAGACATTACATTCGCATTGTTCTTTATTTGTAAAAGTACTCTATTACCAAGTAAGTTTGGGTACAACAAGAATTAGGCTCTGCATAGAATGGGTTTGACTAAATCTTCTTGTGAATTACCTGAACCTATTGCCTTGGGAACAATCTACCTTATGAACATCAATTAATTTTATTTTCTATGAGTAATGGTGCTTTGTCTCTTGGTTCGGAAGTATTCTTCACCAATGGAATATCTTCTCTTTTACATAACCTATCCCACCATTTACATAAATTTTCACAGCATCTTTGAATGGCTCTTTTGTAAGATTTGAAGGAAGATAATAACTCAAAGGTGTTTTTAGAACACTCACAATTTCAGAAAAACTTTTTCCTTAAAATTTCTTACTTTATGATAAATACTGATGGCTTGATTATCCCTAATGAGTATATCTGCTCCTTCTTCTTTTAGTGGTCTTGTCATTTCGGATATACATTGTCCGTCGTTATAGGTTTTTATGAGACAATCTCCCTCATAACCATTTTGCCAAAGGAAATAATTCACTCCTCCTTTTATTTCCACACCGGGAATACATCCGATGCATTAGAGTGGTCGTGTATTTCTTTTAGTCTTCTATCACTGAGCATTTCATTACGGAACTCATCTAATCCTCTACCTCCGGAAAACCAACGGCTTGGAACAATCATACAAAGATATTTGGGATTGAGTTGTTTTGCTTGCTGGATAAATTTATGATAGATAGCAATAGCAAAAGTCTCAACACCTACATTCATTTGGTATGAGGGTTTCCTATAATGACATCGAAATTCATATGTTTGTATGGGTTTTTGTTGTGGATAAATGCGTATGCGTGAGTAGAGACCTTCTCTCGCCTCGTCGCCAAAGTCTTTTTATTTACTCCGCAGTAGGTGCATTTTCCCTGCGTTGTCCCGGGTGTGCAGTATTTCTTCGAAGAATATATTTCCGCTTTCGTCTGAGAACTGCTACATGGAATGTTTTCCATTAGCATCGAGCAGAGCAGTATAGCGTCCGCCGTGACGATTAGAGCCGTAAGCTCCGTGATGCCTATTCCATATAGCTGGCGGTGCATAATGTGGTCTATGCGTTCTTGGAGGTTTGGTATTTGTGTTTCGAGGCCTTTCAGTAGTCTTTTTGCTATTTCTCTTAGGAATACACCAGACTTAGAGAATGGGTCGAGGAACTTGCTATTAGGTTAGTAAATAACTCTTGCGGTAGTAGGTCCAGCATCTTATTGGTAATGTTCGGTGGTGAAAACCTCGTCACTGCTCAGATTTGCAGAGACAATTTAGTATATCGAAATGGTCTTTTCGTAGAAACTCATTGTGTGTTATTTTTATTTTTCGGTATTCTGTTATTAGATCTCTGTTTTCGGGTATGTCTTCTATGTTTATTATCTCCTCATAGATACCGCCCCAGATGTCTCGGGTGGTTGGGAATCTTCATTGGAGAATAGCTCCGACTCATCCTTTTCTCTTTGTGATGAAATAATAGCTTGCTAAGGATTGTTTTATTCTACTTATTTGGTTCTTAGGCTCATATTTCCAAAAAGTAAAAATCATTTTATTGGTATCTTCTAAGGTGTTGCCACACTAATATTTTGTATTATCACGATTTCTATGGCCTTCTATTAGGTTTTATAGTATTTACTTCGGTGATTTACCTTAGGATAATACTCGTGATAATAATCTTTCACAATGCATGAATAATCTCTCTCGGCACTCATTGGTATTATCCTCCAAGAGTTCTATTCCATAGATACTCCCCACGAGTAATATTAGATAACAATCGTGAGCGTCTTGCTTGCGTTTAGATGTAGGGAGGATTTTTAGTTTTCTTTTGAGTATCTCCACGAGGAGTACCTGCACCACAAGAAGGCTCGAAATAAGTTGTAGTAAGTTTTTATCTTTTGGGAATTTGTCCCAAACTAAATCTAGCCATTGCTTTTTACTTCTCTCTCATTGGTAAGCACCTCTCCGTGGTCTGCTACGCGTTTTTAGATTTTTATTTGGCTCATAGCGTAGTAGTTTTTGATGTTTTGTATTGCCAAAAGCCGTAGATATGGGCATAAAATCTCCACGAGAAACGCCATAAGGCGCCTCCCGTGGAGTTCTGATGATATGTGTACAAGGTCTCTTATCTGCTAGAACGCTGAACGCTGAACGCTGAACGCTGAACGCTGAACGCTGAACGCTGAACGCTGAACGCTGAACGTTTGAACGCTGAACGCTGAACGCTGAACGCTGGAACGCTGAACGCTGAACGCTGAACGCCTTCAGTGTATCAAAGATACGGATTTTCAATAAGTTATGCAAAATTTTTCAGGCATCTATTTTTATTTTCTTTTTATCCTTTTTAAGTTTCAGGGCAAATATAACGAATTATTAATGATTATCGATAAAAGAATGCTTATCTTTGCTTAAAAATAGAAAAATATGTTCACAGGAATCATAGAAGCCATCGGCACCATACAAAATATAGAAATCGACGGAAGTAATATCCACTTCACGCTAAAATGCCCATTCGCCTCATCACTCGAAAATAGACCAAAGCGTAGCCCACAACGGTTGCTGCTTGACCGTAACCAAAGTAATGGACGACACCTACAAAGTAACCGCCATGAGACGAAACCCTCCTAAAACCAACCTCGGAAAATGGAACATCCGGCACCGAAGTAAATATAGAACGATGCACCCAAATGGGCGGTAGATTAGACGGACATATCGTACAAGGACATATCGATAAAACAGGCATCGTGAAAGTATTGAAGACAAAGACGGAAGCCACTACATCACCATAGAATATCACGAAACTGATGAATATACCACCGTGCCACAAGGCTCTATCACCATCAACGGAGTAAGCTCTCACTGTAGCACACTCTGGAAAAGACCAATCCCTCCGTGGCTATTATCCCCTACACTTGGGAGCATACCAATATGCACTGCCTACACCAGGAGATATCGTCAATTTTGGAATTTGACATCATCGGAAGAATATATCTCCAAAACTACTGAAAAACAATTTTCTCAAAGACCCGTCTAACTCTAAAAAACCTTGATGAAGCCTTTCTCTTTCAAACAATTTAATATTAACCAATCCGAGTATTCCGCATCGGCACCGATGCCGTGCTTCTGGGAGCATTAGCAGGCGTCTTTGGCAAACAAAATATTTTGGAAATAGAGCACTTTGGGACAGGTATCATCTCCTAATGCTCGCACCAAAGAAACTCGGAAGCCAAACATAACAGCAATTGACATTAACCCCGAAGCAGTGGGTTTGGCAAGGAAAAGTCGAGAACGCCCGTTTAAAGAGCGTTTAAAGAAGCTTTTTGTAAAAGATTTTAAAACTTTTGATAATAGTGATAAGTTTGATTTCGTAGTATCTAACCCAATTCTATTTTTGATGCTAACTCCTCCACAGAGGATAGTCTTAGCACGGCAGAGAATAGAACTTGACTTCTCAGATTTAATATGTAATACGCAAAAGATTCTTTCTGTTGATGGTATTTTCTAGTAATTATCCCCGCTGATAAAAAGAGCAAAATTCATTAACCTAAGCAAAGAACATCAATTATACTCACCAGAAAAATTGATATTTATGGGATTGCTGGTGAACACTTCGGCGGAATATTTTTAGAGTTTTCAAAAATTCTCTATCCCCCAAAGTGGAAACCTTCATTATAGAAAAAGCTCAGAGACAATTCTCAGGCAATATTCACTAGCTACAAAAAGATTTTCATTTATTCAAATAGTTCTGCGGTCTCTAATACGATACCTTTCCGTCCTCACATTTGATAGCCTCACCCGGAAATTTTTGTATCATATGATAATCGTGAGTGGCCATAATAACGGCAGCATCATTCTCGTGAGCGACTCTTTTAGGAGTTCCATAATTTCATTAGAAGTCTCAGGGTCTAGATTTCCGTAGGCTCGTCTGCCAATATAAGTTTCGGATGATTAAGCTAGCTCGTTAGGCAATAGCCACCCTCTGCTGTTCTCCTCGAAAGCTCGTGAGGCATTTTTGTGTTTTTAGATTTCATACCAACGCTATCCGAGTACTCTCGTCTATACGATTTTCTATCTCGTGTTTATGTTTCCAACCTGTGGCTTCAAGACGAGATCTTAGATTTTTCTCAACACTTCATCAGATAATAACTGAAAATCTTGAAATACGATACCTAATTTTCTCCTAAGGTTCGGTATATCCGATGGACGGAGCTTAGATAAATCAAATCCTACCACAGTCCCTTTGTCCTGCTCCCAAAGGAATATGCCCATAAATAGTTTTCAGTAAAGAAGACTTTTCCAGAACCTGTTTTACCAATGAGATAGCAAAATTCACCTTTTTGTATTGTTAGATTTACATTGCTTAGCACTGTGAAATTTTTGGACAATTTTTGCATCAGAAAGGGTGATTATCTCATTTCCGAAATCATTCTTATGTGGCATAATTTTTATTTTTAGAGTTGATAATTAAAAATTATTTTGTTTTTATTCTAGCTAAAAATACTCAAAAGATTTGGGACAGCCAAAAACTTTAATACTTTTTAACAATATGCTTTAGAAAAATCTAAGCACCCATATTTTTCATATTTTATAGATTATCTCTTAGCTCTTGATACACTAACAGTTAATCTTTTTCTGCCTTTGCTCTTCTTGCAGCCAAAACTCTTCTTCCGTTCGGCGTGGACATTCTCTCTCTAAATCCGTGCTTGTTTCTTTTCTTCTCTCCGATGGTTGGAATGTTCTTTTCATTACTTAAATATTATAAGGTGTTCTACGATATTTCTCTTAAATTGATTTTGCAAATATATATTACTGATAAATACAAAACATATTATTATCTTTGCATAATATGTTTAGAATCATCTCTGGGCAATGGAAAGCATATCTGCCCCAAAACACTTTATAGTTCGCCCTACGACCGATTTTTGCAAAAGAAGCTCTGTTTAGCGTTTTGGAAAATAGATACGATTTAGAATACTGCTCCGTGCTAGATTTATTTGCTGGTATTGGCTCTATTACCTTAGAATTTGCATCAAGATACTGCCAAGATATTACTTCCGTAGAAAATAAATCCTAAACATACAGCATTCATCCATAGTACAGCACAAAAGCAACTAGAAAATGATATCACAAATCAATCTACAAAAGGTGATGTCTATGATTGGCTATTAAAAACCGCAAAAAGAAACAATATGATATCATTTTTGCTGATGCACCTTTTGACGAAACCGACGAAAATAAATATCACGAATTAATAAATTTGGTTCTTGAAAATGAATACATTAAGGAAAATGGTATTTTCGTATTGGAATATAATAGCCGTTTAAAACTATCCCACCCTAACATTACAGATACTCGTAAATATGGAAATATTAATTTTTCTCTATTTAAAAACTAATACCAACGAATAAAACCAATAACCCTTTCTAAAAAGAAAAGGGTTATTATATGAATCAAGAGTCCTCAATGAAGACTCTTAAACACCAAATCACAAAATATTAATATGATTTACTTTAAGCAATTTTGTGACTCGGCTGGGATTCGAACCCGAGGACCCATACATTAAAAGTGTATTGCTCTACCAGCTGAGCTACCGAGTCATTTTTATTTTCTGTGCCTGCGACTGGACTCGAAACCAGCACATCATAGATACCACCCCTCAAGATGGCGTGTCTACCAATTTCACCACACAGGCTAAAAATGTGACTCGGCTGGATTCGAGACCCAGGACCCATACATTAAAAGTGTATTGCTCTACCAGCTGAGCTACCGAGTCTCCTTTTAGCTTCCGTTAAAAGTGGTGCAAAAGATACAACTTTTTATATATCCAAATTTTTCTGCACTTTTGTATATATGATTATTTCCATCTGCGGGTATATGGGTAGCGGTAAATCACATTTCTAACCTATTAAGTAAAAGATAAATTATAAACTTTTGACATAGACAAAACTATATCCTCAGATAGGTATGACCATTACCGAAATTTTTGAGAAAAAGGTGAAGTATTTTTCAGAAAAATGAAAAAGAAATACCACATACCCTACTACAAACGAAGAAAAATTGTATCCTGAGTTTGGGAGGCGGTACTCTATTTATTAGTGATAATATTGATACTATCAATAAAAATCAATCTCCATTTACTTGCATGAACTGGTAAGGACATTTTTGCCAACGGCTTTTCAGCCGAACAAAAATAAACGCCCCTTTAATTGCTCATATTAAGGATGAAGATTTAGCAGAATTCATTGCCAAGCATCTGTTTGAGGAGGGACCATTCTACAACAAAATGCTAAATAATTATAGATACCGACCACAAGACTCCCTGAAGAAATTGTCTAGAAATTATTAATCATCTACATCTTCCTCATCATCAATAGTAGTGAAAAATCATCCCAATCTGTCGATAATGATGAAGTTGAAATCTCATTTTCTATAAACTCACCTAGGTCCCTTCTATCTTTTTAGTTGGTCTCTCCTTCACCTTTGGCTCGATAGTAGTTTTGTTCCAAACGTTTCATTCTGCAGAATTTCGTATTGCTCTTTTATCTGTTTGGTCTTGAATATATTCGGGAACGAGTTTGGCTCCTAGCCGAGATTTTTGGAATTTGTAGGATTTTTATTTTTAGTTCAATTTGATGATAAAAATAGTATCCCCTTGCTTCACTTCTTTTGATGCTTTTGCAAAGTGCCCTCCAATACTCACTCTATATTTCATCAGTAGCAATGGAACGCGTTTTATAAACCTACACTCCACAAAAATTTATCTATTCTCATTGTATTTGTTTAATAATCAATAAAATAACCTCTAACAATTATTAATTAGAGGTTATATGTTTTATCTCGTTTCAGCCTTATAAATTTGGAAATTAAACACAAAAATTTCTATTCCTAAATATTCCCAAATAATGTGGGTCTCTGGCATAAGCAAGTCTTGATGGTACGATAATCACTCCTTGCAAATTGTATCCCTCATTATCACTTTTTATCAAATGCCTTGAATTCCTTCAAACCCTCTTGAAAGCCTTCTATTTCTGTAATAACTTCTTTTCTTAGCATCATTGGTTGTTGCTTTATCCAATACTGATTGATTCACATAGTAATAATACGGGTCTTTTTGGGAACCCCACTTGCATCGATGGTATTTACAAAATTCAATTCCGAAGATATGAAACATTCCCTGATGCCTCCTTTTGAGAAAGAAAAGTCTGTGTTTTTGTCATTATATGCAAAATATCCGTTGCTCCAATAGTTTTTCCATTGGCAGGTTGTGCTTTTCTCTTAATGATGATAATACCATTTTCCAATTTCTTGGGGTTCAAATCGCTTAATCATTATCATCACGAGTATCTGTTTTATCGAATTTAGTAACTACTCCTTGGCTATTTAAATAATGCTCATCTAGATATTTTTCTATTAGCTTTTATCATCATTGGTATTTTGCCTCTGCAAGACTTTTCTACCTCCTTTTCTCCTATGAAGAATTTTTATCATCCCTATTTACAAGATTGAATAAATAAGGCTATCATTACAGGCAAATAATATACTCATTTTATTAATTTATTAATTTATATATTTGAGATTTAATTTTATTTCTAAAAGTAGACTACACCACTCCTCTCTTTGTTGTTTATTTATCAATCTAAGTCCTTGTTTATCACATACTTCTAAAATATCTTCAACATCAAAAACATAGACCTGAGAGTAATAATTTACCTTTATCTCTCAAAACAGAAACATACGTTGGTATATCAGAAATCAAAATATTTCTATTAATATTTGCTAAAATAATATCAAAATCTTCTGCCACCAAGATTATCGGCTGTTCCTTGCGAGATTCTAAGCTTCACATTATTTCGTTCTGCATTTTCTATGGAATTCTCAACTGACCATTCGTCAATATCAGTGCTACAACCTCCGAAGCATCTTTTTGTTTTGCAAAAATCCCCAAGACGGGAAGTTCCACACCCCATATCCAATACCTTTTTATCCATAAAATCCATATCAACATTTGTTGAATCATTAGATGGGTAGTAGGATGATGCCCCCGTTCCAAAGACATTTTGGGCTGAATAATAATCTCGTGGAGGTTTGAGTTTTCTTGATGAAACTCTGCTCTGATAAGAACCTTGTTTTCAACATTTATCGGAGTAAAGTTTTTCCATTCTTCATTCCAATTAATATTCGGCATCAGAGCAAAGGAGTATGATATTTCCACATCTGGATTATTCATCAATGGTATGGACTTGAGCGCACTCTTCACTAAAAAGTTCTTCAGGAATATACCCTAAAATGCCATCATACTCTTCAGTAAAACTATCAAATCCTATTTCTATTAGTTCTGCCATTAGAATTCTCACCCACGGCTGGACAGGATTTATTTTGAAATCAAACTCTAAATATGTTGTCATTTTTCTTAAAATTAATTATTAAAAGCTTCTATAATTTTTGTAAAATCTTCTATTTTTAGAGAAGCTCCACCAATCAATCCACCATCAATATCGGGTTGAGAAAAATTTCCTTAGCATTCTCTGGCTTCACTGAACCTCCATAGAGAATAGATACTTCATTAGCAACCTCTTTTTTCCATACTTATTTTCTATCAATTTCCTTATGAAAGCATGTATTTCTTGCGCTCAGGCAGGTGTGGCAGTCTCTCTCGTACCAATAGCCCCACAGGTTCATAAGCTATCACCACTTTTTATTTCTTCAGGAGAAAGGTCAAAGAGTGCTTCTTCAATTTGTGTTTTATCACATTAAAAATATTGGTTAGATTTTCGTTGGTCCAATGTCTCACCATTACAATGAGATAGGAATAATCCTGCACTTAGTAAGGATTTTATTTTTATTTGCCACAGGGTTTGTTTCTCCATGATATTGTCTCTCTCAGAATGAGCAACAATACTCCCATGCCCACCAAACGAGGCGAATCATTTTCGCTGAAATTTTCACTCGCATATGCACCCACACTCGTGTTCAGAGATATCTTGTGATAATATACTTATCTTCGTCTTGAATAAAGATATTCTTTTGCCATCGTAAGATATATCGATGGTGGTGTCAAATATAGACTTCACAGTTCGTAGAATTATTAGCCATATAATCTGCTAACTCGGAGCATTAACTGTTTCGGCATCTTGAAAATTTTTATTCATTTTTCCAATTACCTGCCACAATATCTCTTTCTCCTCATAAGAGCTATTTTATTAATAAAATCTTGCAAATATAGCAAATAATACATAAAATATACTATATACTTTTTCTAATAATAAAAATAAGGATACAAAATACCCTCTCATATTATTGAGAGGGTATTCATTTATTATTACTCAGCAGAATTTTCTACTACTTCTGTTTCAGCAGGTGTTTCTGCTTTTTAGTAGTTGATCTTCTACTTCTTCTTGTTGCTTTCTTCTCTTCCGCTTTCGGATTATAAAGCTCATTGAAATCTACTAGTTCAATCATTGCAGTATCAGCGCATCTCCTTGTCTGAATCCAGTTTTGATGATTCTCGTATAACCACCATTTCTTTCTGCAATCTTAGGAGCGATTGTTCTAAAAAGTTCAGTTACAACATACTTATTTTGTAAGTAAGAGAAAAGCATTCTTCTGTTATGTGTAGTATCTTCTTTTTGCCTTAGTAAGAAGCGGTTCAACATACTACTCAAAGCTTTCGCTTTTTGCAACAGTAGTGTTGATTCTTTTATGCTCAATAAGAGAACAAGCTAAATTTGCAAGTAACGCACTTCTATGAGAAGCTGTTCTTCCTAAATGATTATACCGTGTCTCATTTTTATTAATTATCAGCGTCTAATTTATATTTTTGCTACGTCAAAACCGAAGTTAAGATTCTTAGAGTTCACTAACTCTTCTAACTCTGTTAAAGATTTCTTACAGAAATTTCTAAATTTCATCAAATCAGACTTACTATAAGAAACCAACTCACCAAGAGTTTTCTACCTCTGCCGCCTTCAAGCAATTCAATGCTCTTACAGATAAATCCATATCTGCCAATTTAGACTTCAATAGTTGTCTTATGTGTAAAGTTTCCTCATCGTATTGAATAGATGCCTTTGCAGATTCTGTTTCTAATGTAATTCTCTCATCTGAGAATAACATAAAGTGATAAATTAATATCTTAGAAGCTTCTGTTAAAGCATTTTGAGGGGTAATAGACCCATCAGTTTCAATATCTAAAATCAGCTTATTATAGTCTGTCTTTTGCTCCACACGATAATCTTCAACAGCGAACTGTACCTTCTTAATTGGTGTAAAGATAGAATCTATTGCTATAGTCCCAATAGAGCATTATTTGATTTATTTTGCTCTGATGAAACATATCCTCTACCTTTTTCTACATTAAATGCAATTTCAAAGGTTATAGATTTATCAAGATTACAGATTACAAGATCTTTATTAATAATTTCAAAACCATCTAATCCACTTTCTAAATCACCAGCCGTAATCACCTCTTTACCATAGATTTTTACGGATGCATGTTCATTAGCTTGATTTTTCAGATTTAGCTTTAAATCTTACTTGTTTCAAGTTTTAGTATAATCTCCGTTACATCTTCAATTACACCAGAAATGTTGAAAAATTCGTGCTCTACACCTTTCAATTTTGATAGATGAAATAGCATATCCTTCCAGAGAAGAAAGAAGCACCCTTCTTAATGCATTTCCGATAGTAATTCCATAACCTGGGTTCCCAAAGGTCTAAACTCAAACTTACCTTTAAAATTATCAGAGTTAAGGAGTATTACTTTATCGGGTTTAATGAATTGTAAAATTGCCATATTGTTAGGTTGAGCAAAATTTAATTAATAGATTATTTAGAATATAGTTCGACGATAAGATTTTCTTTTTATATCCTCTGAATTTGAATTCTTTCAGGAGCAGAAAGGAAAATTCCTTCCTTTTTCTCGTCATTAAATTGTAACCATTCATAGTTGGCTCTTGAAAGCAATGCATCAGCAACTACATCTAATGATTTTTGATTTTTCTCTTACATCAACAACATTGCCTGCTTTTTAATAGGTAAGATGGGATATTAACCACCTCTCCATTTACAGTAATGTGTCTATGTGAAACCAACTGTCTTGCAGCTGCTCTTGTCTTAGCGAAACCGAGGTCTATACACTACATTATCTAATCTAGATTCACATAATTGCAAAAGAACCTCACTTGTTACTCCTTTTGAACGAGTCGCTTTATCATAAAGATTAGCAAATTGTCTTTCAAAGAATACCATATGTGTATTTAGCCTTTTGTTTTTCAGCTAATTGCACTGCATATTCAGAACGACTTAGCACCTCTTCTTTTGTTTTGGGGCCATGTTGTCCGGGAGGTTGGTTTCTTCTTTTTCAAAGTTTTTATCATCACCATAGATTGCTGCTCCAAACTTTCTTGCAATCTTGGTTTTTAGGTCCAATATATCTTGCCATTATTTCTTATAATTTAGGACTTGATGAGATATTTCTCACTCAAATCAAGGTTATATTATACTCTTTCTTCTTTTTTTGGTGGTCTACATCCATTGTGTGGCATCGGAGTCACATCAATGATTTCACTAACTTCAATTCCTGAATTGTGAATAGAACGGATTGCAGATTCTCTACCTGCACCTGGACCTTTCACAAATACTTTAATCTCTTCTAAGACCAGCTTCGTGAGCTACCGCTGCACAATTTTCAGCTGCCATTTGAGCCGCAAAAGGAGTATTCTTTTTAGAACCTCTGAATCCCATTTTTACCAGCAGAAGCCCAAGAGATAACCTCTCCATTTTTATTCGTTAAAGAAATAATAATGTTATTAAAAAGACGCTTGATATGTGCTTCACCAATCGCTTCTACTTTTTACTTTTCTTTTTAACTACTTTTTGTTTGTTTTTGCCATAATTCCTAACGATTATTTACTTGCTTTTTTCTTGTTAGCAACAGTTTTTCTTCTTCCTTTACGGGTTCTAGAATTGTTTTTCGTTCTTTGGCCTCTTAAAGGTAATCCCTAGTCTGTGACGTATTCCTCGTTGGCAACCAATATCCATCAATCTTTTTGATGTTCAATTGAATTTCAGAACGAAGCTCTCCTCTACTTTAATATTCTCAGAGATATAAGTTCTGATTGCTGCCAAGTCATCGTCATTCCATTCGTTGACTTTCTTGTCCTCGCTTATACCGAGTTTGCCTTTAAGTATTTGGGAAGCTGTACTTCTACCAATACCATAAATGTAAGTCAAACCGATAACGCCTCTCTTGTTTTTGGTAAATCAATACCTGAAATTCTCGCCATAATTTAATTCTTAACCTTGTCTTTGTTTAAATTTTGGGTTTTTCTTGTTGATTACAAATAGTACTCCTTTTCTTCGTACAATTTTACAATCAGCACTTCTCAATTGATGCTCTAACTTTCATATTTATTGCCCTTATAAGCGTTAATATCTAAAATGTTATTCTACCTTTGGTTAGGTCATACTGGAGACATCTCCATTTCACCTTATCCCCGTGAATAGTTTAATATAATGCATTCTCATCTTACCAGAAATATGAGCAACTAAAATATGTCCATTTTCTAATTCGACACGGAACATAGCGTTTGATAATGCCTCTATATTACGCCATCTTGTTCAATATGTTTTTTGTTTTTGCCATATTATATTATAATCCACTTGTTCTTGATAACTTAGATTGCATTAATCCATCATAATGATGATTTAGTAGATAAGTATTTACCTGCTGAACCGTATCCATTATTACTCCTACCATAATCAATAGAGATGTTCCCCAAAAGAGTGCAAATCTATCAGTTTGTACAATAGTTCCAAAAGACTAATGCAGGAAGGACTGCAAGGTAGCTATCGAACCTGGCAAAGTTATTTTTTTGATAAAATATCATCAATATAGTCTAATGTGTCTTTACCGGGTCTTATTTTAGGTATTAATCCTCCATTTCTTTTCAAATCATCAGCCATTTGATTTCTCGAATCGTAATCGCTGTGTAAAAAGTAAATATAATAATCAACAAAGCAAATAATACGTTATACTGCTCAACTGAAAAACATTCTTGAAACCTGCAAAAATGTATTACTCTCGTCAATATTTGTTAATAGTCCTCGAATAAACATTAATGCTTGTGCAAAGATAATTGGCATCACCCCTGCTGCATTTACTTTTAACGGAATCCATTGTCTCACCCCTTGTTGAAGAGAACGAGCAGAACCTCCTCGCGTGGGCTCTACTAACATATTGGATAGGTATTTTCCTTACTGCTACCGAAAAGAATAATAGCCAAAAGAATCACTAACATCCAAAATAACACTTCAATGAGTATCATTACATTTCCTAAACCTCCTTTACCCGCTTGGTGAGAAACTTCCTGTAGGAAAGCAGAAGGTAAAGTCAGCCAAAATACTCACCATAATGAGAATAGATATACCATTACCTATCCCTTTATCTGTTATTTTTCACCCTAACCACATTGCAAATAAAGACCCTGCAACAAGGATTACAATACTTGGGAACCAAAACATAAATGAATTAGGATCCACATAATATGCTTGTGCGAATTGATTATATGGTAAAAATATTGTGTAATTGAAGTCAAATAAGAGGGAGCTCTGAACTAAGCATACAACAATAGTAAGCCACCTTGTTATTTGATTCAATGTATTTCTACCACTCTCTCCATCCTTCTGCAACTTTTTGAAGATAAGGAATAGCCATCCCCATTAATTGTACAATGATGGACGCCGAAATATACGGCATAATACCTAATGCCATAATAGATGCACTGGCTAAACGCACCTCCTGTAAATGACGAAAGCAAACCAAGAAGACCTGCTCCTTGCTGGTTACCTCCTTGGTTTTTGTATTGTTCCAATAAACTACCGACTTCTGCCATATTAATAGCAGGAAGAGAAATATATGACGCAAAATCTATACACTAATACTAAACCAAGAGTAAAAAAATTTTTATCCTTTAATTCTTTTAAACTCCATATATTTTTCAGTGTTTGTATAAAATCCCTTCATATCGTCTTTTAGATTATTATAAAATAATTGCTTTTTACCTCCTACTTTTTGAAATTAATTCTTCAGCAGATTTTGTAAATTTATCAGCAGAAATAGAAATTGCTGTTCTGATCTCTCTCTACCTAATATTTTTACAAGATCATTTTTAGATACTAATCCATTTGCTATTAAAACATCCTTAGTAATTTCACCAGAAATATTCTTGTTCTCAATTAGTGTCTGAATTGTATCCAAATTAATTCCTTTATATTCTTTCTTATTCACATGAAGCCAAACTTTTGGAAGTCTTCTTTGTAAAGGCATTTGTCCTCCTTCAAAACCAATTTTTTCAGAATAACCTGATCTTGATTTCTGACCTTTATGACCTTTTGTGAAGTTCCACCCTTTCCGCTTCCTTGTCCTCTACCCACTCTCTTTGAATTGTGTGTAGAACCTTTTTGCTGGTTGTATATTGTTTAAATTCATTTTTTAAAAATTGATATTTAAGAATTTGATGTTCAAAGAATCAATAAAATTTTCCCTCCGAACGCCAAAATCTAATTATTAAAAACTATTTTTGAACTTCAACTAAATGACTCTACCGCAGCTACCATTCCAAGAATTGAAGGCGTAGCTTCATGTTCTACAACTGGTGAAGTTTTTCTGAGTCCTAATGCTTCAAGCGTTCTTTTTTTGGGTCTTAGTTCTCCCAATAGCGCTTCTAACTTGTTTTTACTCTAATTGTTGCCATTGTTCCGAATTTTTATTAACCATTAAATACTTTGCTTAAAGATACTCCTCTCAATCTTGCTATCTCCCTCAGGTCTTCTAATATCCAATAATGCCTTGAAAGTAGCTTTCACAACATTATGTGGGTTAGAAGAACCTTTTGATTTTGAAAGAATATCGTGGATTCCTGCAGACTCTAATACCGCTCTTACAGCACCCCCGCGATAAGTCCTGTACCGTGAGAAGCTGGTCTAGGGAATATATCCGTCACCACCATATTTGCAGATGTTTCATGAGGAATCGTATGGTTCATAATAGGAACTCTTACTAAGTTTTTCTTAGCCTCTTCTACTGCTTTTTAGCAGTGCAGATGCTACTTCCTTAGATTTTCCTAAAACCAAACCCAATTACTCCATTCTCATCTCCAACTACTACAATAGCAGAAAAACTGAATGTTCTACCTCCTTTGGTTACTTTTTGTTAGCTCTATTAACAGCTACGAGACGATCCTTTAATTCTAACCCTCCCGGTTTTACTCTTTCTATATTATCTATTCTAACATTTTTCCGATGATTAGAATTGAAGTCCACCTTCTCTTGCACCATCAGCCAATGCCTTGATTCTTCCGTGATATACAAAACCATTTCTATCAAAAACTACTTTCTCAATTCCAGCAGCTTTTTGCTTTTTCTGCAAGTACTTTTACCTACTAAAAGTAGAAATCTCTGTTTTAGTTCCCTTTGAATCAACATCTCTTGAAGAAGCAGATACTAAAGTTTTACCAACTTGATCATCAATTAACTGAGCGTAAATTTCTTTATTACTTTTATACACAGATAATCTTGGCAATTCTGCAGAACCAGAGATTTTGCTCTAACTCTTCTTTTTAATTCTATTTCTTTCTAATTTATTTAGTGCCATTGTCTTAAAAATTTATTATGCAGATTTACCAGCTTTTCTTCTAACATTTTTCACCCACTGAATCTTACACCTTTTCCTTTATAAGGTTCAGGTTTTCTAAAACGAACGAATCTTCTCAGACACCATACCTAAAAAGCTGTTTATCATGCGATGTTAAAGTAATAATTGGGTTTTTTCCTTCTCAGTTTCAGTATTTACTGAAATTTCTTTTGGCAATTCATCACAATACCGTGAGAGAATCCTAAAGCTAATTCCAATTTCTGACCTGAAATGAGATGCTCTATACCCCACTCCCCACAAGTTCTAATTTCTTCTCAAAACCTTGTGATGTTCCAACAACCATGTTATTAATCAAAGCTCTATAAAGACCATGAAGTGCTCTTTATGTTGCTTAGAATCAGATGGTCTATTTACCACTAGCTCTCCTTCTTTTTGTTCAATAGTAATTCCTCCCGTTAATTCTTGAGAAAGTTCTCCTTTCGGACCTTTCACTGTTACTACTCCACTTGCTTCTGTGATAGTAACTCCAGTAGGAATAGCTATAATTGCTTTTACCAATTCTTGACATTTTCCTCTTAATTAAAAATTAATATACATATCAGATTACTTCTCCACCTACTTTCTCTTCTCTAGCCTTTTTATCTGTCATTACTCCTTTTTGAAGTAGAAATAACAGCAATACCCAAACCATTCAATACTCTAGGTAACTCATCAGCACCAGCATATTGTCTTAAACCGGGCTTAGAAGCTCTTTTGAATCTTCTTAATTCTCGGGACTACCAGTTTTCTTATCGTATTTTAAAGCTATTTTAATAGTACCTTGAACTGTATTTTTCTTCAAACTTATAGTTCAAAATATACCCTTGATCAAATAAGATTTTAGTAATCTCCTTTTTTGATTTTTGATGCAGGAATTTCCACCACTTTATGGCCTGCGCTTTGTGCGTTCCTTACTCTTGTTAGGAAATCTGAAATTGGATCTGTTAACATTTATTTAATTATTATTGGTTAATGATAATTAGTTTTGAAAAAATATCATTTTGAGAATCGAGAATCAAGAAATAATCTTGAATCTCTCATCTCTATTTTATGATATAATCAACTTAATTACCTTTGATTAAAACTAATTATTACCAACTTGCTTTTGAACTCCTGGATAAGACCTTGATTGGCCATTTCTCTAAATGTTACACTGAAATACCAAAAAGTCTCATATAACCTCCTCAGTCTTCCGTGAGTTTTGCATCTGTTGTGTAATCTACAGGAGACGCATTTTAGGGAGTTTTTGCAGCGCCTCACATCACTCAGCTCTTTTAAAGCTTGTCTTTTAGCAGCGTATTGCAACAGAGCTTCTCTTTTACGCTCTCTTGCTTTCATTGATTCTTTGCCATTCTTATTAATTCTTTTTAAATGGTAATCCGAAATGTGTTAATAATGCTTTTGCTTCTTTATCAGTTTTTGCTGATGTAACAAAAAGTAATATCCATACCTTTGTATTTTTCTTCACTTTTATCAATTACGATTTCAGGAAAAATAATTTGTTCTGTTATACCCAAATTATAGTTTCCTCTTCCATCAAATCCATCAGCTTTAATTCCATTGAAATCTCTAATTCTTGGAAGTGCAGAAGATGTCAATCTATCTAAGAACTCATACATTTTATCAGCTCTTAAAAGTAACTTTTGCACCGATTGGCATACCTTTTTCTTAATTTAAAAGATGCCTCATCTTTTTAGAAACTATTCCTACTGCTTTTTGACCTAGTAATTGCAGTAAGCTCTTCAACAGCATAATCAACAATTTTCTTTATCTGCAGTAGCTGCTCCTAAACCTTGTGATACAACGATTTTTCTCTAATTTAGGCACCTGCATAACAGACTTATACCCAAATTCTTCCATCATTGCAGGAACAATTTTTCTCTTTATATGCTTTTGGTCTTGCTATATATGTCATTGTCTTTACTTATTAAAAAGTTTCACCGGTTGTTTTTAGCAACTCTTCACCTTCTTATCGCCTCTAATTTATACCCTAAGTTCTCGTTGCTTTACCATACTTATCTATCAAAGCAACATTTGAGATATGAAGAGAAGCTTCCTTTCTACAATCCCACCTTTGTGGATTCTGAGCTGATGGTTTAATGTGTTTTTAACAATATTTACACCTGCAACCACCAATTTAGGATCTTTTGGCCTCTCTTTTTAATCACTTCAATAACTTCACCTTTACTACCTTTTATTTTTACCTGCAGTAACGATTACATTATCTCCTCTTCTAATTTTAACTTTTGCCATTTTTCTTTTTGATTTTAAAAATTAAAACTTCTAGGAGCTAATGAAATGATTTTCATATACTCTTTATCTCTCAATTCACGAGCAACCGGTCCAAAAACACGAGTTCCTCTCATTTCTCCAGCAGCGTTTAGTAATACACAAGCGTTATCATCAAAAGAAATATATGATCCATCTTTTTCTTCTAACAGCCTTTTAGTTCTTACAACTACTGCCTTAGAAACTTGTCCTTTTTAGCATTTCCTGATGGTGTTGCATCTTTGATAGTCACTACGATTTTATCACCAACTGAAGCATATCTTCTTCTCGTTCCTCCGAGAACTCTGATAACAAGCACCTCTTTTGCACTTTTCGTATTATCAGCAACTTTTTAATCTTGACTCTGTTTGTAACATTACTTAGCTTTTTTCAATGATTCTTACTAATCTCCATCTTTTTATTCTTAGACAAAGGTCTTGTTTCTTGGATAAGAACCTTATCTCCCTTCGTTGCACTCCATTTTTCTCATCGTGAGTGGTATATGTTTTCAATACAAATTTACTCATATAATGGGTGCTTAACCTCGTTGTCTCACCTAACAATGGTTTTTCCATTTTATTGCTGGAAACAATCCCAATTCTTTTCTTTTCTTAAATTTCTTTCCATTTTAAAATGAAATTATTGTTTGTTAGTTAATTCAGTCTTAATTCTAGCTATTGTTTTTTCTCAAACCTCTGATTTGAATTGGATTTTTCAATAGGGGCTGATATTATGAGCCAATCTCAATTTTTGATATTCCCCTGAATTTCAGCCAACTTATTTTGAAGTTCCTCTACACTTAAATTCTTAATTTCAGTATTTTTCATTATTCAAAGATTATTGAGGTTTAACAAAATCATTAGCGACTACGAATTTAGTTACCACAGGAAGCTTTTGAGCCGCAAGTCTAAGAGCTTCTTCTCGCTACTTCGTAAGGAACTCCGCCTATCTCAAACATTACTCTACTCGGTTTAACCACAGCTACCCAATATTCCACTGCACCTTTACCTTTACCCATCCTTACTTCTGCTGGCTTTTTAGTAATTGGTTTATCTGGGAAAATTTTTAATCCATAGCTGTCCTTCCCTTTTCATATATCTCGTTGCAGCGATACGTGCTGCTTCGATTTGTCTTGCTGTAATCCAAGCACCTTCAATCGCTTTAATTCCGAATGTTCCGTAAGCTAATTGAGAACCTCTATTAGCATTACCTTTCATCTTCATCTTATGAACGCGACGAAACTTGGTTCTTTTTGGTTGTAACATAACTTAATTTTAGATTTTTAGACTTTAGATTTTAGATTTTTATATTTTAAAAAGTAACGGTAATTTAAAATTCAAAATTTAACAATCTAAAATTTTATTACTTATTATCTTCTACCATCTCTATCACCACCTCTTGATGATGCTGATGTCCTGCAAGAGGAGAAAAGGTCTCTCTTTCCATATACTTCACCTTTCATAATCCATACTTTAACACCTAATCTACCATAGGTTGTATGTGCTTCCGACCAATCTGTAATCAATGTCTGCTCTAAAAAGTTGATAATGGAATTCTTCCTTCTTTGAAAGATCTGCTTTCACTATCTCTGTCTCCGTTCAAACGGCCAGAAATCATCACTTTGATACCTTCAGCTCCTGCTTTCATTGTAGAAGTAATTGCCATTTTTCACAGCTCTTCTATAAGAAATTCTATTTTCAATCTGTCTTGCTAATATTATCAGCTACTAAAACTGCATCAAGTTCAGGTCTTCTAATCTCGTGGATGTTAATTTGAACTTTCTTTTACCAAAGTAAGTTTTTAACTCCTCTTTTAATTTATCAACCTCTTGACCACCTTTACCAATGATAAGTCCGGCTTAGATGTTGTGATAGTTACAGTAACTAACTTAGCTGTTCTATCAATATAAATTCTTGAAAGATTTGCTTTTAGATAATCTCGCATTAAGGTATCTCCTGATTTTTGTAGTCTTCTGCATGATTTTTGTCTCCATAATCGTTACCACCGGAACCAGTTTGAATCCCATCCTCTGATGATACCCAATCTGTTACCAATTGATTTGTCTTCTGTCCCATACCTTAATTAATTTTCTTTATTACCCTAAAAATTATTGTTACGTGGTTACTTCTTTTTCTGATTCTATAACCTCTACCTTTGTGGTGCTGGTCTCAATCTTTTTCAACTGTCTTGCACTATCTACATAAATCTCTTTCACGATGAGGTTCATGTCTTCAATATCAGCTCCTTCATTCTTCACTTGCCAGTTAGCTATTGCTGAAAGAAGTAATTTTTCCAATTTATTAGAAGCTTCTTTCTTAGAATATTTAAGTATATAGAGTGCTTTATCTACATTTTCTCTCTGATAATATCAGCAACAAGTCTCATTTTTTCTTGGAGAAGATGGACAATTATTTAACGAAGCTTTTTACAATATCTTTACTTGCTTCTTTTTCTTGCGATTGCACTATCTCTTTTTCTTGTTCCCATTATCTACTTCCTTTATTTTTGTTACCACCATGACCTCTAAAAGATCTTTGTCGGAGAAAAAGTTCGCCTAACTTATGACCTACCATATTTTTCAGTTACATATACTGGAACAAAAGTTTTTCCATTATGTACTGCAATAGTTTGCCCTCCACGAAGTCTGGAGAAATCATAGATGCTCTAGACCAAGTTTTAATAACTGTTTTCTTTTCCAGATTCAATATTTGCCTGAACCTTCTTATCTAAATGATGTGCGATGAAAGGTCCTTTTTAAGTGATCTTGCCATAATTATTTTCTTTTAGATACGATGTAACGGTTAGACACTTTATTTTTCTTTTTCTTGTTTTATAACCTTTAGCAGGTTTTCCATTTCTACTTCTTGGGTGTCCTCCAGAAGAACGACCTTCACCACCTCCCATTGGGTGATCTACTGGGTTCATTACAACTGCTCTCGTTCTCGGTCTTCTACCCTAACCATCTACTTCTACCCTGCTTTTACCTGATACTGTAAGTTGATGATCACCATTAGACACAGCTCCAATCATAGCAATACATTTCTAGAAGAATCATTCTTGATTCACCAGAAGGGAGTTTTACAATAGCATATTTACCATCTCTTGAAGTAAGTTGAGCTGAAGAACCAGCACTTCTTGCAAGGATAGTACCTTGTCCTCGGTCTCATTTCGATACAAGAAATTATAGTTCCTAATGGAATATTTCTCAATTTCATTGCATTACCTACATTAGGCTCCACATTTTTCCCCAGAAACTACTTTTTTTGTCCAACTTTAATACCATTTGGAGCGATAATATATCTCTTCTCTCCATCTTCATATTGAAGAAGTGCAATAAATGCAGTTCTATTTGGGTCATACTCTACAGATAACACTTCAGCTTCAACATTAAATTTGTTTCTTTGAAGTCAATAATTCTGTATTTCTTTTTGTGTCACCTCCGGTGTAACGCATCGTCATTTTTACCTAGTGTTGTTACGCCCTCCTGACTTTTTAATACCTACAACCAAAGATTTCTCTGGCTTATTTGTGGTAATTTCCTCAAAATTATTTACAATTCTGAATCTCTGTCCCGGGGTGATAGGTTTTAATTTTCTAACAGACATTACTATTTAATTAATTATATTATATTATTTTATATTATTATTAGCTTTTAGCTATTTGCAATACAAAATAACTAAAAGCATTTCTTTTATATACTGAAAAATATCGATAACTTCTCCTCTACAAGAGTTACAACAGCTTTTTAAAGCTTATTTGTTTTACCGATTTGAAGTCCTTTCTTTGTATATTTAGCAGAAATTTTTCGGTGCATAAATCATCGTTCTTACATCTGCTACTTTCACTCCATAAGCTTCCTCTATCGCCTTTTTGATTTCAATTTTGATTCTGCCTTAGTATCCACCAAGAAAGAATAAGCACCTCTAAGATCTGTAAGATAGTTAGCTTTTTCTGAAAATAACTCGGGTTTTGATAATTACTGACATGATTTATTTCTTTAAATTTTTTCTTGAAATTTCTCTACTGCACCTTCAAAGAACACAATTTCACCTGCATTAATCAAATCATAAGAAGATATTTCATTATAATTCAATACTTTAATTTTAGGTAAGTTTCTTGAAGATAAATATACATTTTTGATTAGCCTGAGAAAGAATCAAACAAAAGATTTTTACCATTCAATTCAATGCATTTAGAATACTAATAAAATCTTTTTGTTTTAGGTGCCGGAAAACTGCACTTCTTCCCAATACTTTAATACTATTTTCTCTCATTTTTCTGAGAAAGAACAGACTTTTTAGCTAATCTTTTAACTGCTTTATTTAATTTAAATCTATAGTCTCTTGGTTTTTGGACCAAACACTGTCCTCCACCTTTGAAAACAGGAGATTTAATATCACCATATCTAGCTGAACCAGACCCTTTTTGCTTTTTAAGCTTTTTAGTAGAAGCTGTACTCGCTTCTTTTCTTTTGATTTATGAGTACCTTGTCTTTGTGCAGCAAGATATTGTTTCACTTCTAGATAAACCATGTGCTGATTTGGCCTCAATTCCGAAAACTGATTCGTCAAGAGTTACTTTTTCTTCCGGTTTCTTTTCCCTTGTGTATTTAATACTACTAGTTCCATTTTCTGATAATTACATAAGAATTTTTAGCTCCCGGAACAGCACCTTTTACTACTAAAAGATTTTGTTCTTCATCTACTTTTTAACACTTGAAGGTTTTTGAACAGTCACCTGTTTCCTCCCATTCTTCCAGCCATTCTCATCCCTTTAAATACTCTTGAAGGGTCTGAACCTGCACCGATAGAACCCAAGTGCTCTCAATCTGTTATGCTGACCATGAGTCGCTTGCATAACACTCACCAAATCCGTGTCTTTTAACTACACCTTGAATCCTTTACCTTTTTGAAGTTCCTGCAACATCCACAAACTCTCCTTCTGCAAAAGATTCACTTTCACTTCATCTCCTAAGCTCACATTCTCAAATCCACTACGGAATTCCACCAATTTAGCTTTTGAGTAGAACCAGCCTTTTTAAAAATGACCAGCCAATGCCTTTCCGACATTCTTTTTCACTCTTGTCATCGAAACCCTAATTGAACTGCTGAATAGCCATCATTCTCAATGGTTCTGACCCAGAAAAACCGAGCAAGGACCAGCCTGAATAACGGTACACGGAATATCCGCTCTCGTCAAACAAGGAAGTCATCCCGATACCAATAATACCTGACATTTTCTTGTATTAAAAATATTTTTATTATATCTACTTGATTTATAGAAATAAAACCACCTTTTAAACACTAAAAGCATACTTTACCCCTAAAATCAGTGTGCAAATATACGAATAAAAATTCTTTCTACCAAATATTTTTGTATAAATATTTTTGAAAAATCAATAAAAAGAGGCTATATTAATATTCTATATCGCTCACTAAATATTCTTTTGAAGTTACAAAATCACACATTGCATTAATCAATTTTAAAATGTGAAAAATCTTGTATGTTATGTAAGCTATCTCTATTTCCTTTATTTTATTTTGAAGTAATAACGACTGTCTCTTGAACTCCATTGAGTAAAGTCGTAGGAGAAAACCAATCCACTCCTTTTTAAACACGAGATTAGAAAATGATGTATCCGTAAGAAGTCCATTTTTAACAATTAAAATCTCGTCAGCAGATGCTTTTACTTTTCAGAGTTTCAAAAAGCAACTCTATCCACCGATTTTTAACGGATAGCTTATCTCGTTTGAAACCACTACTTTAAAGCTACTAATATCTCTATACTGATATGGCAGAAGCTCCATTGAAATTTTCCTTCCAAATCATACACAACCCTCCATTTGCATAAACCTGAATTATATTCTAATTTATTTTGAAGCTTTTTAAATCAACTTTAATAGGCTTTTGAAAACGCATTGAAAGTATCATTCACTCGTTTTTGGTGTAAATCTAAAAGAAATACTTTTCCATTTTTCAACCTTAATTGATTCAATAAATTGGGACATAAATTTTTATTTTTAGTTCCTCATATTCATCATCTAAATTACTTTTGATGTGTAACTCCTCCTCCACTTCGGAAATAATATTTCTCACCTCTATCATTCTAATCATTACGCAAGTATCTAGATTTTCCCCATCAAAATAACCACAAACCCCAGTATAATATCCTCTTTTTATACCCTCTCTGCCTCCAAAATAATTTCTAATGTTTTCAACTTTGAGTGCTCCCAAAATAGATCCAGCAGGTAATATCATAATAGAACCTATTTTATTTTGAAATTTTGTTTCACTTCACCCGTAATTTCCGAAGACATCGCCAATAGATGTTTTTGTCTTCAAATAATCTATCTTCTGAAATTGAACAACCTGCACATTATCGGCTAAACCATACTAAGATCATTTCGGAGTAAATCCACCACGGTATAATGCTCTGCCTTTTCCCTTTTTACTTTCTCTTAAAAATATTTTCGGCATTAGGAATTTCAGCATCTATTGTGCCTTTTCATTGGATAGGTAAAAATTTTTTCTGATTATTGATTTTTAATAAATGTTTCATGGGAACACAAATTTATTAGGATAAAAACCTTTGTATTTTGCCTTTTGACAGATAGAAAATTTCCTCTAAACTTCTATTGGTATTTATCAAAGTTTTGCTCGTGTAATTTACTAAATACGAATTTCAAGATGTATATTTCTTTGGACAATCTCAAACCCTTGTTGATAAACATCCACAGATTCAGGAAAAACTCCTCAAGAAATTTCCTTTATCCAAAATCTCTTCTTTATGATGGGTTTTAAAATCTTGAATTTCCACCAATATTCCTTTTTCTTCTAATTCATTTTCATCAAAAATTCTACATTTTCCCTTCAAAATCAACAAAGAAAAAGAAAGGCTCCCTAGCTAAGGAGAGCTTATCCATCTTTTTCAAAAATTCGTATTTTTCAGTATCATTTTCTATGTTTATTCTTATTTCTCCTCCTATAACAATCGGATAATTCTCAAAAATGTGACCATTTGGAAAAGGAATAAAAACAGGAAAATTGTATTTATTCACCCCTATCAGAAACGATTTTATAAGCCATTATATCAAAAACTATTTTTCGTATTCTGGGTTGGTATCTTTCTCTCCCATATTAGTCATTCCTCCAATAATTAATCCCTTAATTTTACCGAATACTCCCAGCTAAATCAAGAGACATTAACATCCTATCCAATGCATAAAAATGCTCTCCAATATCTTCTATAAATAGTATTTTATCTCTAAAATCAAAAGAAAAAGGCGTCCCTAGAAGTGCATAAATCAACGATAAATTACCTCCAACTAATTGACCGGTAATAGACATAAAACTCGGATTTAATATATTTTAGGAAGTGTATAAATTGTCCTTCCAAAAATATTAAAAATACTCGTATATGCCTTTTTCTTCGACACCAAAAAGATGCAGTTTTTAAGAGTCTGTCCATGAATAGACGCAAATCCATTTTTCAAAAAGCAAAGATTGGATTGTTGTATTATCACTATACCCAATATACCACTTAGGATTTTTAATAAATCCGACATATCAATATCTGTAGAAGATGCTGACAGCCATAACCACCTCGAGTTGCCCAAATTGCGGAAACTTCAGATTGTTTAATGCCCAATTTATATCTTCCAACTGCTCATTCTCCATCCCCGAGTAATGGTAAGCGTTCTCATATAACCCAAATACATTTTTAGACAACACGGGTTCGTATCCATTCTGGACTATCAACTTAATCCCTCGCTCTACTTGAGAAGCATCTACAGAACCAGCAGGCGATATGATAGCGATTTTTATCTCCTTTTTCAGTGGTTTTGGGAATATTGCCTTCATTTTTGTTGATTTTTGTGTATGCAATTTATTTTCTATTTGATTAAATTGCTTTAAAAACTTTGTAAAAAGATATAAATACTAAATAATATTAAAAATTCCTCCCACAATTTTTCTTATCTTATCTATAATCCTCGGAGTAATTTTTATAGTGAAATTGTTTTGCCAATAAAATTTTTCAGTAAATCTATCCCAAGATAAGTAACGATTACAATAGTGATATACATCATAAAAATCTGAACTTTTCGAGTACTTATTTCGTATAGAAACCACTGTTGCCAACCAAAATATCACTACTCCTATATTAAGAATATTCAGCAAAAACCATTAAAAAGGTCTTTATATAGCTATTACTCACTATTTTCTTATCACTCCAACAGAAGTTTTAGTTTTTAGAAAATATCATATATACTCCATATACCAACATAATTAGTGCTGTTATTCGGTAAAAACTTGATATTTATCAATCAATTCTACCAAATCACTACTTGCATAATATGCAGCTACACACACACAATATCTGCAAATATTACCCTAAATCTAGCACAAGAGCGTGTTTTCCTCCTCTTGAAAAACCTGTTTCTATCAACATATCGGCCCTATGAAAACGAGACTTAGCATAATGCCCAAACCTACCGCTGAGATAATGAATTCCAACATCGTCAATACTAATTAAATTTCACATAAGAAATCTACCTATAAAAAGTATTACCCTATACTCCACTGATTCAATTTCTTACCCCCAAATTTTAGCTAAAAATAAAACCTACTATCGCCCCCAATTAATATGTGCAAAATGAGCATATTATCCATATTATTACTCAGACCTAAATATAAAGAACCTAAAATAATTATTGGGAAAAAGATACTTGCCTTAATAGGAAATGGTATGAACATAAACATCATTCTAGCATTCGGAAAAAGAGTAGAAAATGCTGATACAATACCAAAAATAGCACCAGAAGCACCCACCATCCGGCCATTAAGAGCCATCAATAAATGTTCAGCAAGAACCTTTCCCTCAGCAGTCTTAAAAATTCATACTAAGCGAACCAGAATAGTTCAATGCCGACATTCTCACAATTTTATTAGCATCCCTCTCCTAATTCATTTAACTGATTGACCAATGCAAAAACGTCGTAAGCATACCATATATTATATAATGTAAATGCTCCCAAGCCACTCGCAAAATACAAAATTAAGAATCGTTTTTCTCTCAAAAATTTCTAAAACTACGCCAAAACTCGCTAAAGTAAGCATATTAAATAATAAATGGAGTACTCCACCGTGCATAAACATATGGCTAATAATCACCTGAAGTATAAAAATTTAGTGATAGTGGAAAATATGCTGATAATAAATCATTCAAAAGAAGGAACAATCTATGATAATATAAACAAACCTATATTTATGAAAAATAATATTCCTCGTAATCGGTGTAAGATTCTGAAACATTTTTTTATATTTAATCGTTATACAACTTATTCAAACATTACTTTAAGTTCTTCCAATGGCAACTCTACAAAACAAACTTTACCAGTAGAAGAATACTGAGGGAATCCCTAAAGCTATGAATTCTTTCACAAGATTCTCCACATCTTTTTTATGCAAAAATCAAATCTTGATTTATAACTTAATTTAGACAATTGCTTGTCATAAAAACTGAAAAATTCTTCCTCAGAAAAGAACTCTTTCTCCACAAAGACACACTCCAAAAAGATACATTACTTGTGTTTCCTTCAATCCCTCAGGAATGGCATCTATACGAAGTACATTTCCTCCTCACCTAGAATCATTTCAAAACCTAATTTATCCAAATAATCCGCAATAGATAGATATTGATGTTTCTCCGTATCACTCAAATAATACTCCAAAGAATAGAGTAATGTCTGCTTTACAAAGCTCCGTTTCTGCTCACTTTTTGCTGGAGAATAGATCACCCCCATACATTCTAGAAGGGTCTATCATTTTCACATTTTCCCCATATTCAGTAACCACATCCATTCGGTAGCCCTCATCAAATCCTCTGAAAAATCCTCATCTTCATCCTCAAACAAATTCAATTTTGAAGGTGAAGACGGCCCATACTATCTTTATACATTTCCGTAAGATTGATAACCTCCTGTCTGTGATGCTTTGGCTCCTGCTCAGAGCGATTAAAATCCTCAGAACTGATATTCTTTTGGAATCGTAATTCTCCTTATTTATCTTACTCTCCCGAAAAAGAACTATCCTCCGCTGTTGATGAATTTCTAAAAATATCATCAAAGCGAGCAATATCATTATCAAAATCAATACTCGGAGCAATATTATAAAATTCCGCCTTCTTAATTGTAGAACGAATGAGGGCATAAATAATATGCTCGTCTTCAAATTTTGATTTCTATCTTCTGCGGATGGATATTAATATCTCATCTTCTCAGGTGAAATTTCTAAAAATAAAATGACGGAGAATATCCCTATTTTCAAAAAGTCCCTCGAATGCCTCCTGAACGGCTTTTTCTAAATATGGACTCTAAAGTATCGATTATTAACAAAGAAAAATTGTCTCGCCTCTGATTTCTTTTGTCCCCTTCGGGTTTTGCTACATATCCGTGAAGCTTTTATCCACTCTATGTCTTCCTTAATAGGCACAAGTATTGGCTGCAATCTCTTCCCCAAAAACATCTATAATACGCTGTATTTGTGTCGTTTTCCTCAATCTAAAAATAGGTTCCTCATTATGATACAAATTAAATTCTATATCGTGATGAGGCAATGCCACCCTATGAAATTCATTGAGTATATGTTCAAATTCTACTTTGGTGTCTTTTTAAAAATTTTCGTCTAGCAGGAACATTATAGAATAAATTTTTACTTGAAAATTTGCTCCATCAGAGGTTTGTACCGGCTCGTGAGAAACTAATACTCCTCCCTCAATACAAATCATTGTCCCTAACTCCGCATCTATCTGTTTAGTTCTCAATTCCACTTGCGAACAGCAGCAATAGAGGCCAATGCCTCTCCACGGAATCCCTTCGTCACTATACTGAAAAATATCATCTGTCGTCCCTACTTTAGATGTTGCATGTCTCTCAAAAGCCATTCTTGCATCTGTTGCAGACATACCTATCCCATTATCCACCACTTGGATTAAATTCTTTCCCGCCTCTCTTACAATGAGTTCTCACCTTCGTAGATTGAGCATCAATAGAATTTTTCCAAAAGTTCCTTAACAATAGAAGCTGGTCTCTGCACTACCTCTCCCGCCGCAATTTGGTTGGCCACATAATCAGGTAAAAGTTGAATAATATCCGACATTTATTATTTTTTTATTTAGCAAAGATACGGATTTTTAAAACTTCAATTATTCGCAAAGATTTACTCTCCTTAAAACTCGCCAATAGATAATATCCCACAAAAATCGTTGAAAACTCTCACAATAGACTGAACCGCTGTTCTCACACCAAAAATATCCCACCAAAAACCAATAAAACAACAACTCCACAAAAAGAGAGTCCCATTTTTATTAGCTACACTTTCCAATTCGGTCTATCTACAAAATACGCCAACCCCCAGCCTAAACCAAAAAGCTATCGCGTACAACAACTCTATTCCCATTGCTCTACTCCAAAAATGAAATAATCTAACAAAAATTTCAAAATTGTTCCTATAAAAAGTATAAAAATCGTTCTTTTCATTAATAAAATTAAATATTTCTTTATATATACTATTACACAAAAATAATAAAAATATGAAACTTATAAAAATTATTCTCTTTATCATATTTATAAAAATTTTATCTTTGTGGGAAACCTATAAAATTATGTCAGTAAAAATACTAATCATTACATTGATTTAGAAAATCAATACGGAGCCCACAACTATCATCCACTACCAAAGTAGTTTTTAGACAAAGGCGAAGGCGTTTTTGTTTGGGATGTGAAGGTAAAAAGATACTACGATTTCCTCATCCGCTTACTCTGCTGTTAATCAAGGACACTCTCATCCAAAAATTGTAAAGCCCTCACTGAGCAAGCTCAAAAATTATCTCTAACATCGAGAGCTTTCTATAATTCTAATTTAGGAGAATATGAGATCACTTCCATATTTGGTTTTGATAAAGTTTTACCAATGAACTCAGGTGCCGAAGCCGTAGAAACCGCTGTGAAAAATCGCAAGAAAATGGAGCTATGAAGTAAAAGGTATCCACGAAAATACTGCAAAAATCATCGTTTGCAGAAAATAATTTCCACGGAAGAACCACCACTATCGTTTCATTTTCTAACGACCCCTGATGTTAATAATAATTATGGTCCTACACCGATTCCTAGTCACCATATAACGATATTGATGCCTTAGAAAAATTATTAGAAAACCCTTCTGATATTGCTGCATTCTTGGTAGAACTAATACAAGGTGAGGCTGGAGTATTCGTTCTCGATGAAGGATTTTAATAAAAGCCCACGAACTTTGTAAAAAGAATAATGTACTTTTCATTGCTGACGAGGTACAAACGGGTATCGCAAGAACAGGAAAAATGCTCGCTTGCGATCACGAAGGTGTGCATCCTGACATTTTAATATTAGGAAAAGCCTTATCTGGCGGTATGTATCCCGTATCGGCTGTATTAACGAATGATGAAATAATGAATGTGATAAAACCCGGTCAGCACGGGCTCTCACTCGGCGAGGAAACCCGTTGGCTTTGTGCTATAGCTATCGCTGCCCTTGATGTTGTTGAAGAAGAAAAATTATCCGAAAAATGCTCAAAAATGGGAGAAATTTCTTTCCGTTCAAAAATCAATGAAATCATCTCAGAAACCAATTTAATAACAGCCGTAAGAGGTAAAGGATTACTCAATGCCATTCTCATCAACGATACTCCTGAAAGTTCTACAGCTTGGGATTTATGTATTGCATTAAAAGAAAATGGATTGTTAGCGAAACTCACCCACGGTAATATTAGTACGCCTTGCCCCACCTTTTGGTGATTACAGAAGAACAACTCAACGAATGTATTTTCTATTATCAGAAAAACCATTTTTAGAATTTAATAAATAATACTTTGTTAAACTAAAACTTTATCATATTTTCTATGATAAAAGTTTTATAAAATAAGAGGACTCCTGAAAATCAAGAGTCCTTTATAATATAGAATATAAAAGAAACTTCTTTTTTCTTTCTTTTTATCAGCTGAGAAGCACCTTTGTTTCATAGCCTCACCAACGATACTTAGAATCATATCTACAGATTTAGATGCATCATCATACCGGTATTACGAAATCTACTTTTTCTTGGATCTGAGTTTTGTATCTCACAATAGCAACATCTAGTGAATACCCAATTTTTAGCTTCGTAACTGCAATATGCTCTCTCAAAATATCTACTACAAACACCGCAGACGGAAGTCTTATCATATTAGCGATAGACCCAAGGTTTTTCTCTAAATTTGCTCTTTTGTCTGTCAATTTGTAATTTTTCTTTTTAGATAGGGTTTCAAAAGCGCCATCTTTTCTTCATTTTATCAATAGCGTTCATCACCGCTTTTTCTGATAGTTACGAAGTTCGTGTTAGTACCTCCCGGCCATCTTTTCTATGATGTAAGGTTGGTTAAGTTCTTGAGCATGTTTTGCTACAACTTCTTTTGCTTGTTTTTAGTTGCTACGAAAAGACATTCTTCCCTGCTGCTGATAATTTTTCAAGTGCTACACAGCTTCTTCTAATTTTACAGCAGTTTTATGTAAATCGATGATGTGAATACCATTTTTCTCCATAAAAATATGCGGAGCCATATTAGGATTCCACTTTTCTTGTCATATGACCGAAGTGTACACCTGCCTCTAATAGGTCTTTTACATTTACTTTTGCCATTTTGTTTTTCTTTGTTAGTTTACTTTCCGCTCTTTGGCAATCAACTTTACAATGAGTGGGAGTAAAGTTTGGATGCTAAACATAACGGGCAAACGGTTTAGGACATTTTGCATTACGCAATTTGCTTTTTGCCTTTTGATATAATATTATTAAATTAAACCGTATAACCAATGATATAATACCATTGACCACCTAACAGATATTAACGCTTTGGAGAATGGAATCTCTTTCTCGCTTTTTCTGACCTCGGTCTTTTCAACCATTCTTGAATCTCTTGTAAGTAATCCTGTTGGTTTCAATGCTAATCTATGCTCTGCATTTACCTCACAAAGAGCTCTAGAAATACTTAATCTAATTGCCTCTGCTTGTCTCTAGTACCTCCACCGAAAAGCATTTACAGTAACATCATACTGCTCAACAGTTTCAGTAAGTGCAAAAGGTTGGTTTAATTTATATACTAATACATCTGTAGTAAAAATATTCCTTAGCTTCTCTACCATTAATTTTAATGTTTCGTGAGCCGTGTCTTAAATATACTCTTGCTACAGAGTTTTTCTTCTTCCAATTTTATGAACTGTAGACATAGTGGTTATTTAAATTGTTGATATTAATTACTCTTGCTGTTGAGCTTCGTGTTTATGCTCTATACCTTCATACACATAAAAGATTTTTGTAAAGCTGGGCACCTAATTTATTTTTAGGCAACAGTACCTTTTTACAGATTTTTCAACTAATCTTAGTGGATGTTTTTCACTAACTCAGTAGCAGTTATAGACTTTCTTTGCCCACCCGGATAACCGAGTATGCTGAAATATAAGTCTTTATCTTCCCACTTTTCTTCCTGAAAGGCTAACCTTCCCAGCATTCAAAACAATTCACATTATCACCACAATCAACATGCGGAGTAAAAGTTTGTTTTTGTGCTTTCCTCTCAAAAATCCTTGCAACCAAAGAAGCCAATCTTCCTAATGGTTGTCCTTCAGCATCTACCACAACCCATTCTTTATTAGCGGTAGCTTTGTTTGCTGATACAGTTTTGTAACTTAATGTATTCACACTTATAAGTTTAACGATTAAACATAATTTTACCCTATACTAAAAAGGGTTTGCAAATTTATATATATGAAATACAAAAATTTTTCTCCCACTTTTAACTCCAAAAACAAAAACATTCAATCACAAAATAGACTGAACAACAATAAATTAAGTATGGAATCAATTTCATGTTTTAATTATTATAAAAATGATAAAATTTCAGTATTTTAAGCTAAACTCCCTAATCAACCATAAAACATTACTCAAAAATCACAATCTTAATTTTTGACTTTAATTAAAAATACTATTTTTGCAAACTATCAGTTTTTATAGATGAAGAATATAAGAAATTTTTGTATCATTGCACATATTGACCATGGTAAAATCTACCTTGGCAGATAGACTTTTTAGAATATACTAACACCGTATCTCAGAGAGAGCTGCAAGCTCAAACTCTTGATGATATGGACTTGGAGAAAAGAGCGAGGGATTACCATCAAATCTCACGCAATACAAATGGACTATGAATACAAGGGAGAAATATGTCCTTAATCTCATAGATACCCTGGGACATGTGGATTTTTCTTATGAAGTATCGCGTTCTATAGCTGCTTGCGAGGGTGCTTTATTAATTGTAGATGCTGCTCAAAGTATTCAGGCTCAGACTATTTCTAATCTATATTTAGCATTAGAAAATGATTTAACTATTATTCCTATTTTTGAACAAAAATAGACCTGCCATCTGCAAATCCAGAGGAAGTTACAGACGAAATAATGAATCTTCTTGGTTGTGATTATGATGATGTCTACGCGTTTCAGGAAAGACAGGAGAAGGTGTTCATCAACTCTTTTGGAACAAATTATAGAAAGATTCCTGCTCTAAGGGCAACCCAAACACTCGCTCCAAGCTCTTATTTTTGACTCTGTATTTAACCCCTTTTCAGAGGAATTGAAGCCTACTTTTAAAGTAGTAAATGGTAGCATTAAAAAGGTGAAAAAGTGAAGTTTATGGCTACGACCGCACCTATGATGCCGATGAAGTAGGGACTCTAAAAACTGAAAACAAGCACCTAAACAAGAAATAAAATGTGGTGATGTGGGGTATATTATCTCAGGTATAAAAGATGCCCGCGAAGTAAAAGGTAGGAGACACCATTACCTCTTCCGAAAAGCCCTGCACCTGCTCCTATTGATGGATTTTGAGAAGTAAAACCAATGGTATTTGCGAGGATTTACCCAATAGAATCGGAGGATTTTTGAAGAACTAAGAACCTCATTAGAAAAACTACGATTAAACGATGCTTCGCTGGTCTTTGAGGCAGAAAGTTCGGCTGCCTTGGGCTTTGGGTTCCGCTGTGGATTCCTCGGAATGCTCCATATGGAAATTGTCCAAGAGCGTTTGGATAGAGAATTCGGAATGAATGTAATCACTACCGTCCCCAATGTATCTTACCACGGATATACAAAAAAGAACCCGATGTACCTATCCTCATAAACAACCCTTCGGAAATGATGGACCCCTACAACAATGGACAGAGTAGAGGAGCCTTATATCAAGGCTTCCATCATCACAAAATCAGATTTTGTAGGACCCAGTGATGACTCTTTGTATCGAAAAAGAGGCGAAATTGTAAATCAATCTATCTCAACTTCCGACCGTGTTGAATTGATTTTTCAATATGCCACCATCAGAAGTCGTATTTGATTTTTATGATAGACTAAAATCTATCTCCAAAGGTTATGCGTCATTTGACTATCATCCCGATAGGTTTCCGCGCCTCAAAATTGGTAAAAATGGATATCTTGATAAATGGTGATATGGTAGATGCTCTGTCATCTCTTATTCATCAAGATAATGCCTATGGTATCGGTAAAAATGTGAAAAACTTCATGAACTAATCCCAAGACAGCAATTTGACATGCTGTGCAAGCAGCACTTGGAACGAAGGTTATTGCCAGAGAGACCATCAGCGCTAGAAAAAGATGTAACTGCGAAATGCTACGGAGGAGATATCTCCCGTAGAGAAAACTTCTTGAAAAACACAAAAGAAGGTAAAAAGAAAAATGAAGCAAATCGGCCGTGTGGAAGTACCTCAATCTGCATTTATGGCTGTTTTTGAAATTGAATGATTAAGTTTTAACAATATCCTAATTAAAACCGGAAAAGAGCAGAAATTAATTTTCGCTCTCATACTCACTCAATATTTAAAAAGTAAAAATTCAATCTAGGAAAACATATCGTCCATTTTGTCCAAATTGAGAGTAGAACGACTATAAACAAACTGGTCATTATTGACTCTGAAGCGACATTCCTTTTCAGGGAAAATATCAAAAGGTTATTAACTCCGAGAGTAAGTTTTCCAAATGTTCATTAAAATCATAAGAACCTGATAATCGGTCACCATTCTTGCTCCATTAACTTGATGCCCAAGAGCATCGAAATCAAAACACCTGCCGTCCTATTTGCCATAGAGACTATTGCAGGGACTGGTTGTCTTCACCATAAAGTGTATTTCGGAGATAAACCCCCATATTTACCAACTGTCAAATTATGAGACAAACTTGCCTTTTACTCTTGGTACAGCCGACTCGAGATATACTCTTGCTCTTTCTGAAAAGAAACTATTCTCCAAGCCATTGAGTTTCACAATTTCTGGAACTTTCACTCCACCCACTTGCTTTTGTTTGAGTCAAATTAATTCCAAAATCATTATTCAATGTTGCTTTTCCTAATTTTAAAGTATGGCTTGCCACAAAATCTACCCTCGAGTCTGAGCGTTCACGGCATTTGTAAAGAATTGTGCTGCACTTACATTTGCTTGGTCAAAAGTTGTTGAAGAGATACATGCTGAAGGTGTACTCGCTGATGATGGACGAAAAATGTCTCAGTCAAGACTATTCTATCATCTACTCTAATGAAATAAGCATCCAATGTAAAAGGATAGCCTCGCCTTTGGTATGCGATAAGTAATTCCTGTACTGATAGACTCTAGATTTTTCTTCTCTTAATTTATCAATACCGAAAAGTTTTGCCACTTGTGATTCATTATTGAAGGTTCTTGTCTCAATCAGATTACCATTCAAATAGAGTGTCCCCGTATTGGTATAATATATTTGGTGAATAGATGGGGCACGGAAGCCTGTGGAAAGCTGCTGCACGGAAGTTCAAGTCCTTAGTAATTTTCACTCTCGTAGCGAGTTTGTAGTGGTTGTATTCCCAAAATCCGAATAATTTTCAAAAACGAACCGCAGCATTGGCAAAGCAACCAAGGGGTAATATCTGTCTCAAACTCTCCATAGAGGGCATATACATTTCTATATTTCTTCAAAGGCTGTCTCTGCCTAAAACCACTAAATACCTGAGCTCACACCCGTAGATTATTACCAAAAAGTCCGTGGGTTTGTTCGATCGAAACGGTCTCCCCTGTTTGGACATTTTCATAAATATCATAAACCGCATAAGATGCCTCCTCGCCTGCTTTTTATTTGAAAAACCTCGTGGCGTTGCTCTGCTCTCAAAAGAGAGGTTGGACTTATAAAAAGTCTTATTGGACGAGAGAAATCTAAATTAATCGTATTCTGAACAAATCGCAAAGAGCCTGCATCAAACTCTCTTGGTGACTTAAACCTCAAACTCGTATTACTCGTATTTTTGATAATGTAAGCAAAGGTGTTTTTGCCCAAAGGTATTACTAAAAATCTATACCCACTCACCCTAATTTCCCCTTTATACCCGCAGAAAGTGAAGTGTCCTCTATCTAGCAGCTATTTCTGGCAAGAATCCGTTTGCATAGTATCCCGTAAAATTGCGATTGATTCGGACGACGATAAAACCCTCCCTGCATTCCTACTTCTAAATGTATGTCCCCCAAAAGCATATACCTTCCAATCATCAGAAATTGGAATTTCAGTATTAATAAATGATTGCAACGAATACATTTTAGACCGCCTATTTTTCATATTAAAAATCCCTTCTATCCAACCTCGATATTCCAATTCCTTATCAGATTACATCTCCCTTTAATAGATTTTTGAAGTTGAGAAATGCTCGTTGCTGATTGAATTTGAGTCTCGCAAAGACGCATCTAAATATCCCACTTGCTGAGCATACTTCTGGATAAGTCCAATGAATGCATTTTGGATTACTAATCGTATTAATATTATCAAAAATACGAAGAAAGGTTGATACCATCCTCCAAAGCTCTCTGCTCTATGGCATTATAAGTATTATATCGTCCCATTAAAAACTCCGCACGATAAGTCGGTTCATGGAATTGCCCTGAAAAAGTGAGATTCACTAAAACCACCTTTTTTCCCTAAATCCAAACCATAATTAAGGTCCAATTGCCCTTGTTGCCCATCGCAAATTCCTGTATGGTCCTCAGCTGTGGAAGTAAGATTACCTCCGTAACTAAGCTGAGCAGTGAAGCTCTCTGTCTCTTTTCAATTGAAGATTAAGTACCTCGCAATAGCATCAGAGCCATATTGTGCAGATGTCTCCATCTCTCAAAAACTTCTATTTTTGTCAATGCAAAAAGACGGAATAGCATTCAAATCGGTGCCCACAGTACCTCTACCTGAGTTCCATTTACATTAATAAACGCCGAAGTATGCCGTCTCACCATTAAGAAGTACAAGAGTCTGGTCTGGTCCCAAACCTCTAAGCTGAGCAGGGTCTAAAATGGTCTGTGCCATCTGCCGCAACTTTGCACCGTAGAGGTAAAAGATGGAGCAATGGTATTCAGTATCTGGTTAATATTTGTCTGAGGAAGTTGCACTCGCTTTTTCAAATCAAAAAGCATCTACTGGTACTGGACTTTCTACATTACTACGCCCTCCAACACGAGAACCCACAATCACTACCTCATCAATATTTTTTTCCGTAGGTGTCTGCTGTGCCTTCCCTACAATAGGCATTGCAAAAAATGCTTCCTAAAAAGCAATAGACTAAGATTTTGTCGTTTCATTTTTATTTTTATTTATTTTTAACAAAAGAGAATAAGACATGCATCTTATTCTCCTTATTATATAATATCTTTTTATCAGTATACATACATAGAAAAACCTGATGCCTATGGAATTGCTCATTGCAGAACATACCAAACATCTACACACGCATACAGAAGATATGCGAGTATTATGAAGTTGATATGTATTCAGATTTTTCTGACATTTTTATTCTTATGAAATTTTCTTTTGCAAATAAAAACTTTTTCTGATATAACCATTAAAAACAATATTAAAACAATATTAAAACAATATTTATTGATTTTATTATTTTTGCAGATAAAAATTAATAAAAATCATCAATAAAATGAGTATAAAAGGCATTTTATTAATCCTTTTGATAGGTATTTTTAATTATTAGTATTTTGGCAATATTTATTCTAAATATGCCAAAGTTTTCGAAAAATCCCCAATGGGAAGCGAGCAGAACGAATCAAAAATCACCCAATTATAAGAATGGGAAATTCAAAACTTAGAGGATACTCCTCAACTAACTTCCGATAAATCCTTCATTGAAAAACGCATATAATTTCTTCTTTTAAAAAGTAGAAAACCTCAGACCTATTGAAAAATACTGAATGTAAAGACTAACCTAAACACACTAGAAAACAACAGTTTAGTTTGGCTCGGTCATTCGTCTTATTTCAAAAAATCAACGATAAAAATATCCTCATAGACCCTGTGTACATTCAGCATCGTCATTTTCTTTTCTTAATGGCTCCATTTGATTCGGAATATCAATATTCAGAAAAGACCTTCCAGAGATATAGATTTATTGATAATCACCCATGACCATTGGGACCACTTGGACTATCACTTGATGAAACAAATCCGCTCGCGAATAGAATTCTAACGACATTAGGGGGTAGGATCACATTTTTGAGTATTGGAATTTTTCTCCTGAAATCATCACCGAACTTGATTGGAATGAGGATCGATAATAGAGAATTTAAAATTCACCTGTCTCAACGACAAGGCATTTTTCGGGGCGTGGATTCTTGGAAAACAGACACTTTGGGTGCTTTTTATGCTCCAAACGGAGGAGCAGACTATATATATTGGTGGAGATAGTGGATATGGCAAGCACATTGCTGAAATTGCTCAACGATTCCCAAAAATTGATTTTGCCTTGATAGAAAATGGGCAATACTAGTACAGATTGGCATATATTCATTTTTCTCCCCTAAAGATTTGAAAAAGCAATGAAAGAACTTAATGCAGAGAAGCATTTTACAGCATAATTCTAAATTTGCACTATCAAAGCATGCTTGGTATGAGCCTTTGGAAAATATTTCTAAAAATTGCAGAGAAAGAAAAAAACTCAACATTCCTAACACCAAAATTGGTGAAATAGTCCAACTATGCAACAAGGAACAATCCTTTGAAAAATGGTGGAAAAAGTTTATTAGTAAAAATAGCCTTATCAGATATTTCTTTCCGATAAGGCTTTCTATTTCAAAAATCATTCCTCCACGCCTACGGAATCCGCTTCTCGACGATCAGCAATGGCTATGATATTTCCTTTTCATCTATCAAAATCAGTTCTAACTTACCGATATTACTTCTCTCTTCAAAGGTATATTTTTCTCAGATAAAGTATTAATGGTCGTTTTAGGAAAAATATTTTTCAATAAATATTTTTCAGGTAACTCACCGATGATGGAATCGTGGTTGATTACTACCAAAGTTGGTGGAAGTTTAAAATCTATCACTCCCGTAATAGCTTGATATACTGAGGTTGGTATTGTTGTCCCACCGGGTTCCTACAACCATAAAAGTTTACCATCTTTTGAGAATAATTGTTGGAGTCATAGAACTTAGCATCCTTTTTTCTTTTGGTGCAATAGCATTTTGCCTCTCCCTATGGCTCCATAAAGATTTGGTACTCTGGTTTTATTGAAAAAGTCATCCATCTCATTATTGAGCAAAAATCCTGCTCCTGAAACTGCAGTCTTACTTCCACAATATCCATTGAGGGTTGTTGTTATTGATATTGCGTTACCTTCTTTATCCAAAAATACTGATATGGGTTGTTTGTCCTTTTCAGGGACTGAGTTTGATGTTTTACCAACAGAGTACTTGGCGTGGCTTGGTTCTTTGTCAAAACTACTCCAACGAGATTCTATATATTTTGGGTCTATGAGTTTTGTAGTATTATCTTGACAAAATCTGGGTCCCCATATACTCGGACCTATCGGCATAAGCACGGCGTTCTGCCTCTACCATACTTGCACGGCCTCCGGTGAGAGAGAGCCTGATATTGCTCCAAAGAAGCTAACCGACTCATTGACAACATTTGGTTGAGGAGAATCTCACCACTGGAAAGCAAAGGCATCGTAATGATTTGATAACCTTTGTGTTCAAAAATAAGTGGTTTTTCGAATTTTACACGATAATTCTTAAGGTCTTCCAATGTGATGATTCCTTTATTATTTTTCATCTCTCAGCAATGAGTTTTTGCTGTTTCCACCCTCATAAAACTCTCTTTGACCATATTTTTGAATTCTTCGTAGTGTTTTTGCTAAATCTTTTGCACCAAAAATATCACCTGCTTCCCATTGGTTATTCTTCACAAAAGGCTAAAACTATGTATTATCCAAAAATTCTTGTCTTTTTCTGATTGAGAAGATTCGCTTCTGCTTGGGTGATTGCAAATCCTTTTTCCGCCAAATCAATTGCTGGTTGGATTAATGTTTTCATAGGAAGTTTAGCATATGGAAGGGTAGCATACAATCCAGCCACACTACCGTGCACTCCTGCGGATAGACCTCCATACTCGGGAAAGTTCTGTACGAGTTTTTACCATCTATTATATACATATCTCGACGAGCATTTTAGAGCAGTCTCGCGATAGTCTAGTGTAAATTTTTCACCTTTAGAAGTCGTAGCCACCATAAAACCACCTCCTCCAATATTTCCTGCCTGAGGATACACCACGGCCAATGCCCACTGCGTTGCGATAGCCACATCAAAAGGCATTTCCTCCCTTGTTCAGCATTTTTATACCAGCCTCACTTGCCAATGGATGGGCTCGAAACTACTACTCCTTTTTCTTTGTTTGGACTTCTTTACAATATTATACTGAGTAAATTGAGCTTGTGCCAACATACCTAAAAATATACCAATACCCAGAAAAATATTATTTAATTTCATTTTATATAATTTTTATATTCGATGCGAATTATTTTTCATTTTCACACTTGAAATTCTTTTTCAAATAAAAAGGCTCAAAATAGGCAATATCCTCAAAATTTTTGGGAATAAAATTTACCTACGGCTTCTCTATCATATATTTTTGCCGAGGGATAAACATCTTCATTATATTCCGCCTCAAAGGAAAGAATTCCTTTGTGTTTTCTTAGTTCCATCTCCTACGAAAAGGATTTTTCTTCCCTATATTCCAAAAAGAATTTTCATCTAAAAATTTTAGGGATGTGTTTCCACAAAGTTTTCCAATTTGTATTTCCATCAGCAGCTGTATAAAACCTCCATCCTAGGGCATCAACCAATGGAATAACCAAATCATATCCCATAGAGAGAGAACGGCCTCATCATAGAATGTAGAGAATTAATCGCTAACAAAGGTACTGATAAGCCAAAACAAAAGCCCTTCATGGAAGAAGCTCCAATACGAAGTCCGGTATAAGAACCTGGCCCCATACCTAAGCATACGGCATCTATCTCCTGCAACGAAATTTCAGCCCCTTCCAAGGCCCATTGCACAAAGATGTGAAGATTTTTTCCGACTGCTTATATCCCTCCGATCGCTCCTCACAAAGACATAATAATTTATCTCCATCAGAAACGGCTACAGAGCAATTTTTTAGACGAAGTTTCTATATATAATATTTTCATTTTGCAAAAGTAATAATTTATATTTTAAGACTACTCATCTACCTTATCCACCTCTACCAAAGGGCTAAAAACGATATTCCATTTTTGTTTCAAGATTGAGGCATCGGTATCGGGTTCTCATTTTACCCAAAAATCTATATAAAACCCCACGATACAGAAAAAAATATCATTTGGCAAAAGATGCTCTATATAGGTGATGTTTTTCCTCCATTCGAAAATATCTCACTAACTCTTCACTAGAATAGAAACTTGCCTTTGATTCTTGGCAAAACGAATCAGTATCGGCTTCAAATTATCATTATATACCGACAGACTTTCTAAAATCATTAATCCAAAAAGTTCGTTTCCATTCCATCCCGTGAGGGGCAACTCGCTGTTTATATTGCTCACGAACTAATAAATGAGCCAACTCATGGGTAAAACAAAGAAAAACAACTCGGGTGGGAGGCTATGGTTGATGCTTATCATATGTCGTCCATTGGCTTGCTTACAATAATCTCCTAGTTTAGATTTTCGGTCTCTCTTTATGGATATCAATCTTATGTGTCCCCAGCCATTCGGTAATATACGCAAAAGCATTTGGGGGAGATATTTATTTAGTGTGCTTAATGGCATTTTTATTTTGTGTAATTAATCATAAAAAGCATAGGTGTAATGAAATCTTTAGTCCCATTACCTCGTGCAGGAGAATATTCTCTTCCATAAAATATTATTTGAATATGCAATTTATTCCATTTATCCTTTGGGAAAAGTTTCTTGGCATCGGCTTCTGTTTGCACTACACTTTTACCATTAGTTAGTTTCCACTGCGTCATTAATCTATGAATATGAGTATCTACGGGAATGCAGGATGCCCAAAAGCTTGACTCATCACTACTGAGGCTGTTTTATGCCCAACCCCGGTAGTTCCTCCAATAGTTCAAAGGATTCAGGGACTATACCATTGTGTTTCTCCACCAGAATTTCTGCCATTCTCTTCAAATTTTTAGATTTTTGAAGTTGATAGTCCTACTTTGATATATTCTCGAATCTCTTCGGCTTCCATCTTTTGCCATTTTTAGAGGAGTTCCCGCTACAGCAAATAGAGCTGGTGTTACTTGATTTACTTTTTATCCGTAGTCTGAGCAGATAGAGCCACCGCCACCAAGAGCGTGAATTCATCCGTATGATCAAGAGGAACATACACCTCAGGATATAGTTTTTCTAACTCCGACATTATAATTTCTTGCTCTTTGTTTTTCGTCATTTTATTTAATTTTGTGTGTAAAATTAAAAATTATGTTAGAAATAGGAAAAACCAATCCCCACTTTTTGAGGGCTAAACCAAGATGGAAAACCAATAAACTCCGCCGATTTTTAGGTAAAAAAACTTGTTATCTATCCAAAAGCCAACACTCCGGGGCTAGTACCAGCAGAGGCCTGTAATCTCAAAACAATAATATAGAAAACCCTAAAAAGCAGAGTTTAACATTTTTAGGAATTAGTGCTGATTCTATAGAAAAACATTCCACACGAAATATGGTTTTTCAATACGATTTAATAGCCGATGAGCAAAGAGAAATTATTGAAAAATTTGAGTTTGGCAATTGATTTATGGGTAAAGAATTTATGGGTATTGTACGAACAACCTTTATTTTTGATGAAAAAGGTATCTGTATAGAACATCATTACCAAAGTAAAAACAAAGGAACATGCCCAACAGATTTTATCCAGTTAAGATATTCCCTATAAACAAAAATCTCCCCCAAAACAGGGAGATTTTTCTGTATTTAGATTTTCATTTTCTTATCAATAAAGCTATATTTTCCACATGGTGAGTTTGCGGAAACATATCCACTAGGGAGTATTTTCACCACTTCGTAATAGTCTTTCATTAAGGCTATATCTCTGGCCTGAGTTGCAGAATTACAACTTACATATACAATTTTGGCGGAAGAAGTTTTTAGAATTTGCTCTACTACTTTATGATGCATCCCATCCCGTGGTGGGTCGGTTACGAGGACATCTGGTTTCGGATGTTCTGCAATGAAATCCTCTGTAAAAATATCCTTCATATCCCCACAGTAGAAGTTGCAGTTGGTTAACCCATTAAGTTTTGCGTGTGCCATAGCTGCATCTATTGCCTCTGTATGCGGATTCTATACCAATCACATATTTTTGCCTTTCGAGCAATATATTGAGCAATAGTCCCTGTACTGTATAGAGGTCATATACAACTTCGCCTCCTTTCAAATCCGCAAATTCAAGGGTTTTTCTATATAATTCAAGGGCTTGTTTATAGTTTGTTTGGAAAAAGACTTTACCCCTATTTTTGAATTTTAATCCATCCATTTCCTCCATCAAGAAACCTTCTCCATAATAGTTCTGTACCTCCAAATCATACACGAGTCATTTCCTTTTTGGATTAATAGCAAATAACAAAGTCTTAATTTGCGGAAACTTTACCAAGTACGAAATCAAATAATTTTTGTTGATTTTTCTTTTTTCTTCTCTATAAAACTGGAAAAATACCATCCACTCACCTTTAGAATTTTAGTGAGCATCATCGTCCCTCAAAAAAATCCTTCTTGGTTTTTCACATCATAAAACTCCATTTGGTGTTCTTCAGCAAAAGGATTTCACGGCTAAGCGAAGTTCATTAGACGGATTTTTCCTGCAAATAGCACTCTTTAAATCCAAAAATCTTACTCCACATACCGTATATGGAATCCCAAAGCATTCCTATCAGAAATATCCTCTGCGGAATTCACTTCATTTTTGAGTAAATCAGCGAGCATTAGAAATGAAAACTCCATTTTTATTTCTGTAATGGAATTGCTCTCACTGAACCAAGTATAGGTATCACCTCAAAACTATCACACACCGCCGATTCTCTTGATATTATTCACCACCTCATGTTGCTTATAGAATAGTTGTTTTTCGTAACCTCATATTTTTGCCACTACCCACCACCAAACTCCAAAGTGATTGCATTTCGGCTCTCACTCTATCTTCGGAATACCCAGAATATCAGCTACCTCACCCTCTATATTTGGATTTTGATTTTTCACCCGCACATTCACCACATCACCGGTACTGCACCAGAAACACAATAGTTTTTCCCTCTTCAGAACGGCCAATAGCTACTCCCTTTGCCCCTGCTAGTGAATAGACTTATATTTTCAAGTATCTTATTTTCATTTCGTTTTAAAAATGGTGCAAATTTACTATTTACTTTTTAATTAAAAGAAAATCAAAGGCTTATTTTTAAAAATTTTAGATTAAAAACAAAAAGGTAAGCATCGATAGAGACACTTACCTTCGTTTTTCATTATCTATTTTTATATTTTGCATCTATATCAGCAGTGAGGGTTTTAAAAGAAAGCTACAATATCTGTAACCTCTTTATCTTTAAGATCTTTATTCAGCTGAACTTTTGCCATTATTCTTACAGCGTCTTCGAGTTTCTGTACTGAACCATCATGGAAATAAGGTTGCTTTTTCTCCACATTTCAACCAGTACTTTAAACATAAATTTATCTGTATCCTTTTTAGAAATATCTGCAAGACCTAAATCCACTGGATTTTGTATATTTCTGATATTCATCAAATACTCCAAATTTTTGGAACATTTGCCCGCCAACTGCAATTCCTGAGTGGCAAGTGATACATCCCGTGTTAATATAAGTTTGCAAACCATCTTTCTCTTGCTGAGTAAGAGCTGAATCATCACCATCAAGATATTTATCAAAACGAGATATCTGGATTAAATTGTCTTTCAAATGCACCAATTGCATTAGCTATATTTTTAAATGTAATTGGTTGAGCATCATTAGGAAAAACCTTAAATAATTCTTGATACTCTAGAATCTCTCAATCGATTTTCAAAAATTCTGCCGATGGATATTATGCTCCATAGAGTTTAAGATTGGGCCTCTGCTTGAGCCTCTACATCCTTTGCTCTTCCATCCCAAAACTGCATTGTATGAAGACTAGCATGAGATTACCGTAGGAGAGTTTCTCACCCCAAGTTTACCTGCATCACTGGGTGAAGTTGGCAGATTATCCACTCCAAATCCATCAAGTCTGTGAGCAAGAGTTACAACTATATACCTTCTTTCGAAAGTTTTTGTTTCAAAAGTAAAGTTTTTCCTAACTCAATTTTTCTCGTTGATTGCCTCGGAGTAAGGGGTGCTTACTGATTTAAAGAAATTTCTAGCTTTTTCCATCAATTCCGATACCCTTTGGGAGTCTCTGCTGTCATCTTTCTCAGTAGTAGTATTTTTACTACATCCTACCAAAGCCAATCCTACTAATAAATAATTCAGTGCTTTCATTATCTTTATAAAAATTTTTTCATAAAAATATATATTTTCATCCTATAAATTATATTAACTTCATTAAAACAAAATTTAAAAACAGTTTAAATAAAAACATTGATAACTACTATTATAATTTTAGATTTTAATTATCATATTATTCAAATTTATTATATATAAATTATAAATACTACGTTACACATCTAAATATTTTTATAATTCTACATCACATTAGGTTTATATAACATTATATTTATCCGTATTAAAATCTTTTTATTTATAAACACAATACTAAATTATTTTTGAAAGTAAAAATACTCTTTAACTTTGTCATAGAAAAGTAATATAAATTTAATAGTAATGAAAAACAGTATTTATGGCACTATCTGCCATCGCATTAATGAGCGTTTCTTGCAATAGAGACAACGACGAACCTCAGACAAAAAGCATGAAAAACCACCGAACAAAAATAATTGGTAATTGGTACAGAGCCAAATACGAGGGTAAAATACGCTGATAAAACATTTGACGAAGATGATTGTACAAAACAGTCTCATTGGGATTTCGCTGAGCGACAAAAAATGTGGTGATGACTGAATTCCTACTCGAAGGCAAAGGAAAGAAGAAAAATATAAAGCAAAACTACGGAGCTACATACTATCTAGGTAATAATAAAATTAACCTATAAAAATTAAAGAGGACAGTACACAGCTGATGTTACACAAGTAAATAGATTTGACATAAAAGAACTTTCACTGACAAAAACTTGGTTATTGAACAAAAAGTTGATTGGAATGAAGACGGGCTGTGGAAGATATAGTAACCACCACTTTTGTAAAAAATAATCATAATATATAAATAAACTTAATAAAAATGAAAAATAGCATACTTAACACTAAGTGCAATGAGCACTAATTGGTGTTTATTCTTGTAATGATAGAGATAACGATACTACTAAAACAACAAATCCTCAAATAAAAGAAAACACCCGAACAAAAACTTAAAGGAACTTGGTTTAGAGAAAAATTTTCTGTAACACTAAATGGAAAAACAAGCAACAGATGAAATATTAAATCGTTGCTCCTCACAATCTCACTCGGAATTCGGAGCTGATAAAAAAGCTATCCTAAACGAATATGGATTCAATGAAAAACCTACAATGTGAAAAAGAAGTAACAAATGGTACATATAGTATAAAAAGATGGTAAGCTAACACTAAAATATCAAATAACCAATGCTGAAGAGGATATTCCAGAAGAAAACCTATAGATAAAGAAATAACTGATGATAAATTAGTAGTTGAACAAAAATTGACTGGAATTCAGATGGAAAAAGAAGATCTATAATCCAAACTTTTAGTAAATAACATTTTAAAAATGCGAAAAAAATACCCTTATAAAGGGTATTTTTATTTATCAAAAACCCTCTCATTGAGAGGGATTTTTCTTATTATATGTGTATTGTAAAGAATTATTTCAATTCTACTTCAGCACCAGCTTCTTCAAGTTGTTTTTAAGAGCTTCTGCTTCATCTTTTGGAACTCCTTGTTTTGATTGGAGCTGGAGCACCATCTACGATATCTTTTTGCTTCTTTAAGGCCAGCACCAGTTAAATCTTTAACCAATTTAACGATAGCTAATTTAGATGCACTGCTGATTTAAAGAATTACATCAAATTCTGTCTTTTTCTCAGCAGCTTCACCTGCAGCACCTCCTGCTACTACTACTGCTGCTGGTTCAATTCCGTATTCATCTTTAAGAATAGCAGCTAATTCATTTACATCTTTTACTGTTAAGTTAACAAGCGTTTCCGCTAAATTTTTCAAATCTGACATTTTTTGTAATGTTTTTGTTGTTAAACGATATATTATTTTTGAGTATCTATTATTCAGCAGATTCTTCTGGAGTTTCAACAACTCAGCTCTCCACTAGCATCTTCTGATTTATTTTTGCAAAGCAGAAACCAATCTTTTGGATAGGAGATTGAAGTAATCCGATGATTTCTCCAAGCATTTCTTCTTTGGACTTGATGTTTGCCAAAGTTTCAAGATTTTTCATCTCCAATATAGAAAGTCTCTTGCAAGTAAGCAGACTTCAATGCTGGTTTTTCAGTATTTTTCTGAGATGCTTTAATAAGCTTTTGCAGGAGCATTTTGCTGTTTCGGAAATCAATAATACAGAATTTCCTTTGAAAGTAGGAACATTTCAGAGTAATCTACTCCTTCAATTTGTTCCATAGCTTTTTGTAAAGTGTATTTTTACAACCTTTACTTTTCTATATTACTTTTTGAATAGCTATCTTCTGAAATCAGATGTTTGACCTGCATTTAGCCCTTCAAGGTCTGCCACATAAACTACTTTAGCATCCTGAAGCAAGTCTTTAATCTCTTGTATCGCTACAACTTTATTTTTTCTTTTAGTCATTGTCTTTAGGATTTAATTGGTTTACAGATTTAGTATCAATTGCAATACCTGGACTCATTATCAGAGGACAAGTAGATGCTTTTCACATAAGTTCCTTTTGCAGCAGTTGGTTTCAATTTAAGTAATGCTTGGATAAGCTCTTGTGCATTCTCTTTTATTTTTGAGCATCAAAAGATACTTTACCAATTGCAGCATGGATGATACCATACTTATCAACTTTGAAAGTCTATCTTTACCAGATTTCACTTCTGCAACTGCTTTACCTACTTCCATAGTAACAGTTCCTGATTTTTGGGTTTTGGCATAAGACCTCTTGGTCCCTAATACTCTACCCAATGGTCCTAATTTACCCATAACAGCTGGCATTGTAACGATTACATCTACATCTGTCCAACCATTTTTAATTTTTCGAGGTATTCATCAAGACCTACATAATCAGCACCAGCTTCTTTTGCTTCTGCTTCTTTATCTGGCGTAACAAGAGCAAGAACTTTCACATCTTTACCGGTTCCGTGAGGAAGTGACACTACCCCTCTTACCATTTGATTTGCTTTTCTTGGATCTACTCCTAATCTCACAGCGATATCTACGGAAGCATCAAATTTTTGCTGTATTTACCTCTTTCACAAGAGCTGAACCTTCTTCAAGGTTATAGAATTTTTCCTTTTTCAACTTTTGCTTAAAGCCTCCTTTTTGTTTCTTAGTTAATTTTGCCATTTCAATAAGTTTTAAGCGTTAGTTTCTGGTTTTGTTCCTGTTACTTTTCAATCCCATAGAACGAGCCTGTACCTGCCACCATAGACAATGCAGAATCAAGAGTAAACAGTTAAGGTCTGCCATTTTATCCTCAGCGATTTTTGCACTTGTTCCCAAGTAACAGAACCCACTTTGTTTCTGTTTGGTTCTCCAGAACCACCCTTGATTTTAGCAGCATCCATCAACTGAATTGCAGCTGGCGGAGTCTTAATCACGATTCAAAAGACTTATCTTCATAAACCGTAATCACCACTGGCAATACTTGCCCTCGCTTATCTTGGGTTCTTCCGTTAAATTGCTTACAAAACTCCATAATATTAACCCCGCAGAACCTAATGCAGGCCCAACTGGTGGAGAAGGGTTTGCTGCCCTCCTTTTGCTTGGTTTCACCATTTTAAAGACTTTTTAGCCATTTCTTTTTGTTTAAAAATTAATAAATAATGAATGTGGAAGCATTTATTATTCAGATAGTTATAATTCACTCACAAATCGTTACAACTACTTTTTCAGTCGGCAAAGTTATAACTTTTTAATTAACAAATTTTTCACTATTTTTCTTAGTTATTTATCATTTTTAGACATATGAGAATAGATGTCTTTATTCCTAAAAATTCTCATACTATTTGCTAAAGTATTTATTAATTTTTGTAATTATTTTATTAAATTTTATTTTCTGAAAATGAAACAATTAGAGGAAGAGTTGCCATCATTACAGGGCGACGAGAGAGGTATCAGCAGGGGAATAGCTGAAGTTTTCGCAAAGGAAGGAGCGACTATCGTTTTCCTCACGCTGGTTCGGTAGATAAACTGGAGGCTTTTGAAGAGGAATTATCTGCCATTACTACAATAAAAGGGATATCAATCTGATGCTTCTGATTTTGAAGCAGCTCAGAAGATAGTGATGATGTATTAGCAGAGTTTTGGAAAAATAGATATTCTATTAATAATGCGGGTATCAGCGTGATAATCTCCTATTAAGAATGGGAAAAGAGGATTGAGGACACCATCATAAAAGTAAATTTGGATTCTGTATTTAACCTCACAAAAGAGCAGTTATTAAACCTATGATGAAGCAAAATCTGGAGCCATCATCAATATAGTCCTCAGTAGTAAAATTGTAAAGGTAACGCAGGACAATCTAATTACGCAGCATCTAAGGCAGGTAGTGATTGGTTTCACGAAATCTGTCGCTTTTGGAACTTGGCTCAAGAAATATTCGTTGCAACACAATAGCCCCGAGTTTTATTGAAACAGAAATGACAGCTGTACTTGACGAAAAAGTCGTACAAGGTTGGAGAGATTTCTATCCCACTAAAGAGAGGTGGTCAAACAGAAGATGTTGCTAATAGCTTGTGTGTTCTTAGCAAGCGATAAATCTTCTTACATCACGTAGGTCAAGTGCTTAATGTTGATGGAGAATGCTCACATAGAAAAATACTTTCATATTAGATAGAAAGAGTTGATAATATATCAACTCTTTTTATTTTTATCGATATTGATTATGCTCATCTAGCAAATCCAGAATCTCACTATCTTCATTAATATCAAACTTCCTTGCTGTAAGTTCGTAATCTGGGCGTGAGAGCAGACTTTCAAATGTTTTTCTGAAACACTATTATCAGATCCTCCGAATTCTTCCCAATCGATATGTATTGATCATAAGGTACTATTTGTATTGATGGTTTTCATCATACCTACAATTATAGTATGAAAAATATTTCATCAGCACTAGTTGTATACCTAAAATAGGAGTATAACTCTTTTGGTGCTTTCTTATATAGGTAATCACCTTTCTCAGTGTATCAAATTCAAAACAAACATAGAATTTCCACCATGAAACTCCAAATCAAGTTTTAACTTTCTTTTTAAAAAAATATCTACAAATTGTGGAATATTTATTAATTTATGCCTTAAATATTTTAAACATATCACAAAAAGTCTTGAAGTCTCTAATAGTATCTAAATGAAAGCTTTTGCCCCCTTTCAGAGGAGTAATTAAATCTATATCTTTTTAATCTTTTAAAATCTCTTGCTGATTCCATAATTTTCAATCTTAGATACTTCAATAAAATTTAAATATTTATTTTTCCAAGAACTGATGTATATGAGATAGCGGTTTTATAGGGTAGCACTGCCTGTGAGTGGGATATACATACCTTCTCCATTATGTCGCTCCAAGATAGTTTCCATTAATTTTTATACTAACTAATACTTGGCTGAAATCCGCTCAAATACAATCTAACCTATCTTCTATAAAATAGATATTTTCTCTACCCCCTATTATTTTAATAAATTTATCTATATCCGATTTTAAATCAATATGGATATAAAAATAAGAATTTGGGCTATCCAATCTATCTATTAGTCGTTTTAGTTGCTCGGGATTCTTATGAGCCTGCACTGCATAACAAAAATCCATCTAAATACTATTTTTAATTTCACTAATAAATCTATCTGCTAATGAATCTGCCTCCTGCTGAGATTTCTGCCTCGTATAGATACGGATAATAGTTCTGTATTAGATTTTCTTAGATAGTACCCAATTTTCTGCAAAATCAATCTTCACCATCATCATCGTGGATATTTCTTCGTTTTGGTATTGATTTTTTTATTGTTTCCAAAATACTATCCACATCGATTTCTGGGGTTAGTTCAATTTTCTTTTTCCCCATAAAATAAGCTGGATAAGTTTCTCGCAACTCGGAAATTTTCTTATTTTCTTTGGCTTTAAATGAGTTGGGAACATGCTACTCCTACTAAGGAATCTCTACCATAATGCAGGTCAGGATAATTATTCCACTATTTCCTCTCCTCCAATTACGGCATTTTCTCCTTCATTAGGGTTACTACATTCACCTCTCCTGACAGCACTGCAAAAATACTCGGAATTATGTGCTACATCTCTCTCAATGCTCTACTAGATGATAGATTTGAGATTGCCACACCATGTTTTATGTTTCAAAGATAGTCTGCTCACGGCTACCAGGAGTATATTCTTCACCAAACATTTTCACCATTTTTCGTCAATTAAAGGCAAGTCTATCCACATCGGGATCACCACGATACCCAAATCGTCATTTTTCTTTCTTTACTAACTCACAAATATCGGTCAGATGCTCTTTTAAAGGCTCTGGATTATGTGGAAAAATAGCCGTTTGGTTCTGCCAAAGTTTCACAACTTCAACTCTCTGCTCCAAAAGTGAGTGGAATAGCCAATGCCTCCTGTAGAATTAACAGCATCAGGCACCACTTTGAATTTCTGCTCTTATAGATTCTGTATCTACCATTGGTGAGAGCCATAATTTTTGGATATGGATATCAAATCCATCATTTCGTGTTTCATATCTACCTAAATCATCAACTTCAGCATAATCAAAATCTTCATTTTTCTAATTCTAAAACCTCTGCACCATCCTTTTGCATTGATGAACTCACCTTTTTCATTGAGGAGTTTCAGTGCATTCCATTGTTGGATTATGAAGCGGTGAGGATTATTCCTCCATCGACATTTAGCTCCGGCACCATTATTTCCACTGTGGGTGTCGTGAGAGACCTAATCCACTACATTAACTCCCAGACCTTGCGAGTAGCCTACCACAGAAGAAACCATCTGTCCAGAAATTCGGGCATCTCTACCAATCACGAGGTGTAATATGTTTCTTTTATTTTTGTGAGCCCTACGAACCGAATGCGGAGCTAAACTTCTACAATATCAAGGGGTGTATAGGTTATCACTTGACTTCCACCATTGTCCCACAGATTCCTGAAGTGATTTTTATTAAAGACATATTTGTATTTTTAATGTGTTGTTTTGTTATAATCTGAGAAACATCATCACTGAACGAAAACGCATCAAAGACTGGAAATAATTTTGAGGATCATACAATAATCATAAAAGTGCCACTTCAACTTACTAAAACTCAGTATTCCATTAATCGTTTTACCTGTCCTGCGGTAAAATTAGTCGTTATCAATTGTTGATATAAGCTATTTTTCATCATCAGAATTTTTGCTTGTTCATTGAGTTTCTTTAAAATAATGAAAGCTTTCAGTTCTGTGAAAACAACTCTATAATTTGAATTGCCACCTCCATCTCTTGTGTTTCTCAATCTTATAGTTTCCTCTAAATAAAGTCCCACATTAGTGGAAAAATGTAAAATTTTAATCTACTATCGGGAAGTATAGAAACGAGGTTCTATGCACCAAATAGCCATCTTTGTGAATTGCCAGCGGTTGATTCCCTCATAACATCACAAAATTTTCCGTTGCATTACTAATCACCTGACCGGCAAACTCTGTGGTAAAATATCCTGGAAGGAGATCTCTAGACAATTCGCTCCCCATATTATAAAAACCTTGTCGGTATGTTGTTGATTTTTAGAAAAATCGGAATAATTCTTATTCCAAATATTCATTTGCGAGCGAGTAGCTTCACTTTTCTAAAAACTGCTCGCTTTTGCTGAGAAAATATACTTATCGAACTTAGCAACAATACTACTATGCCTATCGTTTTTATCACTCTATTAATTAATTTATGCAAATATAATTTATAACAAAACGGAGTTAATAAAAATCAACTCATAGAACTATGTTGAGATATTAAAAATCTTTTAATTCTTCTCTACAAGAGTTATTTAGACCAAAATATTCTGCGATTTGGATAGCGTTGGTTGCAGCTCCTTTTCTCAGAATTATCTGCTACTGATCAGCAATTAAGCGTTTTTGGCTGAGAAAAATCTCGTTCAATTCTTCCTACGAAAAACCTCATCTTTCCCCTCGGAATACCAATGACATAGGATAGATATTGTTGGCTACATCATCTTGCACTACGACACCCTCCTCTGTGAAAGTATATTTTTGAGTTCCTCCCAAATCAAAATCGTTATAAAACTCAATGTTACCCGAACTCCGGGCCTTGGTCACACAGTGATGCGGACGCGTTGCAGTGAGGCAAAGAATCGTCTCCATCGTGAGAGTTCTCCTCATCCAATTTCATTCTTCTTTTGTATAATCCTCTACGTATCAAACTCATCCGCACTGAGGAGAAACATTTTGAAATATCTCGTCAGGATTAGACCTTATTGACGTTTACTGCTATCACACTCCTATAACGAGCTTTTGTTCCTCGTAGCTGATCTGGCTGCTTTTCCTGTTCGATAACAGGCCCGATTCGTAAGATACATCACTCTTTTTGTCCATGTGTGTGTGTTTTAATGCTCGTACGTAGCAATTGGACTTAGATGCAATTTGGATTAGCAGTGATGGTATCTTCGTAAGTGAGTGCGTGCAATGTAAATAATCTCTGGGACAAACAATTGTATCGTCCATTCTCCAAACAGGAGGAGATTTATCTGTGCAAGTTCCTGCTCCTGGCTGGAGCCTTAGCGAGGCCTTCCTCCACCGAAATAGTGTAAGCAGCCATATGAGGGCACCTGTACCTACGGTTTGCATCTGAGGCTCACGAGGATACTCTTTACCTTTGAAATAAAACTCTGCTAGACTTTTTCAGATGCCACGGATATTCCGTTATCAAAATTTCTCTCTACTCAATACTTAGCATTCACTTGCCAACCATTCATAATAACTCCTACAACTACTATTAAGTAATAAAATATATTTTATTTACAAAGGTATATATTCTTTTAAAAATTAAATTATACACTGTAAATTTTTATTAAAAATGCCCAAACCAAATAATTCATATTTTTGATAAAGCAAAGGCCTACCTAAATAGCCTTAAGGCAATTGACAATCTCTGCTGTTTTAATTTTTTGTTACAAAAGCCGGCTGAAAACGGATGCTCACTTACAATTTTTCTGGGTCGGCATTTTCATCCACCCATTTCCTTCATGAATCCTATTATCGTTGAAAGTAGCGATAAAAATTAGCAATACAAACCAATAACCATAGTTCGGAAAATAATCATTGAATATAGAAAGCGTAATCACCAGGCAATGACATCTTAAAAATAAGGCAACAAGAAAATACCATAATAATAATTAAATAGGCAAAATCTCTGTGGGCATGTAAAAACATTGTGTTCATTATCTAAATTTTATCGTTTATGTATGGGCAAAATGCAAAAAATATTCCCACCTCGGCACAGATAGAATTCTGATTTATCTATCATTTAGATTAAGTGAATGATAACAAGCCTGCAAGTTCTACCATAATGAAAATACTTTGGTTTTTCTTACGTGGAATTCTGGCAAGGCGTATGCATCAGTATGGTAGCATCCATGAGTTTAACGATATAATTAATATCAAATACATTATACCTCTCCATTTGGGTATTTCCGACCATTCCAATTTATGGATGACCCTAAATCTAAAGGTTGTAACGGTAATCTCAAAATGCCTAATTTAGCTGACTCTACTCACGAAAGCCATTGGGTCTGCAGCCGAGAAGCGTATAATCTATCCACATATCTGGGCTCTAATATAGCTCTAATAGGTTTATGGGTGACAGAACTCTCTTTGCATCAAGTATAGATTAAATCAGTGCCATCTGTCCTTGTTATGATAAACGATAAGTTTGCCCATTCCAGAGGCGAAGCTTCTAAACATTTTCTTTGGCTTTACCAATCTCTGAGATAACATACCTGTTAAAAGTACTTTGTAAGTTTTGTATTCTGCATCTATCTCCACACACACCTTGGTGAATTTCTTTTTTACGTAGCGTACCGCGCCGTTTCGCGCAGCCTGCTGCCTGCCGCCGCCTGCACTGCCTGCTGCCTGCCACAGCACACCACCTGCCTGCCTACCCCTGCCTGCCTGCCTGCACACCTGCCACCTGCCTGTGTGTGTGTGTGTGTGTGTGTGTGTGTGTGTGCGGTGTCGTGGTGTTGGGTTTGTGTGTGTGTGTGTGTGTGTATTATGTGTGTGTGTGTGTGGCCTGTTGTGGCGTGGCGCGCGCTGTTGTTGTTGTTGTTGTTGTTGCCAACGCTATGAGCGGCTGGCTATTATTAACTGTGTGTATTGCGCGCGCGCGGAGAGGAGGAGGCGGCGGCGTATTACGTAATGCGGTGTGTGTGTGTGTATGCGCATGTATCGTTCTACTATGTACGGTCTCTAATATGTTCTGATTATGGTCCAT
>BNJS01001030.1_pt1 | contig 75406 bp, 73 predicted proteins | sample 8540461 | NCBI WGS metagenome assembly BNJS01 (sample SAMD00202454, study PRJDB9452) | human saliva metagenome | isolation source: human saliva | place: Japan
TGGTCTCCTCGGGACAGCCCGGAGGAGCGGACGATGGAGTCGATACTCGCCGCAGCCCGGGCCGGCATGGCGTCCAGGACGAGGGAGGCGTTTGGCTCCAGGCCATCAAGAAGCCCGCTCCCGGCCAGCTCGGGGTCCTGCTCCTTGGCGACATCCGCGTCGACGGTGCCCAGGGGCGTCAGCAGCTCCAGGGCGTCGTCGGTGTCGGTGATGCAGACCGCTCCCTTGCGCAGAAGCCGGTGGCATCCGACTGAGGACATGGAGGTCACGGGGCCGGGAACGGCGCCCACCTGCCTGCCCAGCTCGAGGGCGCGGTGGGCGGTGGACAGGGCGCCTGATCGCCAGGCCGCCTCCACCACGATCGTGGCCTGGGAGATCGCCGCGATGACGCGGTTGCGTGAGACGAACCGATGGCGGCCCGGCTGACAGCCCGGTGGAACCTCCGCCACCAGTGCCCCGGAAGCGATGACTGCCTCCAGAACCCCGGCGTTTCCCGCCGGGTAGAGGCGGTCCACTCCCCCGGCGGAGACCGACACGGTTGGTCCCTCCCGCAGTGCCCCGCGGTGAGCGCAGGCATCGATGCCGAAGGCTCCCCCGGAGACGATGAGACCGCCCTTGGCCGTCACCCCTGAGGCCAGGGAGGTGGCGACACTCTCACCGTAGCGGGTGGAGGCCCGGGCCCCCACCAGTGCCAGGCACAGTCCGCTGGCAGGACCCACCGGCATCCGCTGCTCACGTACCGGCTGACCGGCCCCCGCGACAGGTGGAGCGTCATCGTCTCCGACAGCCCCGGGCTGACCGCCGTCGAGGTCCTTGTCCCTCAGGTCTACGGCGTTGACCAGCAGCGATGGGTCTCCGCGCACCCACAGGCAGAAGGGCGGGCGCTCAAGCTGGTCAAGTCCCGGCGGCCACCAGGGCTCTCCCGGGAGGATGAGGCTCCCACCCAGGCGGTCAAGCACATCGAGCTCACGGCGGATATCGAGTCCCTCCAGGCGCGGCGCCCACCGGGCGGCGACCTGGGCCCAGCAGGCACTGACATCGGCTGAGCCGAGCATCCCCGGGGGTGGCTGTGGCACCGGCGGGCGTGGGGAGCCGCGCACCTGTCCGGAGGGGTCGATGGCCTCCTCCAAAAGCCACCTCAGGGCGGGACTCGGCCCGAGCCGGCCCACCACCATGGCTGCGGTGGCGCTGTTGGGCTCAGCCAGGCGGGACCAGGTCGCGCGTGCCAGCGCCGGATCGTCGATGTCGTAGGGCAGTGTCATGGGCGTCATGGGTGTTATGGGCGTCATGGCCGCACTCCTGAGGTTCTCAGGACCAGGGCGGTCCCGATGTGGGTGAGGGAGAGGGTCTCAACCCCCTCGAGGTCGGCGAGGGTCCAGGCCAGTCTGAGGACCCGGTCCACCCCGCGCAGGGAGAGGTCACCGCGTTCGAGGGCGGTCATGAGCCGGCGGCTGAGCGGAGCGCTGAGTCCGCCGTCGGGTCCTCTGAGGTAGGAGCCGGGGACCTCGGCGTTGAGGCGCCACGGGGTGCCGGCCAGCCTGCGCTCCGCGGCCCGGCGAGCACGCAGGACGCGCCGCGCCACCTCGACGCTGGACTCTCCATGGCCGGTGGAAGCGAGGTCGGCGGCGCTGACGGCACTGACCTCGACCTGGATGTCGACTCGGTCCAGCAGTGGACCGGACAGGCGTGAGAAGTAGCGCCGCCGCTGCAAGGAGGTGCAGGTGCACTCCAGGCCACGGCCGCCGGCCTTGCCACAGGGGCAGGGGTTGGCAGCCAGGATGAGCTGGAAGGCAGCCGGGTAGCTGGCACGCCCACCCACCCGGTCGATGGTGACCACCCCCGACTCCAGCGGCTGGCGCAGGCAGTCCAGGACGCCGGCGCTGAACTCGGGGGCCTCATCGAGGAAGAGCACCCCGCGGTGAGCCAGGGAGACGTCCCCGGGGCGGGGCAGGCCGGAGCCTGCCCCGACGACGGCGGCCCGGGTCGCCGTGTGGTGCGGCGCGCGCAACGGAGGCCGGGTGATGAGTCCGCGGGCGGGGTCGAAGATGCCGGCCACGGAGTGCAGGGAGGTGACCGTCACAGCATCGACCTGCTCCAGGGGCGGCAGGATCGAGGGGAGCCTTTCAGCGAGCATGGTCTTTCCCGTCCCCGGAGGCCCCACCATGAGAAGGTGATGGCCCCCGGCGGCGGCGACCTCAAGGGCCTGGCGGGCCTCATCCTGCCCGACGACGTCAGCGAGGTCCGGTAGCTCGGCGTCAGGGGGCGGGGTCGTGGGGGCATCGTCTGTGGCGGCCTCGGCGATCTGCTCCAGTGCGGCGGCCACGGCCGCGCTCAGGCGCCCTCCGTAACGCTCGACGAGCTGGCCGACGTGCCTGACGGCGGTGACGCGGGCGCCGGGGACGAGCTCGGCCTCGGCGGCGGCCTCCTGGGCGACGACGATCTCCTCGATCCAGCGGCGACCGCGGCCTGGACGCTGGGCAGGACACCGCGCACCGAGTGCACGGAGCCGTCCAGCCCGAGCTCGCCGATGTAGACGGTCCGTCCCAGGAGCCCGGCCGCGCTCCGTCCGAGCCGACCGCGGGCCCCCAGGACGGCCAGGGCGAGCGCCAGGTCCAGCCCGGTCCCGGTCTTGCGCAGGTCCGCTGGGGAGAGGTTGACGGTCAGGCGCTGCTCGCCCCAGGTGACGCCGCAGGTGCTCAACGCGGCTCGGACGCGCTCGCGCGACTCACGCACGGCGGCGTCGGGCAGGCCCACGAGGGTGAATCCGGGCAGGCCCTGGGCGGCATGAGCCTCGACCTCAACGATGTGTCCGGCCAGCCCGGTCAGTGTGACAGCGAGCGTGCGCGCTAGCCCCATGACGCATCCACCGCCCGGTGGTGGCGCAGCAGCGCAGGACGCGCGTCGCGCAGGAGGATGGAGACGACGTCCAGGCGCATGCCGGCGTGCGGCGGGGTCTCGTGGGTGCTCGCCCAGGCGGCAGCCAGGGCCCGCAGTCGGGCGAGCTTGCGGGCGTCGACGGCGGCGGCCGGCGGCCCCTGGCGCAGGGAGCTGCGGGTCTTGACCTCGACGATGACGAGCCTCGGTCCTGTCCGCCCCTGAGCTGGGTCGGCGACGGACTCGCAGCCCGGCTCGCGGTGCGCGTGACCGGGTTCCAGGGCGATGATGTCGAGTTCTCCGCGCAGGCCGTGGTCCGGACGCCAGTTGCGCTCCAGGACCTGCCAGCCGATGTCCTCCAGGTAGGTGGCGGCGAGGTCCTCTCCACGCCGTCCGGTGCTCTGGCGGGACGCCCCTGCGCGGGCGGCTCCTGCGCCTCCCAGGCCCCGGGCGGGCGGTCTGGGTCCGTGATCGCCGCACCTGGCTGCGATCACCGTTCGTCCCCTTGTGGCTGCTACGACCTGTTCGGTCATCCCGATCACCTCCGCCACTAGCGTGAGGCCCGATCAGCCGGTGCGCGCCACGGCCCGATCGGCTCTGTGGAAGGCGCTGTCAGAAGACGCGCTGTGGCCCCCGGCGAGCGGGAGCGACGAGCGGAACGGAGCCGTCAGAGGCGACGCAGCATGGGAGGGAGGCTAGGAGGAGGGGATGTCCATCTCGAGCTTGGTGAGCTCCTCGACGTTGACGTCCTTGAAGGTGACGACGTGGACGGACTTGACGAACCGGGAGGCCCGGTAGATGTCCCACACCCAGGCGTCCTCGAGGGTCAGCTCGAAGAAGACCTCCCCGCCGCTGGTGCGTACCTGGACGTCGACGGCGTTGGCCAGGTAGAACCGCCGTTCAGTCTCCACCACGTAGGAGAACAGGGAGGCGACGTCGCGGTACTCCCGGTACAGCGAGAGCTCCAGCTCGTTCTCATAGGACTCGAGGTCTTCTGCGCTCACCGGGCCATCATGCCTGGCCTCAGCCGCTGGAGGCGGCAGGCAGCGGGGGCGAGTCGGCCCTGCCCCACCTCGCCCCTCAGGGCCGCACACCCGCGTCAGGCGGCGCCGTCAGCGGTGGCGCCTGTCCAGGCCGGGCAGGTGCCAGCTGCGTCGATGCTGGTCACTGGCCCCCAGGGCGGTGAGTCCCCGGACGTGGGCCGGTGAGGCATAGCCCTTGTTGGAGGCCCAGCCGTAGCCGGGGTCATCGAGATCAGCCATGAGGCGGTCGCGTTCGACCTTGGCCAGGACACTGGCCGCGGCGACAACGGCGCACCGGGCGTCGGCCTTGACCTCCATGCGCACCGGAGGGTGGAGAGAACCTCAGCGGGCGCCGGAGCAGTCTCGGAGACATGAGCCCCCTCCAGGGCGGTGAGCAGGTCGGGCTGGGCGGCGGTGAGCCAGTCGGCCACGCCGTCAAGGATGATGATTCGGGGGGCGTGACCGCGATCAGCGACCTGCTGCAGGGCCCGCAGACCCGCCATCCTCAGGGCCCCGATGATGCCGTGCTCATCGATCTCTGCCGGTGAGGCGTGGGCGACGGCGTGGTCCACGAGCCAGCCGCGCACAGGCTCGACCAGGCCGATACGGGCCCGGGCCGTCAGCTGCTTGGAGTCGGCGAGCCCCTCGGGGAAGTCATCATCAGTGCGCCGCGCCACGATCGCCAGCCCGACACTGACCGGTCCGGCCAGGGCCCCGCGACCGACCTCGTCCAGACCGCCGACGTAGTCGTAGGTCTCCAGCAGCGCCTTCTCCAGGGACCGGTCGGGGCGGGTGCGTCCTCGAGGGACTCACCTCGTTCTCCCCGCAGCCTGCTCCTGGCCGGAGGAGCGTGCGGAGACGTCCGGGACGTCAGCCGGCCCGCCGGGTCCGGTCTGCGGCCCGTCATCAACACCGGCCCCCTCGCCACCAGCGCCAACGTCATCGGAGTCCCTGCCCTCGGGGGCCGGGGAGGGGCCTCCTCCGGAAGCCGTCTCCCCGTCACCCGTAGGGGGCAGCGGGAGGCGAGGGAGGTGCCGACGGCGTCGCCTCCTGCGCCGGGACGTCTGAGAAAGCGCGCTCCCTCCTCCCAGGAGCCCCCAGCGACTCAGGTGCGTCCACTGGAAGACCACCTTGGCCACCCCGACCACGTTCTTGAGCGGCACGAAGCCTCCGTGGGCATCGTCGCGGTGGTAGCGGGAGTCGGCCGAGTTGGAGCGGTTGTCCCCCATGACCCACACATAGCCCTGGGGGACGGTGACATCGAAGGAGGTCAGGGACGAGGACTGACCATCCTTGACGTAGGGCTCCTTGATCGCGACGCCGTTGACGGTCAGGGTTCCCTTCCCATCGGCGACCACATGGTCGCCACCGACACCGATGACCCGTTTGACGAGGTGATGGCCGGTGTTCTCCGGCAGAAGGTTCACTGAGACCATGAGCCTCTGGGTGGCGCCGCGCAGCCCCGTCGGTTCCTTGACGTGAAGCCAGTCATCAGGATCGGAGAAGACGATGACGTCACCCCGTTCGACGTTGTCGGAGCCGTACATGGGGACTGCGACCTTGTCCCCGTCCCGCAGGGTGCGTTCCATGGAGCCCGAGGGGATCTCGTAGATCTGGACGACGTAGGCCCGCAGGAGCGCCGGTACCAGAATGACGACGGCGACGACGAGCACCAGCCTGATCACTCGCTGATACAGGGGGCTGGTCTGCGGCGGGGGATGGCCGGGGCCACCCTGCCTGCGGGGTTGGATGGAGGGAGGCAGCTCGGTGAGCTCCCTCATCGGGCTCAGGCTCGGCGTCGGGGTCGATGAACGGGTCGTAGTCCCACTCGTCGCTGTCGTCGACCGGAGCCTCGCCTGCGGTCTCAGCAGCCGGCCGACTCTCCTGGGGGGAGTCCGCGGACGGGGAGGTGCAGGCCGGTGTGATCGCGGACCTGGAGGTTCGACCGATCTGAGAGGGATCGGCCTGCTTCAGGTCCAGCCCGACGTCGTCGGTCCCATCCTGCACCGGTCTCACCGTGCTCCTTCCCCGGAATTGATGGACGTGGGTCCACCGCTGCACGGCGGTGGGAGATGGCGAGCGCCCGGAACCCGTGGGCTCCGGGCGCCGCCTTGAGAGTGCAGGCGCTCAGTCCTCGCGACGCTCCTTGATCTTGGCGGCCTTACCGCGCAGGTTGCGCAGGTAGTACAGCTTGGCGCGGCGGACCTGGCCCCGGGTGACGACCTCGATCTTCTCGATGGAGGGCGTGTGGACGGGGAAGGTGCGCTCGACACCGACACCGAAGGAGACCTTGCGGATGGTGAAGGTCTCCGAGACGCCGCCGCCCTGGCGCGCAATGACGACGCCCTGGAAGACCTGGACGCGGGTACGCGATCCCTCAACGACCTTGACGTGGACCTTGAGGGTGTCCCCAGGACGGAAGGAGGGGATGTCGTCGCGCAGTGATGCGGCGTTGATCTCGTCGATCAGGTTCATGTTTCTCTCCACACCCGTGCCACTGGTCAGGAGTGCTGGTTCGGCGGCGCCGCGCCGTAGGGGGCAGCGCCGGAGGTGGACGCCCCTGGGCTCCTTCGCAGCGGCCGCCTCCCCAGTGGCAGAGGAGCCGCAGGACCCAAGTGCCCGCTCAGTTTGCCACAGCCTCAGTCCACGGACGAGTGCGTCAGTCTCGACGTGCCTGAGTTCACGCCTTTTCTCACGCCCCAGCACGCTTTCGGGGCGATCAGTCCCCGGAGCCCGCCAGCCTGCTCGCCGGCGCGGCCGCTCCGGTGGGCACAGCCGCAGGGGTTGACGTCGGCTTGGGCACCTGGGAGAAGACCTCCTGGCCGGAGGTGAGGCTGGACCAGTGGGAGTATGGCCACACGACGTTCTTGGCGACGCCGACGACGTTGCCCACGGGCACGAAGCCACGGTGGACATCGTTCTGGTGGTAGCGGGAGTCCGAGGAGTTGGAGCGGTTGTCACCCATGACCCAGATGTAGCCCTCGGGGACGGTGACGTCGAAGGCGACCTCGGAGGCCGACCGGCCGGGCTTGAGGTAGCTCTCGTGAAGCTCGACGCCGTTGACCGTCAAGGAGCCCTTCCCGTCGGCGACGACGTGGTCACCGGGCATTCCGATGACCCGCTTGATGAGGTGGTGACCGGCGTTCTGGGGGAAGATACGGATCGCGACGAGGAAGTCCTGCGCGGCGCCTTGCAGGCCGGTGGGCTCCTGGGTCGTCAGCCAGTGGTCCGGATCAGTGAAGACGACGACGTCACCCCGGTGGACCTTGTCGGAGTCGTACATCGTCACCGTGACGCGGTCGCCCTCGTTGAGGGTGTTCTCCATCGACCCCGACGGGATGGTGAAGCTCTGGATGATGAAGGTGCGGATGAAGGCGATGATTACCACCGCGACGACCAGGTAGGACAAGGTGATGCCCCACTGCTTGAGACGGAAGACGATCCGCTCCCCCAAGGAGGCCGGCTCAGCGGCCTGGCTGTCCCCGGCTCTGTCCTCGCCGGCACCGGCCTTGTGCCGGTGGCCATTCCGGCGGTCATGGTCGGTCCGCAGATGCCTGCCCGAAGTCACGTCCTCATCCACCTCAACATGGATCCTGCCCTGAGGGCTCTGGTCGGGTGCGCTGCTCATAGGCCTTCTCCTGTCCGCCGGGTCATGACGACGTCGTGGGCGTCCTGGCCACCGACGTTGTAGGTGCGGGTGCCGACCTGGCGGAAGCCGGCCCGCTTGTAGGCCTTCTGGGCGCGTTTGTTGGTGACGTGGGTGCCGAGCCAGAGCAGGTCTGTTCCGTGGGCGCCGGCCTGGCGTGTCACGGCGTCCATGAGCGCGGGGGTCAGCCCGGATCCCCTCATGGCGGCGTCGACGTACACCTTGGACAGCTCGCCGACGACCTCTCCCCCGACAGGCCGCACACAGGCGGGGCGGGGATCGATCCCGTGGGGCTGTTCCCCCTCGAAGTCGACCTCCTCGCGCAGCACTGCGGCGTAGCCGACCAGGGCCGGAGCAGTGCTCGCGCCCGTTGGCGCCCCGTGGGAGGGTTCCTGTACCGATGAAGGCTCGAGCAGCTCGGCAAGAATGAGGTCGACGCGGTCGTCGTCTGCCCAGGTGGCGAACAGCTCGGGAACCAGGTTCGTGGCGATGTGGCGCTCGAGGAACTCGGGGTCGATGACGTTGCCGCAGGCATCGGGGAAGGTGCGGGCCGCGAGCTCGGCCAGGGCATGGGCGTCGTCGGCGGTGGCGTTGCGAAGGCGCACCGGAACCGGGTGGTCCGCCCCGGCCGGGACCGCCCACCCCAGGCGAGCCAGGAGCGCGCGGTCCTCACGATCCAGGCCGGCGGGGTCCAGGGCCCGGATCATGTCGGGTCGACGCTCAACGGTGCGGGTGAGGGCCCGGTCCCGTCTGGCTCGGGCGATACGGCCGTGGTCGCCGGAGAGCAGGACGGGGTCAACCTCCAGATCTCGCCACCGGGTGGGGCGGGTGTGGACGGGGTACTCCAGCAGGCCGGCGACTCCGTGGGACTCCTCGACCAGGGACTCGGGGTTGCCCAGGACCCCGGGCAGGAGCCGGGCGATGGCCTCGATCATGACAATGGTGGCGACCTCTCCCCCGTTGAGCACGTAGTCGCCGATGCTCAGCTCGCGCACCTCGATGCCGCGGGAGGCGTAGTGCTCGGGCACGCGCGCGTCGATGCCCTCGTAGCGTCCGCAGGCGAAGACCAGGCGGTCGGCTCCGGCCAGGTCCTCGGCGGTGCGCTGGGTGAAGACCTCCCCGGCGGGGGTGGGGACGATGAGGACCTGACGGCCGACTCCGGGGCTGTCCGCGGCGAGCACCTCATCGAGGGCCTCGCCCCACACGTCAGGGTTTCATGACCATGCCGGCCCCGCCGCCCAGGGGCGTGTCGTCAACGGTGCGGTGCCGGTCGTGGGCGTGGTCGCGCAGATCGTGGACGTGCAGGTCGAGGGGGCCGCGGTCGGCCGCCTTCCCGATGAGGGAGAGGTCGAGGACCTTGAGGTAGTCGGGGAAGATGGTGACGACGTCGATCCTCACCTGGCCTCCTCCGCCTGGCCGCGTCCGGGGAACAGGCCACCGGGTGGGGCCAGCGTCACCGTGCCGGCCTCAGGGGTCGATGGCCGGTACGAGAGCCTCAACGAAGGGCACGGCCACATCGTCCCCCTCAGGGGTGGTGACCACGAGCCGGTCCTGGGCGACGCCGGGCTCTACGTCAGTGACCTCTCCCAGCTCCTCTCCGGAGACGCTCAGCGCCCGTAGACCGACGAGCTCGTGTCGGTACCAGGCCTCCTCGGAGTCCTCAGAGCCCTCACCGCCCTGGTCGTCGTCGGTCTCGACCAGGAGCCTCACTCCTCGCAGGGCCTCGGCGGCCGTGCGGTCGCGCGCCTGCTCGAAGGCGGCGAACCAGCGCGAGCCGTCGAAACGCAGACGGCTGACCGTCAGCGGGACCTGCGTGGGCCGGCTCCGTGGGGATAGTGGTTCCGGGTGCGAGACGCCCCTCGGGGTCATCGGTACGGATCTCGAGCCGCACCTCGCCCTTGAGGGCATGGGCGGGACCGATGACAGCAACGGTGAGCAGCACCTGTTCTCCTGGGATCGGGGCATGGAACGGTTTGTCCGGAAGGTCTGGATGTCTGACGCCAACCTACCGCGCCGTGGTCTGCGTTCCCATCGGCCACAGCGATGAGGTGACGCACCGCCGACGTGAGGTTGACCAACTCGATGCGGACCATTCTCCTGTTGGCCGCGGTGGTTGCGCCGGCGGCGCAGGAGCGCCCGTCTCGAGGGACGCCGGTGCCCGGCCCCCTTGGGCGGGGACCGGGCACCGGCGTTGATCGATCAGACCGGCCGAGGCCGAGGTGGCCTATAGCACCGACCTAGAAGGCCCTGCGTTCAGCGGCGGTCGGTGTCGACGACGTCGACGCGCACCGGCGAGTCCGCCAGCGCTCCGACCACTGTGCGCAGTGCTCGAGCAGTACGGCCCGAGCGGCCGATGACTCGGCCGAGGTCCTCGGGATTGACCCGCACCTCCAGCAGGTCGCCGCGGCGCAGCGATCGGGAGGTGACGGTGACGTCGTCAGGGTTGTCGACGATGCCCCGTACGAGGTGCTCGAGGGCGTCGGCCAGCATCTCAGGCCTCCTCGGCGACGGCCTCATCAGAGGCCTGGTCCTCAGCGGAATCCTCAGCCTTGGACTCGGCGGCCTCGGCCGCTGCAGCGGCCTCCTCGTCAGCCTTGGCCTTGGCCGCGGCGGCCTTGCGCTTCTCAGCGTCGTCGGCGGCGGCCTTGACCGCGGCCTCCTTGGCGACCGCGGCGGCGTCGGCGTCCTTGACCTTGAGGGTGCTCTCGACACCCTTGAGGCCCTTGAACTGGTGATAGTCGCCGGTGATCTTGATCAGCTTGTAGACAGCGTCGGAGGGCTGAGCGCCCACGCCGAGCCAGTACTGGACGCGCTCGGAGTCGATGCTGATGAGCGAGGGCTCCTGCATCGGGTCGTAGACGCCGATCTCCTCGATGACACGGCCATCGCGCTTCTTGCGGGAGTCGAGGACGACGACCCGGTAGAAGGGGGCGAACTTCTTGCCCATGCGCTTGAGGCGAATCTTGACTGCCACTTGGTTGAACTCCTGGTTCTGGATGGTTGGCGCGCGCTGGTCCCCGGTGGGGTCAAGCAACGGTTTCCGGCGTGAGCCGAGACGCGACCGGGGTCGGGAGAGGGACCGACGTCCGACCGAGTACAGCCGGACATTCTGCCAGAGCCTCCGAGGAGGTCGCCAGCCCGAGCCGGGGCACCACCCCGCCACTAGGTGCGAGATCGCCCACAACTGTCGCCGACAACAGCGCTGAACGGAATTCAGGGTTCGGCCGGGCGGCAATGCCAACACACTCAAGCCCATCCGGGCCGCACCGGTCAAAACCCGGCACTACATACGAAATCGGGGCATGCTTCGTTCATGAGGCCTCCCTCCTTCAGCAGTCGCAGCATCCAGCCACCCGGCAAGAGCTCGTCGATCCGACCACCCCGTTCCGGACAGAGCGCTCCGCCGAATCATTCCCTCCGGCTGTCGCGACAGCCTTCGGCCCCCTGGGTCTACCTCCTGATCATCGCACTCGCCGTCGTTGCGGGAGGCGTCGTTCATCTCCGGGGCTCCGCAGGATCGCATGCAGCCTCGTCATCGATCCCGACAACCGGCACACCTACGTCGAACACAGCCGCGCCGCCAGTGACGGACGATCCCTGGACGGAGCAGTGGCGCCTTGAGACGGGCGCGGCGACAGCATGGAAACCGGGCGAGGGTTGGGGCTTCCTCTCGAACGGCAATCACATCGCCGTGTACGACAACAATCTCAAGGGCGCTACTCCCATCCAGATCTACCGGGTGGTCGACGGTCGGCCGATAAAAACCTTGGATCTTCCATCACCGGGATACACTCCATGGGGAATCAACAGCACGTCGCTCTTCTACTCACGAGGTTATATCAATCTGGAGACCGGCGAGAGAGAACTGAGGATGCCTGGGGAAAGGAATTTCTCACCTTCATTTCCGAGAATCTCATCATCACTTGCTCGGATAGTCCCATCACTTGTTCCGCATGGAATATGAACAACGGGACACTGTCGCTGAGATGGGCACAGAAATATCCGGGGACTGAGGTACACCGATGGCGGAACCAGCAGATCGGAGACACGGACAGCGGATACCTCAAGCTGCAAATCGATGATACCACTCATTTCATATCCCTGAGTGACGGATCATCCCGCAACTCTCAGGACTCCAAGGAGTTACCCACATTCATCGCAGCCTCCGACGGATGGATCCGAATAGATCAAATAGGGCAGGCCACAACTCTTAGCCCCGACGGCGGCCGCACCGGGTCGTTTTCCATGCCCAATCCACTCTCCTCCCGATACCCGCCGATACTGATCACCGGTTCGGGCGCTCCGACCGTCGCGGAGCTCCGCCGGGCCTATGAGTCGCAGGACACCTCCTGGGCCCAGACATCGGTGTCGTGCACATACGGGGAGCCTTGCACGCTCAACGGAGAACCGCTCTCAGCTCCAACCGACAGGAACTGCGCATCCGGCGGCCTGGATCTCAGCGATACTCAAAACAGCTGGGTGAAGAGCCCCGACAACCGATTCGTGATCATCAAGCACCAGACCGCCTACATCCAGAGTACGGCGTGCATCATCGACACCACCGAGAACAGGACCTATGAACGGCGGCAAGCGATCGTACCGCGAGGAGGCCTGATCATTTCCGTCGAGGGAACCACCCTGGTGGGTTATTCCCCCACCTGGCAAGAATAACTGAAGCACGCACTCGGCCATCCGATAAGTGACGAAGCTGAAGGAATACAACGTCCATGAGCAGATTCTCCTGGGGGATCCGCCCTCCTGGCGCCCCGACGTCGATCCGTCCTCCCAGCACCCCCTCGACGGACGGACCACCCTCAAACGCACACCACGAGAGCGACACCACCGGGCTGAACCAGCCCCGACGCACCCCACGACCCCCTGACTGGGAACGTGCGGGCCATCAAGCCCCGCCTCACTGTGGGGCTTTTGGCCCCGCGGTCGTTCTTGGAGCCGTCTGCGTGATGGCACTCACCATTGCGGGACGGGTGGCCGTGGACTCCATGTCACCCGCTGCGCCGAGCGCCTCCCCTCCACCACCTCCACCTGCCTCCTGCGCGATGGAAGGACATCAAACGGAAGGCTCTTCATGGAAGGAGACGTGGAGTCTTGACACCGGTCTCCCGGCGTGGAATGACGATTTTACGTGGGACACGTACTCATGCGGACACTATATCGTTGTCATTCACCACAAGAACGACGATAAGACAGATCTGACAGGATTCCACATTGAAGGCAATAAGCCCAAGAAGATCTGGTCGACGTCACTAGGATATACGTTCACCACCGGCTACCGACACTGGTGGGGAGGGAACCTGCTACTGAACGGCCAGGTTCTTGACCCAACGACAGGAAAGACGAGTGAACTCCCATCGGGTTTCCAGTCTTTAAGTTTTGTCGCCAATGACAACACGGCCGTCTCATGCAGCTCCTCGTACTCGGATGGGAACAGCACCTGCACGGGTTGGGACTGGAATAATGGCGAGCCGACTCAGCGCTGGCAACAGACCTATGACGTCGCATCAGTCCACCCACTCTGGCACCATGCCGATGGAACACCGTCATCAGAGTCGATCGCGGTGTCCGTTCAAAGCTCCCCCAAAGACTCTTCCAGCATCGGAGTTCTTTCGACGAGTGACGGCTCCCTTGTGACCCTCTCACCGGAAAAGAACGGTCAAGGACACCCCATTCAGGTGCTTTCCGCTAGCGACGGCTGGGTCACTATCGATCCAGACAGCTCGACAGCATCCACCTTCTCCAAGAATGGTGCACCCGCGGAGTCCTTCACCCTCAAGGGCTCCACTGCATCCCTCATCATCAAGGATGGTCAGCAACCCTCGCTGTCACAGTTCAGGGCCGCTTACGAGTCGGGTGACACGAGCTGGGCCGATATCGACCTCACCTGCTCCGATGCCACGCACTGCAGTCTCAATGGAAACCCATTGACGCTGTCCGACGACGTAGCCACGTGGAACACGCCGGCCCGTGCGCAGTTCCAGAGCTCCTGGAAACTGAGCTCCGACAAGCGCACGCTCACCATACGAGGCCGCTCTGCCAGCAGTGAGGTCGGTGCCGCGTTCATGATCGACATGGCCTCGAAGACGCCAATGGATCCTCTGCCCATCACGTCCCGTGGTGCAATCATCCCCGTCTGGCGCCAGGATTTCATTGTCGCGATCGACGGCTCCACGTTGGTCGGCTACGCACCACAGTCCTGAGGACACGACGGCTTTCCGCACAGCCCGTTGCTGCATGACAGGTGTCATGCAGCAACGGTGACAGCGCTCAGTACCGGGAGCCGGGGGCCGGCGCGAGCCTGGGGCCATGTTCCGAACCACCACAGCCCCCGCTATTCGCTCCCGTGGACTGCGCAAGGTCTTCGGCAGTCTCGTCGCCGTCGACAGCCTTGACCTGACCATCGGGTCCGGAGAGGTGGTCGCCTTCCTGGGCCCCAATGGCGCGGGCAAGTCCACCACCCTCGACATGGTCCTGGGGCTGACCCGGCCCGATGCCGGGACGATCGAGCTTCTGGGGACCTCCCCGGGCCAGGCGGTCCAGGCAGGTCGCGTTGGTGTCATCTTCCAGGACGGCGGGCTCCTGGACGACTTCACCGTCGGGGAGACCCTGCGGGTCGTGGCCTCAATGCAGCCCCGGCACCCCGGCCGCGATTCCCGCATTCGCAACGCGTCCAGGCTCGACGTCGTCGTCGACCAGGCGAATCTTGGCCAGCTCCTCACCCGCAGAGTGAGCCGCTGCTCGGGAGGCGAGCGCCAGCGCCTGCGCCTGGCCCTTGCTCTGCTGCCAGACCCCGACCTCCTCGTGATGGACGAGCCCACCGCCGGCATGGATGTCAGCGCCCGGATCGCCTTCTGGGAGACGATGCGCACCCAGACCCGCCGAGGTCGCACCGTCCTGTTCGCCACCCACTACCTGGAGGAGGCGGCCTCCTTCGCCGACCGCATCGTCATCATTGCCCACGGCCGCCTGGTCGCCGACGGCAGCGTCGATGAGATCCGAGCCCTGGGCGATGGCGCCCTGGTCACCGCCACCTGGCCCGGGCTCTCCGAGGAGTCACTGGGGCAGCGCCTGGCCGAGTGTCCCGCGGCGGGCAGCATCGGGCACGCGGTCATCCACGGTGAGCACGTGGAGCTGCGTACGACGGACTCCGACGCCGTTGCCCGCTGGCTGCTGACTGCCACCCCGCCGAGCACCTGGGTATCGGTGCCGCGAGCCTCAACGAGGTCTTCACCGCTCTGACCTCCGACGGCTCTGACGAGGCAGCCCCGTAGAGGCATGAGCCCACACCCTTCACCCCGACCGCCATCACCACCAGCAATGAGGCCACATCATGACCGCGATACCCCAGGCAAATTCTGATCTCCCCGTCTCCCCCGCTGCTGGCAGCTCCGACGGCCAGTCGCGCCAATCGGGAAGGCTCAGGCCCGCGCGCCCTGTCCTGACCTACCTTTGGCTGGACCTCTATCGGAGCCTGCGCGAGCCCGCCAACCTCTTCTTCGTCATCGCCTTCCCTGTGGCGATGTACCTCGTCTTCGGCCGGTTGAATGCCTCCGCCGGGAACTACGGCCCGCACGCCCACGGCAATGTCTCGGCCTCGGTGATGCTTGCGATGGCCTCCTTCAGTGCCTGTCTGGGTGCCACGAGCGCCTCGGCGGCGGCCGCCGTCGAGCAGTCTGCGGGCTGGGGCCGGCAGATGGCGGTCACCTCCCGGGGCCTGCGCGGCTACCTGGTGGTCAAGACCGGTACCGCGGTGGGAACAGCGGCTCTTCCTGTCGTCGTCGTGCTCGCCGCCGGGGCACTGACGGACTCGCAGATGGAGGGCTGGGTCTGGGCCATCAGTCCCTTCATCTGCCTGATCGGGGTCCTGCCCTTCGCCCTGTGGGGTCTGGCCGCCGGAATGTGGCTGCCGTCCTCAGCATCGATCGGTATCGCAACCTCCTTGGTCTCCTTGTTCGCCTTCATCGGTAACACCTTCATGCCCCTGAGCCACACACTGTTGACGATCAGTCGTTTCACCCCGATGTACGGGGCAACGGCACTGGCCAGGTGGCCGCTGGGTGAGGGGTGGGCCTACGTGCCGGATCGGCAAGCGGGTGTTCAGGACCCGTTGTGGATGCCGTTGGCTAACCTAGTGGTGTGGACACTCATTTTCGGGCTGCTGGTGATCGGGGCCCGACATCGGGCGACCAGGCGCCGGTGAGACCGGAGATGACCATGCCGCAGCCTCTGCATGACTCAGCCGACTTGACGGCATCATCGTCTGGGACAGGGCGGTCCCGTTCCCGCCCCTGGCGCCTTCATCGCCGTCACATCGTTTGGGACGCCACAGTATGGGTGCTGTTCCTAGCCCTTCCCATCATCCAGCTTCTTCTGGGTTCCTTCGCATGGTGGCAGCGTCTGCTGGGGCTCACCGGGGTGCTGGGGTTCATCGCCGGCTATGTCTGGGCGTTCTCGACGCCGGACGACCGTGCATCGAGGGTCGGCGTCCCCTCTACTGACCTCCCGACTCGAGTCCTTCTCAGAGAGCTCGCGGTCCAGGGCTTCTTCACCGTACTGACGCTGCCGGCACTGGGATGGTGGACGATCTGCTTCTTCCCCTTCTTCTGCTCGTTGATCCTGTTCTCCACGACATTGCGCCAGGGCATCCCCACCGTCGTCATGGCGACGGGTCTTCTGGTTGCCGCCTCGCTGTTATGGAACACGCATCCAGAGTCGCACTGGCAGGTACTGGGCATATCGCTCACCGAGATTCCCATCGTCATCGCCCGCATCGCGGTGGAGCTTCAGGAGCGCAGAACAGCCGCCGAGCGCGAGCTCGCCCTCGTCTCCCAGCGAGAGGCGCTCGGGCGCGACGTCCACGACATCCTGGGGCACTCCTTGACAGTGCTCACTCTCAAGGCCGAGGTCGCCCGCCGGCTCATCGAGCGTGACCCGGACGCCGCCTCCCGGGAGCTCGACGAAGTCATCACCCTGGCCCGTGGAGCCCTTGCCGACGTGCGCTCCACGGTGACACGCCTGCGGTCCCCGGACCTGGCCAGCCAGGTGGAGGCCACGCGTACCGCCTTGAGCGCGGCCCGGATCCGTGTGGAGGTGACCGGTAGTGCCCAGGACATTCCTGAGCGTCAGCGTGCCCTCATGGCCTGGGCCTTGCGTGAGGCCACCACGAACGTCGTCCGGCACTCACAGGCCGCCACTGTGGCGGTGCATCTGGAGCCGGGGCTGCTGCGGGTAAGCGATGACGGTGTCGGACTGACCGGTGAACAGCCCGGCAACGGCTTGGCGGGCCTGCGTGCCCGTTGCGAGCAGGAGGACGGTTCCCTCACCATCATTAGTCCACTCACCCCTCGCCCCCACTCATCCGGCGCCGGCACGACAGACTCCGCTGACGTGCCGTCCGGCGGAACCAGACTGGAGGTGAGGCTGCCGTGAGCCCGATCCGCGTGCTCATCGCCGATGACCAGGCCCTCGTGCGTGGAGCGCTGGCGACGCTTCTGGGACTGGAGAGCGATCTGGAGGTGGTGGCCCAGGTGGGGCGGGGCGACGAGGTCCTGGACGCGGTACGCCAGCACGCCGTGGATGTGGCCCTGATGGATATCGACATGCCGGGGCGCGACGGGCTGGCGGCCACCGCCGAGGTCGTCGATTCGGGCGTGCCGTGCAGGTGCCTCATCGTGACGACCTTCGGCCGCCCGGGCTACCTCTCACGGGGAATGGAGGCAGGGGCGGCGGGCTTCATCGTCAAGGACACCCCGCCCGAGGCGCTGGCCGAGGCGATCCGCAAGGTCCATGCCGGCCTGCGGGTCATCGACCCCGAGCTCGCCCAGGAGTCGGTGCTGCTCGGGCCGAACCCCCTCACCGAGCGGGAGAAGGAGGTTCTGCTGGCGGCGGCCACGGGTGCGGATGCCCGAGAGATCGCCACCCGGCTGAGCCTGGGTGAGGGCACGGTGCGCAACTACCTGTCCTCGGCGATCGCCAAGACCCACGCCCGTAACCGCACCGAGGCGGCCCGCACCGCCGAGACCAACGGCTGGCTGTAAGCGGGCCTGGCTTCTCAGTCGCTTCTACAGCCCGAGGTGGCGGCGCAGGTCGTCGGGCAGGGCGCTCATGGCGTCGGCGACGTCGTCGCCCGAGGGCTGTGCGCCGGTCTGGGCCTGCGGCTGGGCCTGAGGCATGATCCCGTATCCGGAGGCGTCGGCCTGGCCGCCGGCGAGCCCGAAGGAGGAGCCGGCTGCGGGCGCAGCCCCCTGTCCGCCCTCGATCTTTGCCTGCTTGGCGGCGGCGGCTTCCTTGGCCTGACGGGCGGCCTTGGCGGGGTTGCCGCTGCGCCCCTTCTTGCCGCCCTTGCCGCGCTTGGCCTTGGGGGCCTGACGGGCCTTGGAGTGCTTGCCCATGCCCGGCAGCGACCCCATGCCGGGCATAGGCCCGCCCTCACCGAGTCCGCCCATACCGCCGGAGGCCATGGCCTCCATCATCTTCTTGGCCTGCTCGAAGCGGTCCACGAGCTCGTTGACGGCCTGGACCGTGGTCCCCGAGCCCTTGGCGATACGGCTGCGGCGAGAGCCGTTGAGGATGGACAGGTCCTTGCGCTCGGCGGGCGTCATGGAGCACACGATCGCCCTCAATGCGGTCGACCTCGCGCTCGTCGAAGTTGTCCAGGGCCTCACGCATCTGCCCCATCCCGGGCATCATGCCCAGGAGCTTCTTCATGGAGCCCATCTTGCGGATCTGGCGCAGCTGGCCCAGGAAGTCGTCGAGGGTGAAGGTGCCCTTGGCGAGCTTGGCGGCGGCGTCCTCGGCCTCCTGGCGGTCCAGGGTCCGCTCGGCCTGCTCGATGAGGGTGAGCAGGTCACCCATGTCCAGGATGCGCGAGGCCATGCGGTCGGCGTGGAAGCGCTCGAAGTCGGTCAGGCCCTCACCGGTGGAGGAGAACAGGACCGGGGCACCGGTGACGCCGCGCACAGACAGGCCGCGCCGCCGCGGGCGTCGCCGTCGAGCTTGGAGAGGACCACGCCGGTGAAGCCGACACCGTCGCGGAAGGCGACCGAGGTGTTGACGGCGTCCTGACCGACCATGGCGTCCAGGACGAAGAGGATCTCGTGGGGGGAGACCGCATCGCGGATGCGGATCGCCTGGTCCATCATCTCGGCGTCCACACCCAGGCGGCCGGCGGTGTCCACGACGACGACGTCATAACCGCTGGTACGCGCGTGCTCGACGCCGGAGCGGGCCACTGCCACCGGGTCGCCCACGCCGTTGCCGGGTTCGGGCGCCCACACGTGCACCCCGGCACGCTCGGCGACGACGCTCAGCTGGGTCACGGCGTTGGGGCGCTGGAGATCGGAGGCCACCAGCAGGACGCGCTTGCCCTGGTCACGCAGCCAGCGTCCGAGCTTTCCGGCCAGGGTGGTCTTACCGGCACCTTGGAGACCGGCGAGCATGATGATTGTGGGGCCGCGGTCAGCCCAGTGGATCTCCCGGGTCTGGCCACCCAGGACCTCAATGAGCTCCTCGTTGACGATCTTGACGACCTGCTGGCCCGGGTTGAGGGCCTGAGAGCGGGCGGCGTCGACCGCCTTCTCGCGCACCGCTGCGGTGAAGGCGCGCACCACGGGCAGGGCGACGTCAGCCTCCAGGAGGGCGCGGCGGATCTTCGGTGACCGTGGCGTTGACGTCGGCCTCAGTGAGACGACCCTTGCCGCGCAGCTGGTTGAAGGAGGCGGTGATGCGATCGGAGAGGTTGCCGAACACGCGATGGTCCTTCCTGGCGCCGTCGGGCGCGTTGGTCGGGAGACTTCAGGGCGGGTGAGGGAGGAACATCCATGGCCGTGAGCCATGGCGACTCCGCTGACTGTGACCCAGGATAGCGGCAAGACGGGCCCGTCCTCTCCCCCGCGCCCGGACCGGGACTGAGCCCACACTCATTCGCCGCTCAGAAAGGGTGCCCCCTGGAGTAGCGCTCCTTAGGACGCGGGCTCAGCCCAGCAGCGCGTCGACGAAGCCCTCCGGGTCGAAGGGGGCCAGGTCGTCAGCGCCCTCCCCCAGGCCCACGAGCTTGACGGGCACGCCCAGCTCCTTCTGGACAGTGACGACGATGCCGCCCTTGGCGGTGCCGTCGAGCTTGGTGAGCACGATGCCGGTGACGCCCACGGCCTCGGAGAAGACCTGGGCCTGGCGCATACCGTTCTGGCCGGTGGTGGCGTCCAGCACCAGGAGGATCTCGCCGACCGGGGCGATCTTCTCCATGACGCGCTTGATCTTGCCCAGCTCGTCCATGAGGCCGGCCTTGTTCTGCAGACGCCCGGCGGTGTCGACGACGACGACGTCCGCCTCTTGGGCGGCGGCCTCACGGGCGGCGTCGTAGGCGACTGAGGCGGGGTCGGCGCCCTCCTTCTCGGAGCGCACGACGTCAACGCCCACGCGCTCACCCCAGGTGCTCAGCTGCTCGGCCGCCGCGGCGCGGAAGGTGTCGGCCGCCCCCAGGACGACGGTCTTGTCCTGAGCCACCAGGACGCGGGCGAGCTTGCCGCAGGTGGTGGTCTTGCCGGTGCCGTTGACCCCCACCATGAGGATGGCCGCCGCAGGCCTGCCCTGGGCGCCCTCGGTCGGGGTGGGGCGCTCCAGGTTGAGGGAGCGGTCCAGTGAGGGGTCGACGAGCTTGAGCAGCTCGGCGCGCAGAACGGTGCGGACCGCCTCGGGGTCGGAGGTTCCCAGGACCTTGGCCTGGGTGCGCAGCTCGTCCATGAGGGAGGTGGTCACCTCGATGCCGAGGTCGGAGGTGAGCAGGGTGTCCTCGATCTCCTCCCAGTCCTCCTCGGTGAGGTCGCCTCGGGACAGGACGGACAGGACCGCCTTGCCGAAGCCGCCGGCACCGGCCAGGCGGGCGCGCAGGCGCTGCATGCGGCCCGGGATGGACTCGGGGGACTCCAGCGTCGCAGCCGGCTTGGCGGCGCCCGCCCCTTCCGCATCCTCATCGGTGTCCTCGTCCCCCGAGGGCAGAAGGTCCTCCACGGACATCGGCTGGTGGGCGCTGATCTCGTCGGAGACCTGGCCCCGCCGTCTGCCGGCGTAGAGCCACAGCCCTCCTCCGATGACGATGACCAGGATGATGCCGAGAACGATGAGGATCGGTTCCATGGGCCCATCATGCCCGATCATGGGCTCCCTGTGGCGGGGTCGGCCTGCCCGGGTCGCCTCTCGCCCGCGGACGGCACGACGGCCATGGCGTGCGACGCAGCTGTGGCATGAAGAAAACTGCAGCACGCCTGTTGACGTGCTGCAGGACGGGCCGCCGTCGTAGCGGCAATGCCCATTGAGCCGTATCGCCCTGAGACCAAGGCGGCTCTAGGACAGTGAGAGAAAGTGCGAGAGGGTATCGGAGCGGCGATCTCCCACGGCCAGGATTTCATCGAGAAGTAGCGTCATCGCGGCATCACACAGTCGTGAAAAAAACGTTGACCGCAGTTTTCACGAGACGACCGCCGCTACTCAACTCTGAGACTGCGACAGACCACCGGTTGCCGGCTCCTGCGCCTGAGCGCGACGCCGGGCGCCGGCGGAGCCACGGGTCCTCTCGGCAGCGTCCATCGCCTTTCCGACGACGCCGACCAGCCCTCCGAAACCCTCGGTGCCGGCGTAGGCCGCCGGCCCCTCACGCGTCATGAGGTCGGACAGGCTGACCTCCTGGGGCACGACCTCGACCTCAACGTCCTGCTCCGCCAGGCGCACCTCCTGGGAGTTGCGGACCACGCTGCGAATGCGTGAGGGCCAAGAGCGCACCGGGAAGCGCTCAGCACAAACCATGCCGAGCACAAGCAGGCCGGCAACCAGCACGACAACGAGGGGAAGAATCATGACACCCATAGTTAGGATTCTGCCTTGCGAATTACGATCTGACCAGACTTTGCACGCACTTGTCGTCCAATCAACAACAAAACCTGACAACTTCCTGACACAACAATGGCTCATATCTGAAAACGAGCGTCATGCTGTAAGCAGTCTATCACATTCCCATCACGTTTCACTCAGGCACCAGGAGTCACAGCCGTACCGCGGTCGGGCTGGGCCAGCCTCTGCGAGACCGCCTTGGTGACCCCGTCGCGCATCGTGATGCCGTAGAGGGCGTCGGCCACCTCCATGGTCCGTTTCTGGTGGGTGATGATGATGAGCTGGCTGGAGCGCCGCAGCTCGGTGAAAATCTCCAGCAACCGCCCCAGGTTCGTGTCGTCCAGGGCCGCCTCGACCTCGTCCATGACATAGAAGGGCGAGGGCCGCGCCTTGAAGATCGCCACCAGGAGTGCCACGGCGGCCAGCGAGCGCTCCCCTCCTGAGAGCAGGGAGAGTCGCTTGACCTTCTTGCCGGCGGGGCGCGCCTCGATCTCGATGCCGGTGGTGAGCATGTCATCGGGATCCGTGAGCACCAGCCGCCCCTCCCCGCCGGGGAAGAGCCGGTCGAAGACGGAGGCGAACTGACGGGCGGTGTCCTCGTAGGCCTGCGCGAAGACCTCCTGAACCCGCGCGTCGATCTCCTCGACGATGCTCAGCAGGTCGTCGCGCGAGCGCTTGAGGTCGGCCAGCTGTTCGGCCAGGAACTGGTGACGCTGCTCCAGAGCCGCGTGCTCCTCCAGGGCCAGCGGGTTGACCTTGCCGAGCCGGGCGAGGTCGCGCGAGGCCTTGGCCAGGCGCTTCTCCTGCTCGGAGCGCACGTAGGGACGGCCCAGGTGGCCCGAGCCGCCGGCCGACACCTGAGCAGTCTCCTGAACCGCGGCGGAGTCGGAGCCAGAATCGGCGGCAGCCTCGGCGTCCTCAATGAGCTCGGGAACGAGCATGTGCGGTCCGTACTCCTCCACAAGGGGATCCAGCTCCAGGCCGAGCTCGTTCATGGCGCGCTCCGCCAGGGCTTCCAGACGCATGCGCTGCTCGGCCCGAGCCACCTCCTCGCGGTGGGCGGCGTCGGTGAGGCTGCCCAGCTCCTTGGTCAGCCGGTCGATCTCCTCGCGAACCTCGTTGGTGGCGGCCAGGGCCTGGGAGCGCTCGGTCTCGATGGCCGCGCGCTCATCGGCCGCCTGCTGCACACTAGTGCGCGCCACCTCGGCGGCCGCGCGCGCCTGGTCCCGAACGTGGGTGGCGACCGCCAGTTGGGCGCTGCGGCGCTGCTGGGCCCGCTCGGCAGCAGCGCGCTGGTCGCGTTCACGCCGTGCGGCCGCCCGCAGCGAGTCGGCGCGCCCGCGGCTGGAGCGCTCGCGCTCCTCTGCCGTGCGCAGGGCGAGCCTGGCATCGGTCTCGGCGGCACGGGCCTGGCGTGCAGCATCCGCAGCGGCCTCGCGCTCCTGTCGGGCAGCTTCCAGGGCGCGCTCGAGGCTGTCGGGACTCCCCTTCCCCGAGGCGCCCGCCGCTCCCGACCCACCGGCACCTCCGGCGCCGTCACCGTCCCTGGTGTCACCCACCCCTGTCCTCCACCTCTGCCAGCGCGGCAGTGGCGGCGGCGAGCTCGGCGGTGCGCTGGACCGACTCGGCCTCGGCACGCTCCAGCACCCGGCGAGCACGCCCGGTCTCCTCGGCGGCGGCGTGGGCGGCGGAGGTCAGGCGAGCCATCACCTCGGCGGCCCGGGCGGCCTCGGCGTCAGCCCGGCGCAGGGCGGACAGTGCCTCGCTGAGCGCCTGGCGAGCAGCATCCTCCCTGGCGACGGGCCTCCTCCAGGGCCGCGTCGGCCTCAGTCTCGGCCTGCGCAGCGGCGGCGGCTTCAGTGTCGGCCTCCTCGTGGGCGGCAGTGAGCTCAAGGACTGAGGAGGCTCCTCGACCGGCTCCGGCGACCCAGCCGGGCGCCAGGACATCTCCGCCACGTGTGGCCACGATGGCATCGGGCAGCTCGCTACGCAGGGTCCTGGCTGCCTCAAGGTCCTCCACCAACCCAGGAGTCCTTGAGCAGCCGGTCGAGGACCCGCTCGAGACGTCCCGGCTGCGCGGGACTGACGAGGTCGCGAGCCGCCAGGGCCCCGTCAACGGGAGCCGCCCCTGCCTCTTCATCCGTGTCGGCTTCGGCAGTCAGTGATGGGTCGTCGGCCAGCACCAGTCGTACCGCCCCGATGTCCTGGCTACGAGCATGCTCCAGCCCGGCCAGAGCCGCCTCGACATCGGCGGCCAGGCCGGCCTCGGCGAGCGTTCCCAGAAGGGCGGCGACGGCGTTCTCCCAGCCGCGCTCGACACTGAGGTGCTCGGCAAGCGGTCCGAGGAGACCATCGATACCGGCTTGCAGCAGCGCGGCGGTGCCGTCCTGGCCCCGCAGGGACATGGCCAGGGTGTCACGTCTGGCGGTCCAGGTGGCCCGGTCAGAGGCCGCCTCCCGGCGGGCGTCGGTCGCGGCCGCAACGGCCTCACGGGCCTGGGCCAGGTGCCGCGAGGCCTCGTCGTGCACGGCGGCGGCCCGCACCGCCGCGTCGGCCGCCGCGCCGGCCTCGACAGGTACCTGCGCTGGAACGGTGGCGTCCTGCGCACCATCGGCGGCCACCTGCGCCGGTTCCGCTTCTCCGCCGGCCTCGGCCAGGGCGGCCCGGGCACTGTCCTCGCGGGCCTCAGCGGCGCGCAGCGCGCTGCGCGCCTGCTCGAGGGCGGCCAGGCTGGCCTCGTGGCGACTACGGGCCGAGGCGACGCGCCCACCGGCCCGGGCGATGGTCTCACGTCTGTCTGAGACGCGACGCTGAGCCGCTGAGAGCTCCTGGTCGGCTGCCTTCTCGGCAGTCTCCGCGTCCGTACGCACCCGGGTGGCGTCACTGAGCGCGGTGCGGGCGGCCTCGAGGGTGTCGGCAAGCTCGGCCTCCTCACGGGCCGCGGCCTCGGCCCGCCGCTCGAGCTCCTCAGGATCGGTGCCGTGACTCGGGGCCGGGGCGGAGGCCAGGAGCCGGATCCGCTCGCCGGCCACGTCCGCGAGCGCCCCGAGGGACTGGGCCGCGGCCGTGAGCTCCTCCCAGATGCCGCCGGCGCGGGCGAGGCGCTGGGCGGAGGTGGTCTCGATGGCGGCCAACTCACTCAGGCGGGCCCTGGCGACACGCTCGGCCTCCTCGACGGCGCTGCGGCGCCGGGCCAGGGCCTCCTTGTCCTCGTCACCGGCCTCCAGGAGGGACTGGGCCTGGACGACGTCGTCGGCCAGGAGCCGGGCGGTGGCGTCACGGACCTCGACCTGGATGCTCCGGGCGCGCCGGGCGATGGCGGCCTGTCGGGCCAGGGGGCCGAGCTGGCGACGCAGCTCCTGAGTGAGGTCAGCGACGCGGGCGAGGTCGGCGGCCATGGACTCCAGCTTGCGAAGGGCGCGTTCCTTGCGCTTGCGGTGCTTGAGGACGCCGGCGGCCTCTTCGATGAAGCCGCGGCGGTCCTCAGGCGTGGCGCTCAGGACCGCGTCGAGCTGCCCCTGCCCGACGATGACGTGCATCTGGCGCCCGAGGCCCGTGTCGCTGAGGAGCTCCTGGACGTCGAGGAGGCGGCACGGGCTGCCGTTGATGCGGTACTCCGACCCGCCGCCACGGAACAGGGTGCGCGAGATGGTGACCTCGGTGTAGTCGATCGGCAGGGCGCCGTCGGTGTTGTCGATGGTCAAGGAGACCTCGGCACGCCCCAGGGCCGGGCGGGAGCCGGCGCCGGCGAAGATGACGTCGGCCATGGAGCCGCCGCGTAGGTTCTTGGCGCCCTGCTCCCCCATGACCCAGGTCAGGGCGTCGACGACATTGGATTTGCCGGACCCGTTGGGTCCGACCACGGCGGTGATGCCTGGCTCCAGGCGGAGGGTGGTCGACGACGCGAAGGACTTGAATCCCTTGATCGTCAACGTCTTGAGGTGCACGGGCGCCACCCTAACAGCGCCAACGGCTCTCACGGGGACTCAAACGACAAAGAGACTTGACACAACCACGTGAGACAAGCACACTTTCCATATCAAGGGAGTCGGGCACGCGGCGCGCACGCCCTCCCCGCCATCCCACCTCGTTCCCGAACCCGAAGGAGCCACGATGCTTGAACTGTCCGGCCTGTCCAAACGCTTCGGGAGCCTGCAGGCCCTGGACGATCTCTCCTTGTCCCTGGACCGCGGTGAGATTGTTGGCTTCGTCGGTGCGAACGGAGCGGGCAAGTCCACCACGATGCGCATCGTCATGGGGGTGCTCCACGCTGACGCCGGCACCGTGACCTGGAAGGGAGCCCCCGTGGACGCCGCCATCCGCCGCAGTATCGGCTATATGCCCGAGGAGCGCGGCCTCTACCCCCGAATGAAGGTGGCCGAGCAGCTCATCTACCTGGCCCGTCTCCACGGTCTGTCCGCCTCCGCTGCCAAGGCGGCCGCGAGCCAGTGGACCGAGCGCCTGGGCCTGGAGGAGCGCCGCGGCGACGAGGTGCAGAGCCTGTCGCTGGGCAACCAGCAGCGTGTCCAGCTGGCTGCCGCGCTGGTGAGCGGCCCCGAGCTGCTCATTCTCGATGAGCCCTTCTCCGGCCTGGATCCGGTGGCCGTGGACGTCATGAGCCAGGTCATCCTGGAGCGGGCGGCAGCAGGCGTGCCCACTCTGTTCTCCTCCCACCAGCTCGACGTCGTCGAGCGCCTGTGCGACCGGGTGGTCATCGTCCGCTCGGGCCGGCTCGTGGCCGATGGGACGACTCCCGAGCTGCAGGCCACCGCGACGCCCCGATGGCGGGCCGTTGTCGAGCCGGCCGCGGGGAGCGCACCAGTGCAGACCGCCTCCTTGAACCTGCCCGCCCCCACGCTCGTGGTCGATGACGCCGGCCGCCTGGTCATCACCGCGGCGGGAGCCGATGAGCAGGAGCTGCTGAGCACGGCCCAGCGCCTGGGGACGGTGCGCGAGCTCGGCCCGGTGCGCCACCGGCTCACCGAGATCTTCCGGGATGTGCTGACCACGCCCTCCCGTGAGGGAACCGCCGACACCAATGAGACGAAGGAGACGCACCGATGAGCGACCGGACCACCCCTATTACTCGCCGTCAGGAGATCGCCCTGGTCACCGGCCGCGAGCTGCGGGCGCACCTGCTGAAGAAGTCGACCATCATCCTGACCCTGGTGCTGCTCATCGCCGCCGTCGGCGGCATCGTCGGCGTCAAGCTCTACACCTCGGGCCAGGACCAGGCCTACCGGATCGGGCTCAAGGGCATGTCCCTCTCCCAGGCCGCTGGCCTGGACAAGGCGGCTGCCTCCAACGGGGAGACGATCGAGCTCGTCGACGTCTCCGCCCACCAGGCGAAGGACGTCCTGGCCGATGACGCCCCCGAGGGCACGCCGCACGTGGACATGGTCCTGGACGTCTCCGGCTCGACCCCCACCATCACTGTGGACAAGTCAGCCGACGACGCAGTCGTCTCAGGGGTCACTGCCTTCCTCCAGCAGTCGGCTCTGGGCCAGCAGATCGCGTCCCTGGGAGGCGACCCCGCCCAGGTGGCCTCTCAGCTCAGCGCCGCCAAGCCCGAGGTGACAGTGCTCCACGCCCCTCAACGCGATTCGGCCGACTTCGGCTCACGCTACGCGATCCTCATGACGATCGACATCCTGCTGCTGTTCGCCATCATGGGAGGCGGTCAGTTCATCGCCCAGGGAGTGGTGGAGGAGAAGTCGAGCCGGATCGTGGAGATCCTCCTGGCCTGCGTGCGGCCCAGCTCGCTGCTGGCCGGGAAGATCCTGGGGATCGGCATCGCCTCGGTCCTGACCACAGGACTCGTCGCCGTCGTCGGAGTCATCACCGCGAAGGCCACGGGAGTCATGCCGGAGATCAGCCTCAACCTGGACGGCGTGCTCGTCGCAATGATCGTGTGGATGATCGTGGGCTATGCAATCTTCTCGGTCGCCTTCGGGGCCGCGGCCTCGCTCGTGAGCCGCCAGGAGGACGTCAGCTCGGTGAGCATGCCCCTGGTCATGCTCTCGATGATCCCCTATGTCCTGAGCTTCATGATGGCCACCGGAGACACCAACAGCATGACCTTCCGAGTGCTGTCCTACCTGCCGCCCTTCTCCCCCCTTCATGATGCCTGCGCGCCTGGTGCTGGGGGTCTCCTCCTGGACCGAGCAGTTGATCGCCCTGGGGCTCGCGCTCGTCTTCCTGCCACTGCTGGTGCGCGTGGCGGCGGCGATCTACACCCGGGCCGTCACCCGCACCGGCGCCCGAGTCCCCCTCAAGGAGGTCCTCAGGAGGGCCGAACGGGCCTGAGCGAGAGGTCTCATCGGCTCTCACCTGCCACACCGCGACGACGATGGTGCGACTCCTATGAAGGGAGTCGCACCATCGTTGTCTCATGGCGGGCGTCAGGCGCCCCGCGAGAGGGGCTGGTGGTCAGTCGGCCAGCTCGGGGAACCAGATGGCGATCTCACGGGCGGCGGACTCGTCGCTGTCCGAGCCGTGGACGAGGTTGAGGATGGCGGGGGTGCCCCAGTCGCGTCCCAGGTCTCCGCGGATGGTGCCGGGCGCGGCCGTGGTGGGGTCGGTGGGACCCATGAGGCTGCGCACGCCCTCGACGACACGCTGCCCCTCAGCAACTGCAGCCACCACGTTGCCGGAGGTCATGTACTCCACAACACCGGGATAGAAGGGCTTGTCCACGTGCTCGGCGTAGTGCTGGGCGAGGATCTCCTCAGTGGGGGTGAGGACCTTCAGGGCCGTCAGGGCGTACCCCTTGGCCTCGATACGACGCAGGATCTCACCGGTGAGACGACGCTCGACGGCGTCGGGCTTGATGAGGATGAGGATGCGGCCGGCGTGGGAAGTGCTTGCCATGGGGGCTCCTTGGTGGGTTGGCATTGGAGGGACCAGATGGACCATAACGGGTCCGGGCGCCTACCTGCCATGGCGGGGCCGGTGAAATCAGGCCTGCTCGACGACCAGGATCGGGTCGGCGGCGCGGTCTCGGGCAGCATCGAGGGCGGCCTGGAGAATGAGTGCGGAGGACTGGGCTCCGGGATCGCGGTGACCGCAGGAGCGTTCCCCCAGGAAGGAGGCCCGGCCACGACGGGCCTGGAGAGGCTCGGTCTTCTGGGCACCCGTGGCCGCGGCCTGCGCGGCTGCGGCGAGAACACCGACCTCGTCCTGCCCGATCTCGGCGGCTTCCCTGGCGGCCACCGCCGCAGGCCGCCAGGCGTCGGCCATGGTCTTGTCCCCGCTGGCGGCGTGCCCCCGGGCCTCCAGCCCCAAGGTGGCCTCCTCCAGGGCGCGGGCCAAGTCCCCAGGTCCCCCAGGCAGCTGCCTCACAGGAGCGGGCGGCCTTGAGGAAGGCCGTTCCCAGCAGTGGCCCACCGGCACCGCCGACGGTGGCCATGAGCGTGGTGGCGACGAGCTTGAGGACCCCTCCGGGACTTGCTGGGACACCTCCGGACTGCTGAGCGGCATCGAGCTTGGCGACCACCGCCTTCATGCCACGCTCCAGGTTGTCCCCGTGGTCGGCGTCTCCGATGGCTCGGTCCAGCTCGGTCAGCTCCGCGCGGTTCTCGGCGATCAGCTCGGCGGCTCGACGGGCCCAGTCAAGGGCCCAGGCGGCGTCTAAGGACATACTGCTTCCTTCTCGGGTCTTAGCAGGTGTTGGTTCCATGCCTGACCGCCACGCACCCGAGGGTGAAGGACGACCATGCGGCTGTGATCGGGCCCCGCACGGCCCCGATGGGTCCCTGCGCATCCCGGGAACGTCTGTGGGACGCGCCGGAGCAAACCGGCGAGGTGCTCACCGCCCACTCGCGTTTCCATCCTCTCACGCCCCCTGCCGCCTCGCGCGCTGAGACGACCGCCGGGCCTGCGACCAGCCCAAATGCACATGCCTCCGCAGTTGGAACGGGGACTCAAGGAGCGCCGTCGAAGGAGCGGGCCGCTGCTGTCAGGGCCTGCCGAACAGGGCGCGGGCCTCTGCGGCCAGGACCACGGAGCCGACAATGAGGATTCCTGAGGCGGTCAGCGGGGCATCGTACCCCTCGGACAGGGCAACCGCCCGCTCCACTCCCTCGCCGAGCTGCTGGCTCACCACGACACGGTCAGCGCCGTAGACCTCCCGGGCGATCTCACCGAGGTCCTCGACATCCATGGCCCGGGGTGAGTCGATGGGGACGCACACGACGGCGTCGGTCACCGGTTCCAGGCCCGCCAGGATGCCCTCGGCGTCCTTGTCCGCCATGACGCCCAGGACCGCGACGAGGTGCTGGAAGCCGAAGGCCTCCTCGATGGCTCCGGTGAGGGCCTCGATGCCGTGCGGGTTGTGTCCGGCGTCAACCAGGACCGTGGGCGAGGAGCGCAGCACCTCCAGACGGCCCGGGCTGGTGACGGAGGCGAAACCGTCCTCGACGATGCGCGCCGGCAGCCGGCGCCCGCCGTGGACCGCCTCGGCGGCCGCCAGAGCCAGCAGGGCGTTGTGGGCCTGGTACTCCCCGTGCAGCGGGACGAAGGCATCCTCGTAGACGGCCGCCGCCGTGGCGAAGGTGACCATCTGGCCGCCGACGGCGAGCTGGCGGTCGAGAACCTGCAGGACGCCGGCCTCCGGTGAGGTGGGGTCCTCCTGAGGGTCCCGCTCCCGACGCACGACGGCCCGGTGAGAGGCAGCGGCCTGCTCGATCTCAGCAGCCGCCTCGGGGACCTGGTGAGCGACGATGACGGTGGAGCCGTCCTTGATGATGCCGGCCTTCTCGTGAGCGATCTCGGTGATCGACGAGCCCAGCCAGCGCTCATGGTCGCGCCCGATCGGGGTGATGACAGCGACGTCGGAGCCGATGACGTTCGTGGCGTCCCACCGCCCGCCCAGGCCCACCTCGATGACGGCGACGTCGACGGGGTAGTCGGCGAAGGCGGCCAGTGCCATGACGGCCAGGACCTCGAAGAAGGACAGGCGGGGCCCGCCTGCGGCCTGGGAGCGCTCATCGACCATGGCGACGTATGGGGCCACGTCCTCCCAGGCGGCGATGAAGCCCTCCTCACTGATCGGCTCACCGTCAAGGCTGATGCGCTCGCGGATGGTGGCCAGGTGCGGGGAGGTGAAGCGACCGGTGCGCATGCCGCCGGCGGCCAGCAGCCGCTCGGTCATGCGGGCGGTGGAGGTCTTGCCGTTGGTGCCGGTGATGTGAACGGTGCGGTAGGTGCGCTCGGGGTTGCCCAGGAGGTCGAGGACGGCCTCGACTCGCTCCAGGGAGGGCTGGACCTGGTGCTCGGGGGCGCGCGCGCGAGGATCTCGGCCTCGACCTGGCGCATGCGGGCGGCGACCTCGACGCCGCGGGCGGCGGCTCGCAGGTCGCGCAGGTGCTCGCCCTCGGAAGTCGTCGGGGAGCTGGGGCTCCCAGGATTCCCAGTCGTCGGAGTCGTCGGCGTCCACCTCGGCCAGGAGCTCCTCGAGGCGGTCAGTGTCACCGCCGGGGATCATGTTGGCGGCGACGAGCTCGCGCAGGGCCTCGAGGTCCTCGCGGTCCTGGGCCTCGGCGTCGGCCTGTTGCTGAGCACCGGCCTCCTGCAGCTCGGAGACAGAGACGGTCAGTCCCTCGGCCGGGCCGGGGGCACCGGCGGCCTCCAGGTAGGGCAGGAGCTCGGGGTCGATACCGGCTTCACCGAAGACGGCGTCGACAACCTCCTCCCCCCGTGGCCCCCTCGGGGATGCCGAAGGCGGCACCGGGCCTGACCTGCTTGGAGTCGTCGTCTACGGGCACTGTGCCATCCTTTACTCGACGTGACGGGTTGGGCGGAGGCTCTCTCAAGCGCCCCCTCCCAGCCCTAATCTAGCCGAGGCCCGAAGACTCCCAGCCACTGCATAGTCACGACTGATCGGCAGGGGAATCACGTGAGCGCAATCTCTCACAGCACGGCCCGCACCCGAACAACAATTTCTTCTTAAATCTTTTTTCGGTGTGCAAGCACATCAGGACGGCTTCGACAATACGACTACCATGATTGTTGTACAAAAACTCGATGAATACATCCTAATTCTCGGTGAAATATTTGAGGAATTCACCAGGGAACCCTATGGATATAGGGGTAGACATACCCCCCGTATGCCTGCCTAGGCTTCCTCCATGCGTTTGTCAGTGATTGGTTGCGGATATCTCGGTGCTGTTCACGCTGCGTCAATGGCGGAGCTCGGGCATGATGTGGTGGGCGTGGACGTCGACGCCCACAAGGTAAATCTTCTGAGCAACGGCAGGGCGCCGTTCTTCGAGCCCGAACTGGAAGGGCTTCTGGCCCGTAACGTGGAGGCCGGACGCCTGACCTTCACTCAGGACTTCTCCGCCATTGAGGGAGCCCAGGTCCATTTCATCGGCGTGGGCACACCGCAGTCGGAGTCGGGGGCGGCGGACATGACGTACGTCGACGCGGCCGTGACCGCCATGCTCCCCCACCTGGGGCACTGCACCAGCGGCCCTGAGGTGGTCGCCGGCAAGTCCACGGTTCCCGTTGGCACCGCCGCCCGCCTGTCCCAGCTGATCGAGCCGACCGGGGCGACACTGCTGTGGAACCCGGAGTTCCTGCGGGAGGGCTTCGCAGTTCAGGACACGCTGCGTCCGGACCGGATGGTCTACGGCCTGCCGGAGAATCCCGACGCCGCCGGCCGCGCCCAGGAGACGATGGACGCGGTCTACGCGCAGATCCTGGCCGCCGGCACCCCGCGTCTGGTCATGGACTACGCCACCGCCGAGCTGGTCAAGATCAGTGCGAACGCCTTCCTGGCCACGAAGATCTCCTTCATCAACGCCATGTCCCAGGTCTGCGACGCCGCGGGGGCCAATGTGACGGCCCTCGCTGAAGCGATCGGCATGGATGACCGTATCGGGCGCCGGTTCCTGCGCGCCGGTATCGGCTTCGGAGGGGGCTGTTTGCCTAAGGACATCCGTGCCTTCCAGGCCCGCGCCGGCGAGCTCGGCGTCGGCGACGCCCTGGCCTTCCTCGCGGAGGTCGATCGCGTCAACGACACCATGCGTGCCGGCGTCATCCGCACAGTCGCTGAGCTCCTCGGCGAGCACACGTCGGCGGCCACGGTGACGGTCCTCGGGGCCGCCTTCAAACCGGACAGCGACGACATGCGCAACTCCCCCGCCCTGGATCTCGCCGTGGAGCTGTCGGGCATGGTCGAGCGAGTCGTCGTGCACGACCCGGCCGCCGGCCCGATCCTCGCTCAGAGGACGAACCGCCCCTACGAGGTCGCCGCCTCAGCGCAGTCCGCCCTGGAGGGAACCGACCTGGTCATCATCGGCACGGAGTGGCGCGAGTACCAGGATCTTGACCCCGCCCAGGCGGCCGGTCTGGCACGTAACCGCTACGTCATTGACGGACGCAACTGCCTGGATGCGCAGGCCTGGAAGGCGGCCGGTTGGAGCTACCGCGGCATCGGCCGGCGGTGAGCGGCTTGGGCGGCGCGGACTCCTCAGCGCCGCCCAAGCCTGCCGGCGAACGCTGCGGCCACGGCTCGAGCACCACCACCCAGCACTGACATGTCGCTGGTCGCCAGGAGGATCAGGCAGACCCAGACCGCCCCGTTCAGCCATGAGCCGCCGTCGAAGGACGTACACACGGCCATGACGCTTAGCAGCGCGAGCTGGTAGGTCAGGCGCGAGCGGTCCATGGGCAGGTCGATGCGGCGCCTGAGGTCCCGGGCTCGCACCACCAGGACGAGGGCGTAGGCCACCGCTCCGGCCAGGCCGGCGCCCCACGGCCCCATGAACGGCACGAGAGCCACCCCGAGGACCACGTTGACCACCGCCCCCATCATGGTGGAGACCATGAGCATGCGACTGTTCATGAGCGCCTGGTAGAAGGTGCCGAAGAAGATGGTCATGACCCCGAAGGTCGCCGCCAGCATGAGCAGGGGGACGTAGCGCCACCCCTCGGCGAACTCGGCCTGGAGCATCACCCTGGAGATCGGCCGGTTCAAGGCGATGACCAGCCCGGCGGTCGACAGAGTGGCCAGCGAGTAGCCCCGCAGGACGGAGCCGAAGAAGGCGCCGCGGTCGGGTGAGTCGATCTCGCGGGCGGTGGAGTACTGCCAGGCCTGCTGGAAGACGGAGGCCACGATGTTGATGAGTGAGGGCATCTTGCTCGCCGCGGTGAAGAGCCCAGCGGCTGCCAGGCCGCTGCCCCACAGGACCACGTACCGGCCGGAGACACTGACCAGCCACCACGACAGCAGATTGGGCACGAGCGGCAGCTGTAGACGAGCATCCGACGCAGCAGTTCACGATCAACCCGGAATGGCGCCAGCAGCCGGTACTCGGCCGAACCCAGGAATGCGACAAGACCACCCACCAGGTAGCCGATGGTGAAGGACCATAGGTATCCCTCGATGCCTGTATGCGCACGGACCAGGAGCAGGTAGGTGGACACCACCATGGCGAGCGCATTGATGAGCCCATAGGCCACGAAGCGGCGCACGTGCCCCAACCCACGGGCGAGCTGGGTCGTGGCCTTGAAGACGCACACCGAGCAGAACAGGACGAAGAAGGCTGCCGCATGCTCCATGTCCCACAAGACGCTACCCAGGACGCACAGCACCCCGGTGCACACGACGCCGCCGCCCAGGACCACCAGGGAGCCGGCGAAGAGCTCATCCTTGGGAACATCGTCGTCAATGGAGAACCGGTAGAGCGCCTCCACGACACCAAGCGAGAGCAGCGGCAGCACAATCTCGATCGCGCTGTTGAGCAGCTCAGCCGTCCCGTACTCACCGGCCGTCAGCGCAGTCGTGTACAACGGCATGAGGACCAGCGAGACCGCCTTGACCGCCAGGCCCCCCAAAGCGAAGACCAGGGTGTTACCCAGCAGGAGTCTCATGCGCCCCTTATGGCTAGCCGACATCGAACTGAGCCTTCCACTTCTCGATGCGGTCGAAGTCCAGGCCATGGATCGCGGTCGGCCAGGAGGACTCGATCAAGTCGGCCAGATCGGTCTCGATGGAGTCGCGCTCCACCAGCGGCAGGGAGTAGTCTTTGGCCATCTCCCGCGCGCGGTAGTCGATAGCCACGATAATGGCGCGCCGCTTGCGCTGCAGGGCGAAGATGCCCCCGTGCAGGCGGTTCCCCACGTAGTCGACGCCCCGGTCGAGCACCTCCCGGAAACCTGCCAGGCTCGGCGTGACGATCTCGACGCCGTCGGCCGCTCCCAGCGACTGCAGGTAGTCCAGGTCGTCGATGGACTGGGGCCAGAAGTGCAGTCGCGAGTAGCTCCTGCGCAGCACGTCGACCATTGCCCGGTCCTTGCGCGGGTTCGGGTGGTAGGAGGTGAGCGTGAAGACCACCTCGTCGCCCTTGGTGCGGGCAATGGTCTCGCAGTGCTCAGGGGTCAGTCCCCACAGGGTGGGGCAGCCGGTGTTCCAGGCCCGCAGTCCCACCCGCTGCAGGAGATGCTTGGTGTGCTCGTCACGCACCGAGTGCACCAGGTCATGGGACAGCACCTTGCGGTAGAGGGCTCGCGTGTAGAGGTTGACCGATGAGGAGTTGGCACCCGCGCCCACCCCTAGACATACCGTGCCTGTGGCCATCCCGCAGTTGAGGTAGTTGATGTTCCAGGTCGGCAAGGGCCGCAGCATATTCGTGTACAGAGCGTTGGTGCCGCACAGGAGCTTGATGTCGGCTCCTTTGAAGATGCTGAGTTTGCGCTTGGACAGCAGATACTGCGCCGGCGTGTACATCGGGGTGTGAGTGGCCAGGCGCATGACATAGTTCGAGGAGAACAGCTCACGCCAGTTCATCTCAATGGATCGCCCAATGATCTCATCCCCCATATTGAGGGATCCAACGGATGTATCCAAAGCAGAATACGCTTCATAACCTTCCCTTCTTGCGTCAGCAAGATACTTCAGCTCAACCAGTCAGATCGGCCCGGCAAGAATACGTCGTGTCGGCGGACCCGCTTTCCCATAAACGTCACGAAAAGACAACAGGGATCATCACACTGTACAGTTAAGACAAAACGCACTGGTTGACACAAAAGCATTTTCACAAGCAGGGAAGTAGATCGTCGCTTCTCACACAGAGCCGTTATACCGCGCACACCCTGCGCCGACACCCCGGGTCAGAGCTGGCGCATCAGTCCCCCGCTCCTGTGCCTCAGGGACTCCGCCACGGCTCGAGCACTGTTGGTGAGAACCGTGATGTCGCTGGTCGCCAGGAGGATCAGGCAGGCCCAGACTGCCGCGCTCAGCCATGAGCCGCCGTCGAAGGACATGCATGCGGTGATACTGATGAGCAGCGCGAGCTGGTAGGTGAGACGAAGGCGGTCTATCGGCAGGTTGATGCGGCGCCTGAGGTCTCGTGCCCGAACCACCAGGACGAGCATGTAGGCCACTGCTCCGGCCAGGCCGGCGCCCCATGGCCCCATGAACGGCACGAGAGCCACACCGAGGATGACGTTCACCACCGCCCCCAGCGCGGTGGAAGCCATGAGAACGCCGCTGTTCTTCAAGGCCTGGTAGAAGCTCTCGAAGAAGATGCTGATGCCCCCGAAGGAGGCGACCAGCATGAGCAGGGGGACGTAGCGCCACCCCTCGGCGAACTCGGCCTGGAGCATCACCCTGGAGATCGGCCGGTTCAAGGCGATGACCAGACCTGCGGTTGACAGAGTAGCCAGCGAGTACCCCCTCATCACGACGCCGAAGAAGGCGCCGCGGTCGGGTGAGTCGATCTCGCGGGCAGTGGAGTACTGCCAGGCCTGCTGGAAGACGGAGGCCACGATGTTAACCAGCGCAGGCATCTTGCTCGCCGCGGTGAAGAGCCCCGCGGCCACGACTCCGCTGCCCCACAGGACCACGTACCGGCCGGAGACGCTGACCAGCCACCACGACAGCAGATTGGGCACGAGCGGCAGCTGTAGACGAGCATCCGGCGCAGCAGGTCACGGTCGACCCTGAATGGGGCCAGGAGCCGGTACTCGGCCGACCCCAGGAAGGCGACAAGACCACCCACCAGGTAGCCGATGGTGAAGGACCACAGGTACCCCTCCACGCCCAGGTGCGCTCGGACCAGGAGCAGGTAGGTGGACACCACCATGGCGAGCGCATTGATGAGCCCGTAGACCACGAAGCGGCGCACATGCCCCAGACCGCGGGCGAGCTGGGTCGTGGCCTTGAAGACGCACACCGAGCAGAACAGGACGAAGAACGCTGCCGCATGCTCCATGTTCCACAAGACACTGCCCAGGGCACACAGCACCCCGGTGCACAAGCCACCCCCCCGCCGAGAACCAAAAGGGAGTTGGCGAACAGCTCATCCTTGGGAACATCGTCGTCAATGGAGAACCGGTAGAGCGCCTCCACCACGCCCGCCGACAGCAGCGGCAGCACGATCTCGATCGCGCTGTTGAGCAGCTCAGCCGTCCCGTACTCACCGGCCGTCAGCGCAGTCGTGTACAACGGCATGAGGACCAGCGAGACCGCCTTGACCGCCAGGCCCCCCAAAGCGAAGACCAGAGTGTTACCCAGCAGGAAAGCAATGCGTCCCTTATTGCTTGCCGCCACCGAACTGCACCTTCCGGGCTTCGATTCCGACGGGATCATCACCCGTGTTGACTGAGCAGATAGAGGTACCCCACTGCAGAACCCATGTCATGCAGCCGTCTCCCTGATGATCCTGGCCGGAACTCCCGCGACCGTCGCACCGGCAGGGACATCGTGGATCACAACGGCACCCGCCCCAATCATCGCGCCATCACCAACAGTGATAGGCCCGAGGATCGTCGCCCCACAGCCCACGACTACATCCTTCCCTAACACGGGAACGGTCTGAATTCCCTTGCGACCACCGATCGTCACGTTTTGACCGATATGACAGCCCGTGCCGATCACGGCGCGAGGGTGGATCACAACTCCCAGAGCATGGTGCGGAAAGTCTGTATTCTCACCAATGCGGGCAGCATACGGAACGTCACAGGCGAACACCACACGCATAGCTCCGCGAATGAGGTATGCGGCGGGCGCAAGACGGTGCCGTGAAAGCCACCGGGCAGCCGCATATGAGACGTAAACAGGATCTATCATGAGAGCCCTTTCTCGAGGAACGTATGGTAGGGGAACAGGTGGTACCACTCGGGGCGGTACAGGAAGAAGGTCGTGGAGGCTGCGAAGGCGATGATGACCAAAAAGAGCGCCGATGTACGAGCGCTCGGGCCGGCGGCCCCTGCACGGTGAGGTTCACCAGACCGACGACGAAGGGCATGGTCAGGTACATCTCGAGACGATCGACGAGGTTGAAGCCCAGGGACACCGTCACCATGGCAATGTTTGCAACAGCGAGTGCCAAAAGGTTGCGGGTGTTCCCGGACGGATCACTCTCCACCGCAGCGTTCCATCCGCAGGTGGAGGCCAGAAGTACGAGGAAGATGCGCACCACGATCAGCAGAACGGTGGCCGAGCGCACCCCGCCGTCGGCGTAGTCACTGTTGAGGTAGTGACCGTAGTAGGCGGAGGACGCCGCAAGGGAGTTCATCACCCAGCTCAGTGAGAGCATGCTGGTCCCGATGAGGGCGCCCCATTTGATCCAGTCACCGAAGGTACTCAGCCGCATGGCGGAGACGAGGTAGATGACGAGCAGGAGCAGGGCGCTGACATGGAACTGGGAGGCGAGCACGATGAGCAGGACGTAGCGCAACAGCTTGCGCTCCATGAGCGCGGGGACGGCCAGCAGGAAGATCGCCACCGCAATACCCTGCCGGGCGAGGAGTGTGAAGTCGTAGAAGGCGGACATGCCGAAGGCGAGGAGGACCGCCAGGGAGTAGTTGGCGGCGTACCGCTTGATGAACAGCACCGCTGATCCGTAGACGAACACCGAGATGATGAGCAGCAGGATGTTGAAGCTGTCCGTGATGCGGCTGACCAGGTAGTTGAGTACGACATAGCCGTACTCGAAGCGGCTGACGGTGAAGGCCTCCTGGAGGGAGGTCGTCGCCTTGATCTCCTCGAAGACCCGGTGGTACTCAACCGTGTCATTGCCAACGCTGACGGCTCGCATGGAGGAGAAGGCCACGAAGGCCACGAAGGCCACAACCAGAATGACCCGGGAGCCCCGCCGACCGGCATTGCCCCGCAGCCCCAGGAGAGCTGCTGGCAGGAGAAGGGCGGCGAAGAGCGCGAAGTGAATCCACATGCTCCGGCATCACCATTCCGCCAGCGCACGGTAACGGTGCGCCAGCCGCTCGGCTTCGTGAGTGATGTCGAAACCCGCGACGCGCGTGGCCCGCTCCCCCTCAGCCCTGCGCCGCGGGTCCCGCCCGTGGTCGAGGGCCTGGCTGACATGGTGCGCCCACTGAGGCGCCGGCATGTCCAGCGGCAGGAAGGAGACCTCCCCGATCGTGACCTCATCGGTCACCTCGTCGGAGCACACCAGCGGGAGCCCCGCGCACTGCGCCTCCACCCCCACCATCGGCAGCCCCTCGTAGAGGGAGGGCAGAAGGAACATGTCCATCGCCTGGTAGAGGTCAGGGACGTCCTTGCGGTCCCCCAGGAACAGAACGCGGTCACTCAGGCCGCGCTCGGCCACCACGGCCTCGATGCCCGGCCGTAGCGGGCCGTCGCCGATGAGCATGAGACGGGCCTCGGGGCGCGCACGGAACAGCTCGGTGCACACATCGATGAGGAACCGGTGGTTCTTCTGCTCACTGAACCGCCCCACATGGCCGACGACGGGTGCCTCCCCCAGCCCCAGCCGGGAGCGCACCTCGGCACGGACCGACTCGTTGAAGCGGTAGGTCTCCACGTCGATCGCGTTGGGAACCACCTCGAAGCGGCCTGAGCCGAACAGGAAGTCACCGGCCGCCCGGGAGCAGGCCAGGCGCGCGTCGGAGTAGGCCCCGATATTGCGGCAGACGAGCCAGTTGCGCAGGCTCCGCAGCCGGGAGTCGGAGTACGCCGTCGCATGGGAGTGGACGGCGAAGGACCGCACCCCGTGGCGATGGGCCACCGGGTAGAGGAAGCGCGACAGGATGGGGTCGTGCAGGTGCGCCACGGGGTACTGCCCTGCATGCCGCTCCAGCACCTGCCCCAGGGACGATCGGATGCGTCCGATATGGTTCCCGGCATCGATGACGTAGCAGCGCCCGCCCAGTGCCTCGATCTCTTCACGGTGGGTCTCGTCGGGCGTGGCGTAGCAGAAGAAGTCGAACACCACCTGCGAGCGATCCATGTGCCTGAGGTAGTTCATGAGCACGCTCATGACTCCGGAGCGCCGGGAGATTGATGAGTTGATCTGCAGGACCCGCAGGGGGCCGCCCCCAAGGTCCCGCGTGGTCGATGACTGTTCCTGACTCATTGCCTGTCTGCCTCCGTCGGCCCCGGATCGGTCCGGGGAACTGCTCGTCCTGCTAACGCCGGTCCTCATTTCACCTTGAGGGTCTTGATGAGGACCCACACGCCGATGTGGAAGACGGAGCGGGGGACGCTGAGATGCTCGATGTCGCGGTAGAGCGTCCAGTGGTACTTGACCAGGCTCCGTTTGTTGGCCGACACCGATCCCGAGCGGAGCCGGTACCTCATGAGCACCACCGGCATCCCCCAGATGTAGGGCTCGGTGCGGAGCATGCGCAGCCACAGGGCGTCGTCGTTGCGTTTGCGGATGTTGGGAACCTCGAACTTGCCCAGGCGCGCCACGTCGTACATGACGGTGGAGTTGCCCACCGGGCAGTCCAGGAGCAGGCGGTTGTAACTGATCCTGGCCGGACTGCGCACGATCCTTCCGGTGGGCACGCCCTGCTCGTCGATCTGGGCGTAGGCGGTGCAGGACATGGCCACGTCACGCGAGGTCATGAAGTCGATCTGGCGCCTGAGCTTGTCGGGGTGCCACAGGTCGTCGGAGTCCAGGAAGGCCATGTAGCGCCCCTGGGCCAGCTCCATCGCCCGGTTACGGGCCATGGCGGCACCGCTGTTGGTCTCCAGCCGCACGTACCGAATCCGCGGGTCGTCCTTTGGCCAGGGCCCCCACGACATCGGTGGTGTCGTCGGTGGAGCAGTCGTCGACGACGATCAGCTCCCAGCGGGGGTGGGTCTGGGCCTGGACGGTGGCGATGGTCTCGGCGATGAAGGCCCCGCAGTTGTACGTCGGCATGATGATGGAGACCAGGTCGGAGTCCAGTTCGCGATCCTGCTCAGTGCCTGCTGTCATGCTTGCTCCTTAGGTGTCGTCATTGCGCGCCTCACCTGGCCACCGCCAGGACGGTCCTCAGCGCGATCGACAGATCTCGTCCGATGCTGAAGTTCTGGACGTCACGCAGGTTGAGGCGCATCTTGGCCGGCAGGACCTGAGTGAGGTAGGCGTCCTGGCCCGGCGGGGCGGCCGCCAGGATCTCGGCCTCGTCCTTGAACTCGATGGAGGCTGTGGAGGTGACTCCGGCGGGCAGCAGCAAGGTGGCCCGCATCTGCGGGGTGTACTGCTGGACGTACTCGGGCACCTCCGGCCTGGTCCCCACGAAGCTCATCGTGCCGCGCAGGATGTCGATGAGCTGACTGATCTCATCGAGCCGGTAGCGGCGCAGCACCGCTCCGACCTTGGTGACCCGGGGGTCGTTGCCCCGGGTGATCTGGTCGCCGGGGTCTGCCGGACGGTGCGTCATGGTGCGGAACTTGACGATCCGGAACTCGCGCCCGAACTGGGTGACCCGCCGTTGGCGGAAGAACACCGGTCCGGGCGAGTCCAGCTTGATGAGGGCCGCCAGGATGATGAACAGCCACCCGAGCAGCACCATCAGAATCGTCGCTCCAACGACGTCGAGCAGGCGCTTGAGCCGCAGCTGGACTCCGCGCCGGGCCAGTGCCTCGTAGTAGGGGCGGACCTCCTCGGTACGCAGGGAGGCCGGCAGCTCCCCCCAGGGCGGCATCGTCATGAGCGGCCCATCGCCGCGAGCGTCTCGAGCGCGCAGCTGATGACGTAGTCGACCTGCTCGTCGGTCAGTGAGGTATGCAGAGGCAGACTCACCTCACTGGCATAGAGGGCGTAGGCCTGCGGGAAGTCCTCAATAGAGAAGCCGAGGTCGCGGTAGGCGCTCAGCAGGGGCAGCGGCTTGTAGTGGACGTTGCAGGCCACGTCCGCGCCCGCCATGCGCTCGATGAACTCGTTGCGCGCCTCCTCCCCCCCAGGCCCGGCAGGTTCGCCAGGTAGAGGTGCCCGGATGAGACGCTCCCGTCCTCGTAGTGCCTCAGCGATGTCACGCCCGCCGGCGCCAGGGCCTGGTCGTAGCGGGTGATGATCTGGCGCCGACGCTCGAGCATCGAGTCGTAGCGAGTCATCTGCGCCAGGCCGATCGCGGCGCACACGTCGGTCATGTTGCACTTGTAAGCGGGGCTGACGACATCGTACTCCCAGGCCCCCAGGCGAGTCTTGGACAGGGCGTCCTTGCTCTGCCCGTGCAAGGACAGCAGCATGTACTGGCGGTAGAGCTCCTCGTCCAGGCCCAGCTCCGGCCTCCACGTGACGGCACCGCCCTCCGCGGTGGTCAGGTTCTTCACGGCGTGGAAGCTGAAGGTGGTGAAGTCGGCGGCGCTGCCCGAGGGCGTGCCGTCGCGCCGGGCACCGAAGCTGTGGGCGCCGTCGGCGACGAGGGCGACACGTCCCAGCGCCTCCTGGACTGCCCCTGCCGGTGTGAACAGGCGGCTGTGGCTGTCGACGACCGCGCGCAGCGCCGGGTAGTCGCACATGCGACCACCGATGTCGACCGGGATAACGGCCTTGGTCCGCGGGGTGATGGCGGCCTCCAGGGCGCCGGGGTCCAGCCCGTAGCCGCCGTCAGCGTCACCGGCATCGACGATCACGGGGGTGGCGCCCACAATGAACGATCGGGGAGGCAGAGGCCGTGTAGGTGTAGGCCGGGACGATGACCTCGTCTCCGGGACCGATGCCCAGGACCCGGAGGGTCAGCTCCAGCGAGGCGGTCGCGGAGTTCAGACAGGCGGCCCGGGTGGTTCCACAGCGCTGCGCCACCTGCTTCTCCAGGGTCTTGGTGCGCGGTCCGGTGGTGATCCAGCCAGAGCGCAGTGCATCCACCACTTCCTGGCACTCGGCGTCGGTGATGTCTGGAGGCGAGAAATCAACACGCATCAGTCAGCTGTCCTCACTGTTGGCGACGGATTCGTACTGTTGTCAAAACGTGGGTGATAGGTGGGCACCGCGCGAGCAAGCTCCCGCTTGATCTGCTCGCCGCCCTGGGGCAGGCAGGCCATGAGCCGAGCGATCTTGTCCTCCACCTCCAGCCTGGTGGGAGGCGGTGCTGTGGAGACGAGGATCGAGGGGTTCTGCGTGGGATGCAGATCCTCGTCGTGCATCTGCAGCTCCTCGTAGAGCTTCTCGCCAGGACGCAGCCCGGTGAAGACGACCTCGATGTCACGCCCCACCCGCAGGCCCGAGAGCTTGATGAGGTTGACAGCCAGGTCGTAGATCCGCACGGGCTTGCCCATCTCCAGGATGAAGATCTCTCCGGCCTGGGCCATGGAGCCGGCGGTGATGACCAGCTGGGCCGCTTCGGGGATCGTCATGAAGTAGCGGGTGATGTCGGGGTGGGTGACAGTCAGCGGCCCACCTGATCTGAGCTGGCGCCTGAACAGCGGGATGACCGAGCCGTGGCTGCCGAGCACGTTGCCGAAGCGCACGGCGGCGAAGACGGTGGAGCGGCTGGTCTGGGCCAGGGCCTGGATCTCCAGCTCGCACAGCCGCTTGGTGGCCCCCATGACGTTGGTGGGGTTGACCGCCTTGTCGGTGGAGACCAGGATGCAGTGGCTGCAGCCGAGCTCCTCCGCCAGACGGCAGACGACCCAGGTGCCCAGCACGTTGTTCTCCACGGCCTCACGGGCGTTGTCCTCCATGAGCGGCACGTGCTTGTGGGCCGCCGCGTGGAAGACGACCTTGGGCCGGTACCGCTGGAAGCAGTCGCGGACGATGCGCTCGTTGGTCACCGAGCCGATGACGACCGAGAGCGTCACCCCCAGCTCGGTCGCCTTGGGCTGCATCTCGTGGAGCAGCTCGTAGGCCGTGTTCTCGTAGACGTCGAAGATGATGATCTGGCTAGGCCGGGCCTCGATGAGCTGACGGACCAGCTCAGAGCCGATGGAGCCACCACCGCCGGTGACCAGGACGACCTGGTCGCGCACGTACCCCATCCCCGTGGAGTCGAAGGCGACCTCGTCACGGGAGAGCAGCTCGGAGATCTCGACCTCCCGCAGTGCGATCCGCCCGTCATCCTGCTGAGCCAGGTCCCGTACGTTCGGGAGGGTGAGGATCCTCAGGCCCGTTGTCAGGCAGATGGACAGGATGCGCTGGCGCTCGGAGGCCAGCGCCGAGGGGCAGGCCAGGACGATCTGCTCGGCCCGGCACTCCTGGGCGATGCGGGGGATGTCGTCACACGCACCGTAGACCTTGACGCCGTGGACGTGGCGACCGTGCTTGGTGATGTCGTCATCGACCAGGGCCACCGGTTCTCCGCACATGTCCTCGTCCCCCAGGTGCATGCGCTTGATGGTCAGAGAACCGGTCTGCCCGGCTCCGACGATGAGGGTACGGGGGCGGGTGCCCGGCTCACCTGTGCGCGCACTGCGCTGGGCGCGGCTGTGCCACAGCGCCCGGGCGGCGAGGCGAGTCCCCGCGGTCATGATGACGAGCAGCGCCCAGGCCATGACGTAGGAACGCACTGACAGCCCACCATCGAAGGCCAGGGAGAAGAGCAGGTCGCCGCAGATCGAGCCGACGACGGTCGCGTACAGAATCCTCAGCGCCTCCGCCATCGAGGCGTAGCGCCACAGGCTGTTGTACATCTTGAAGGTGGCGAAGACGCCCACGTTGACGATCCCGAGCACCCCGACGGCCAGGAGGCCGCCGGTCGCCCCCGTGGCGGTCGCCCACTTCGTGGTCCCCCAGGCCGCGGAGTACAGCGCCATATACGTGGCCAGGAAGTCGATGACCATCAAGGCGAGGGGCTCGAGCCGGCACAGGGCGAAGCCTCCCCGCTGCGCGCCGCAGTCCGACGGTCTCACGGGCGCTGAGCCCGGTGCTGAAGGGGGCGCCCGCGGTGGCACCCCCGGGCGCTGCGAGGGATCGTGCGGGTTGAGGTGCGCCAGGGCGACCAACCTCGGTACTGCGCTCATCACGGCCGGCAGTGCCATGGAAGTCCTGATGTACTTCAGCCATGAGTCGTCACGCTCCATTGAGTCTGCTGAGGAGCATGGGACACACCGCCTGAGAGTGAGGAACTCCGATCAAGCGTTTGACGCTGGCAGGAGCGACAGATTTCAAATGTCATCAGGGTTTCAATCTGCATATGGGCGAGCAGGTTTCACTGCTTCGCGGGACGGACTTGGGGATGCGGCTCCTACTGCTCAACAGGAGGAGACGGCACAGAAAAGGGCATACGGAACCCATTGAATCATCACTATTAGATTCCGTGTTTAATGCTCAGCGTTAATCTAACACCGAGAGTCACCGATTGGAAGATTTTGAGGATGCTACTCCTCGATCGTCGCTTACCAACAGATCCACTTCGACACAATGGTATAAATCCACAGGCGACTGGACCTGAGAGCCTGAAGCGTCAAGATTCATTCCAGCGGAACCCCGGAGCACACACCCCAACGACTAACGTCAGTGCGACTGCAAGTAACATTTGGATAAACATCCTTGACGTCACGGCTCGGCTCTCTGCGCACGTGCCGCATTCAGGGAAGGAAGGGTCAGACGGTGGCACTCTCCGCATGAGTGACGGCGGTCTGGGCACTCCGACTACCGCGCCCGAGATCGGACACGTTGGTGAGCACCACGCCGAGCATGTGCCCGCCTCCCTGCCCCACGGCCAGCGCGGCCTCGCGAAGTTCTTCGGCGGAGGTACGCCCGGCTCGCGCCACGAGGAGGACGCCACCGGCATACTCGGCCAGCACAACTGCATCGGTGAAGCGGCATACCGGAGGCGCATCGATGATCACGATGCGGTCTGCGGCCAGATGGTGCAGGAGGTCGCTCATGTTGCGACCGCCGAGCAGCTCAGAGGGGTTCCCGGGCATGTCGCCGGCAGGCAGGAGCTCCAGGCCCGGCACCTCGCCTTCGACCAGGACCTGACTGAGACGAGCCGTCCCCACCAGGACCTCCGCGAGCCCTGGGGCACCCGGGGCGCCGACCGCACTTGGCGAGCGCAGGTCTCCTCCGACCAGGACGACCCGATGACCGGACAGAGCCAGGACCCGTGCCAGACCCGCAGCCGTCGTCGAGGCCCCCCTCCCGCGGACCAGCAGAGGTGACGACCACGACCTGCCGAGCCCCGTGAGACAGGGCATGGAGCACGTTGGTGCGAGCGGCCCGAAGCCGCTCCTCAACCTCTGTCTGCGCACCACGCCCCAGCCGCAGAGGCGACGGATCCTTCGGCAGCACACCGAGCACGGGCGTCGACAGGGCCTTGCGCACGTCCTCCGGTCCCCTGAGGCTCTTGTCGAGCAGCTCCTGGACGAGAATCCACACGTAACCCAGAACCAGTCCGGCCAGCAGCCCCACGCCCACGCAGGTGACCAGGGCGGGGGACCGAGTGGCACTCACCAGCTCGGCAGAGGACAGCAGGGAGATCTTCACCGGAGAGTCACTGCCCTCCAGCTCGGTCATTTCTTCGGCCGTCTGGCGGACGACCTCATCGGCCAGAACCTGAGCCTGACGCGCAGTGGATGCCTCAACGGAGACCTGCACCGACACGGTCTCGGGCGTCCGAGTCGCCGACACCGAGGAGGCGAGCTCTTCTGGGGTGACATCCAGCTTGAGGGACTCGATCACGCGCTGGGCGACCGCCTCCGAGGTGAAGACCGGAACAGCGGCTTCGGCCTTCAGGTCGGCGAGCTGTGCCGCGTTGTAGTGGGACTGCGTGTTCAGCCCCGGATCTCCGCCCACCTCCACGTGCAGGTACGCCTGAGCTGTCGCCGTGTAGGAACTCGGTGTCACAAAGGCGAACACTACTGACAAAAGTACGCAGATCACGATCGCCAGCGCGAGAGATCCGAAACGTCGACGAGTTAGATGAAGAAGGTCCTCGAGCGTCATCCGCATACCACCTGTCATTATTCAGGACTGATAGGGCACAGCACTCACCAGCATGAAGCGACAGTCACGAAACCCCACGAAGGAGCGCCAGAATTAATGACACAGACAGTAACACGCAAGAGCCCGAACAGGGCAAGTAACCGACGGATTTAATGAGAAAGCCCTCACCCACATCGAGAGACTTGAGAGGTCTCACTAACCAAGCATGACGATCTTCGTAGAAGATCTACAGACGCCATTCCCTGAGCATTAAACCATCACAGGATGATGCCCTTGAAAGACTTCTTCTCGGGAAGGACGATTCGATCACCGAATATACGGTTGTAGCGAGCGGGAGCAAATTCAGACAACCCATCGGCGTCGGTGAAGGTGATCTCACCGAAGTAGACACGTCCCCGCACCTGGTAGAAGTCAACGCGCGAGCAGGCGAACCCCTCCCCGAGCCTGCTGGCGAGCCGGAGCATGGTCTCCAGGCCGCTCGGCGGGGGAACGTCCGGGGCACGGACAGCCTCGCAGGTGTACTCGAAGGGGGGCTCGGGTCCAGTCCGGCAGGTAGGTCCCCCGCATCGCGCGCCCCGCACGCCTGTCCACGGTGAAGGCGAACTGGACGACGCCGTCGAACACCATGAACTTGTAGTCCCTCAGGCCCCCTGTGCCGTCACGCAGGAAGCGCTCGCACACGATGCGCGGCTCACAGTACTCGTAGTGCAGTTCGAAGCCGCCCTTCATCGCCTGGCGCAGGCCGAGCCACTCCTTGAGGCGTCCACGGGCCCACTCCTCATCAAGAGCACTCTTGTTCGGTACGAGGATGTTCCACCCCGAGCCGTGCGTGGCCTTGAGGACGAAGCTGGTCGGCAGGGAGGCGAAGTCGATCTCATCAGGCGAGTCCCACACACCCAGCAGAGGTACGAGGTACTCCTCCCCCACCGTGTCGGCGACCCACTCGCGCACCAGGAACTTGTCCGCCAGACGCCCTTTGAGGGGTGTGGAGTCATAGAGCTTGAGCCAGTGGATCTTCTCAGTCATGGTGCGCGGCGCCTCCAGGTGGCAGGGGCGTCCCTTGAAGAGCCAGTACCAGTGTTTGAGGGCCGCGCGGTACTGGGGCGGCGACAGTTGACAGTTGCGGTGGTAGATCGCCTGCTTCAACCACCCCTGAGCCGGCGGGGGAAGAACTGCTTCTGCAGCACCCTTGATACTCATCGTCCGCACCTCTCACAACCAAGGCCACTAGCGAGCCTGCTCCAGGTAGAAGGCATGCTGACCGGGAGATGGGAGAGGCGAACCGCGGGAGGAGGAGCACCGTCGCTCAACCAGGTCCTGGTGGCCGAGCAACGGGATTATTCTGCCTCACACCTCAGGTAATAGGAAAGTTAACCTACCGGCGTGTCGGATCGGCTCCGCGTCGCCGTGCGCAGCGCCCCTCCCGGCAGCTCATCGCCACGATGACATCACTGGGCTGGGGCGGGAGAACCTCAGCTCATCTCTCGGACTTGGATGCAGGAGTGGGGCCGGCCAGACCGAGCTCATCGGTCTGGCCGACCCCACGACGCGGCCCGTTCGCCGGCTGGGTCAGCTCTCCCTCGCCTCGGTGACCTTCTCAACCGTGGCGGTGGGCTCCTTCACGGCCGGGTCGGCCACAACGGAGGCGTCCACGCAGCCGACCTCCCGCTTGATGAGGTCCAGGTGGGCACCGGTCCAGGCGTCCTTGTCCTGCGGGACCCGCAGCTCCAGGCGGATCCGGTCCCCCACGTGCAGGCCGACGGCCTTGCGCTCGTCCTGGACCAGACGCACCAGGTCGCGGGCCCAGCCCTCGGCCTCCAGGGCGTCGTCGAGGGCCGTCTCCAGGACCACGAAGGCCCCCGAGGGCAGCATGGTGGCGGCCAGGGAGTCATCGTCGACCTCGATGCGGGTGGTCAGGGTGAAGGCAGAGTCCTCCGCCTCCAGGACCACGGGGGCGCCATCGAGCAGGACGTCGTTGAAGCGCACGTCCCCGTCCTCGGTGAGCTCCCACTGGCCCGCCTTGACGGCGGCGAAGAGCTTGGAGGTGAGCTTGCGGACCTCGGGGCTGAAGGCGCGCGGGTTGAGGGCCAGGTCCGTTCGGGCCTCGTAGCCGGCGGACTCGGCGTCCAGGACCCGTACCTCCTTGACGTTGACCTCCTCGGCTACGAGCTCGCGGAAGGGGGCCAGCCCGGCCGGGTCAGCGGTGGCGACGGTCAGGCTGCGAAGCGGCTGGCGCACGCGCAGCTTCTCGGCCTTGCGCAGGCTCAGGGCGGCCGAGACCGCGGCTCGGGCCTCATCCATGGCCGCCACGAGCTCGGCATTGGCGACATGCCCGGGCAGCGAGGGCCAGTCGGTCAGGTGCACGGAGCGCCCACCGGTGAGGCCCCGCCAGATCTCCTCGCTCACCAGCGGCGCCAGCGGCGCCATGACCTCGGTGAGCACCCGCAGCACGGTGGCCAGGGTGTCGAAGGCGGTCGTCTCGCCGTCGGTGAAGCGCTGGCGCGAGGTGCGCAGGTACCAGTTGGTGAGCACGTCGAGGAAGTCGCGGATCGTGGCGCAGGCCCCGGTGATGTCGTAGCCGTCCATCTGGGCGGCCACCGTCTCGGTCAGGTCCTTGGTGCGGGCCAGGACGTAGCGGTCCATGACGTGCAGGCCGCCGTGCTTGGCGAACAGGCTCGCGTCGTCCAGGTCGACGCCGCTCGTGACGTAGCCGGACTGGCCCACCTGGCCCGCGTAGAGGGCGAAGAAGTACCAGGTGTTCCACAGCGGCAGCACCACCCTGGCGCACGGTGTCGCGGATGGCCTTGTCGGTGACCACGAGGTTGCCTCCGCGCATGACCGGCGCCGAGAGCAGGAACCAGCGCATGGCGTCGGCCCCGTCGCGGTCGAAGACCATGGAGACGTCCGGGTAGTTGCGCAGCGACTTGCTCATCTTGGCCCCGTCGTTACCCAGGAGGATGCCGTGGGAGACACAGGAGGTGAAGGCGGGCCGGTCGAACAGGGCGGTGGCCAGGACGTGGAGGGTGTAGAACCAGCCGCGGGTCTGGCCGATGTACTCCACGATGAAGTCGCCCGGGTAGTGCGACTCGAACCACTCGACGTTCTCGAAGGGGTAGTGCACCTGGGCGAAGGGCATCGAGCCGGACTCGAACCAGCAGTCCAGGACGTCGGGGATGCGGCGCATCATGGACTTGCCCGTGGGGTCGTCGGGGTTGGGCCGCACGAGGGTGTCGATGAAGGGGCGGTGCAGGTCGGTGACCTTGACACCGAAGTCGCGCTCCAGCTCGGCGTAGGAGCCGTAGACGTCGGTGCGCGGGTAGTCGGGGTTGTCGCTGATCCACACCGGGATGGGCGCGCCCCAGAAACGGTTGCGGGAGATCGACCAGTCGCGCGCGTTCGCCAGCCACTTGCCGAAGATGCCGTCCTTGATGTGGCCGGGGTACCAGTCGATGTCCTGGTTGAGCTCGACCATGCGGTCTCGGATCGCCGAGACGCGCACGAACCAGGAGGAGACGGCCTTGTAGATGAGCGGCTTGCGGCAGCGCCAGCAGTGCGGGTAGGAGTGCACGTAGGAGGCCTGGCGCACCAGGACGGCGCGCCGGCTCTCGTTGCGGCGGGCCAGGGGGCCGGTGCCGTCGCGCAGGTCGGCGACGATGGGCTTGTTGGCCTCGAAGACCTGCAGCCCGGCGTAGTCGCTCACCTCCTCGGTCAGGCGGCCGCCGTCGTCGACGGGCACGACCGTCTCGATGCCGGCCTCGGAGCAGGCGATCATGTCGTCCTCACCGAAGGCCGAGGCCATGTGCACCAGGCCGGTTCCGTCGGAGGTGGTCACGAAGTCGGCGGCGATGATCGTCCAGGCGTTCGGCCCCGGGGCGGCGCCCTCGGCACGGTGGGCGGCGTCGTCGAAGTAGTCGAAGATCGGGTGGTAGCGCCGCCCCACCAGGTCGGCCCCGGTGCAGGTGGCCAGCACCTGCGGGTCCTCGCCGAGCTCGCGGGCGTAGGAGCCCAGCAGGTCCTTCGCGATGACGACGTCCTGGCCGGCGACGGGTGAGTCGAGGTCCTCGTCGACGTGGACGGTCACGTACTCGACGTCGGGGCCCACGGCGATGGCCAGGTTGGAGGGCAGCGTCCAGGGGGTGGTGGTCCAGATGAGGACCAGCTCGGGGCGCTCGGCGCCCTGGCGCAGCGGCTCCTCCAGGCGCAGGCCCACCGTGACCGTATTGTCCTGGCGGTCCTGGTAGACGTCGTCGTCCATCTTGAGCTCGTGGTTGCTCAAGGGGGTGCGGTCGTGCCAGCAGTAGGGCAGGACGCGGTAGCCCTGGTAGGCCAGACCCTTGTCCCACAGCTGCTTGAAGGCCCACAGCACCGACTCCATGTAGTCGGGGTCGAGGGTCTTGTAGTCGTTGTCGAAGTCGACCCAGCGGGCCTGCCGGGTGACGTAGTCCTCCCACTCCTTGGTGTAGCGCAGGACGGAGCTGCGGCACTCCTCGTTGAACTTCTCGATGCCGATGCCGCCGGGGCGGGTGATCTCGGTGACGTCGTCGATGCCGAGCAGGCGCTGGGCCTCGAGCTCGGCGGGCAGGCCGTGGGTGTCCCAGCCGAAGCGGCGCTCGACGCGCTTGCCGCGCTGGGTCTGGTAGCGCCCGACGGCGTCCTTGACGTAGCCGGTCAGCAGGTGGCCGTAGTGGGGCAGGCCGTTGGCGAAGGGCGGTCCGTCGTAGAAGACGAACTCGTCGCAGGGCTCGGCGCGGTTGTCGATGGAGGCCTGGAAGGTGCCGTCGGCCTTCCAGTAGGCCAGGACGTCCTCCTCAATGGCGGGGAAGGAGGGCGAGGGGTCGATCTGCTCCCCCGGGCGGTGCAGGGGGTAGAAGGCGGCGCCGGTCGGCTCGCTGCCGTCGGCGGTGGTGCTGTCAGCCATCTTCTCAGCCATCGCGGTGTGCTCTCGTCTCACTCGTTCCTGCCGCCTCGGGCGGGTGCCCGGGGCCTGACGAGGACGACGTCGGCTCCCGACCGGGCCTGGTGCCCGGCTGGTGCCGCACCGCGGTACCACCTCGCTTGCCGTGCTGCGCGCCCTGAGAGGGACGGTGTGCACGACCGCTTCGTTTCCAGCTGTGACGGGCTGTCCCGTCCGGTTCTACTGAGGGCCGACGGCGCTGGTGCGCCGGGGTCCGGTTCTTCCGGAGGCTCGCCGGTGATGGCCGGGTCAGTGCCTTTGCTCCGGGGAGTGTAGTGGGGGGCGTGCCGCCGAGGCCAGTTCACGCCGCGGCTTGGCGGCGTCATCCTCCCCACACCCGGCGGTGGAATAGCGGCGGGCACCACCTTCCCTAGCCCAGACCCGACCCCAGCGCCAGCGCCAGCACCAGCGACCGAATCTGCACACACCGACAAGAACTTCAAAAGCGACACGAATACGCGTCGCCTGTGAAGAAAATGTTGATCTGTGGGCGGTGCTGCTGGTCGTCGGCTCGGAGCCGCTCGGTCTAGCCGTACCTCTAGCCGGCTGCGTTGAGCTCCTCGACGGCCTCCTGAGGGAGGCTGAAGCGCGTGGCCTCGATGGCGTCAGTGAGCTGGGCGACACTGCTGACGCCCACGATCGGGGTGATGGTCGGCTGCTGGGCGTTGAGAAGGGCCAGAACGACCTGGCTCGGCTTCATGGCAAGACGCTCCGACCACGTGCGCAGCGCTGTCAGCCGCTTGTCAGTCCCCGGGTGCCTGTATGCCCTCAGGCAGCGGACGTTCTGGGTGCTCGTAGGCGCCGGTCAGCAGCGGCGTGTAGGCCCACAGGTCCAGGCCGCAGCGCTCGGCGAGGTCCTTGCTCTCGCTGGTCATCATCCCGTGAGGGTGGTCCTCGCCCTCAACTGGAGTATCCGGCCTCGGGTGGAGGTACGACTCCCGCAGCTGCAGGGCGCTGAAGCCGGCCGAGCCCCGCTGCTGAGCGTGCACGTTGGCTGCGGCGGCGTACCAGGCCGGGTGGTTGGACAGCCCGATCCGTGCGGTCAGCCCTTGGTCAACCAGGGCGCCGAAGCTCTCAGCGACATCCGCGACCGACTGCTCCCGGTCCTCCATATGGGCCCAGTACATGTCGACGCGCTCCGTCTGCAGGCGCTCCAGACTGTCCCGGATGGCCTGGTTGACGGTCTCCCTGCCGAGACCTTCCACGGCGCCCGGAAAGCCGTGGGGGCGGGTCGGCTCCGCACCGACCTTGGTGCTGATTTTCACCTGGTCGCGCACGCCGCGATCAGCGAGCCACTGGCCGATGACGGTCTCGCTCTGGCCCCCGAGGCCGGACTCGGCTCCCCAGAAGGCGTAGCAGTTCGCGGTGTCGATCCACTGGCCGCCCAGATCCAGGTAGGCGTCGAGGATTTCCCGGGACTGGGTGGCGGACAGACGGGTTCCGAAGTGCATGGTGCCCAACGCCATACGGGGGTGTGCGTCAGTCATCGGGTTCCTCTCCTCCGTGTCATCGCGGTGAGCGCTGCGAGACGTACCAGCGACCGTAACCGAATCTGCACACACACCGACAAGAACTTCACAGGCGACACGAATACGCATCGCCTGTGAAGAAAATGGTGATCTGTGGGCAGCGGTGCCGGCGGCCTCAGCCCTGCGTGCTCGGAGAGGCGTCCTGCTGCTGGAGGACGCCCGACGAGCCTGAGCCGCCCTTCTGGTTGCCATCACCCGAGCCGGAGCCCGACTGCTGGCCGTCGCTCGAGCCCGAGCCACTGGAGGCGTCCCCGTTCGGGGTAGTCCGGCCGGCTCCACCAGAGCCTCCTCCCGGACCGCCCTGGCCGTTCTGGCCGCCCGGACCTCCCTGGCCGTTCTGACCGCCCTGTCCGCCGGGGCCTCCTCCGGGCATCTGACCACCGGGCCCGCCCTGACCACCGGGACCTCCCCGCCGGGACCTCCCTGGCCCCCTGCGGGCATGCCCTGACCGTTGCCGACTCTCTGCTGCTGGGCCTGACCGTGATGGGAGCCGGAGCTGAGGAGCTCGTTGGCCCCCCATCCGGCCCCGAAGGAGCCCGCCAGCAGCGCCACCCCGGCAGCGCCCACGACGGTGCGACGGCGGTACCAGGGCCCACGAGCCTTGTTCCGGGCCTTCTTGGCCGCCGTGGATGCGGAGGGCACGACGCCGATGGTCGCGGCGTTCTGAGCATCCGGAGATGCCCACGCCCCGCCCAGCCGGGTGTCGGAGGTGCTGCTGCCAGCAGCCGAGTGAGCCGCCCCGGAGCCCGTGGCGGAGTCCTGGGTGACGTCCTTGGCGAGAGCCTCGGTCCTCACCGGCCCTGAGTCAGCGCTACCCGCAGCCGCCTTGAGATCCTTGACGTCCGTACTGCCGGCAGTGTTGCCATCACTGCCGGGGTCGCCCACGGTGTCCTGCGGCAGGTGCTGCGCAGCGGCATCGGTGGCGTCGGCGGATTCCCTGGTGGGAAGGCTCTCCGTGGCCGCGTCGCGCGGGGAGGAAGTGGCGTCGCCACCGGAGGAGACGTGCTTGGTCATGGGTGTCCTTTCAGTCTGGTTCCCGGCCCGGCCGGGGCTGGAAGAGACGTTAGGAATCCGCGCTGTGCCCGGGGCAGGTCGAGCCTGTGGACCACCTATGTGCGACGACGCCGCTCCCCTACTGATCCCTACTGATCCCTGGCCACCAGGGTGTTGGAGGCCTGGGCCCGCGGCCGCACCACCATGGAGTCGATGTTGACGTGAGCGGGCAGCTCCAGCGTCCAGGCGATGCAGGCGGCGACGTCGTCGGCGCTCAGCGGTTCGGCCACGCCGGCGTATACCTTCGCCGCGGCCTCGGCGTCTCCATGGAGACGGTTGAGGGAGAACTCCTCGGTGGCCACCATGCCGGGGGCGATCTCAATGACGCGCACCGGCTCCCCCACCAGCTCCAGGCGCAGCGTGTTGGCGATGATCCGCTCGGCGTGCTTGGCCGCCACGTATCCGCCCCCACCGGGGTAGGTGTCGTGGGCCGCCGTGGAGGTGAGGAAGACCAGGTCCCCGCCCCGCTCCCGAAGCCCCGGCAGGAAGGCCTGGCTCACGCGCAGGGCCGCGAGCGCGTTGCGCTCGTACATGGTCGCCCACTCCTGGACGCTGCCCTCGGCAACCGGGTCGACCCCCAGCGCGCCGCCGGCATTGTTGACGACGGCGTCGACAGCTCCGCCGGTCAGCACCTCACCGGCCAGGCGCTCGACGTCGCCGGGCTCCTGAAGGTCGGCGGCCACCCACGTGCAGCCGGTCTCGGCCGCCAGCGCCTCAAGGCGCTCCACCCGCCGCGCGGTGGCGACGACCTCCCACCCGTGGGAGCGCAGGAGCCGAACGGTGGCGGCACCGATACCGGTGGAGGCACCGGTGATCAGGGCGCGGCGGGCCGGCGCGGAGACGGCGGAGTCGACGGTGACGTTCTTCGGGTTCTCGCTCATCGGCCCACGATACGTCCCCGTCACGCCCACCTGGCACAATCGGCCGCGATTCACACGGACTTACCCAGGCCCGCTCGCGAAGCCCAGCACAGTCGGCCCCACATCGGAAGGCCCCCTATGAACGCCATCATCCTCGCCGTCCTGGTCATGCTCATCCTGGCGATGCTGCGCGTCCATGTGGTCCTGTCCCTGTTCGTCGGCGCGCTCGCGGGCGGACTGAGCGCCGGCCTGGGCGTCAGCCGCACCATGGTCGCCTTCCAGGACGGGCTGGCCGCCGGGGCCAAGATCGCCCTGTCCTACGCGCTGCTGGGGGCCTTCGCCATGGCGGTGGCGCATTCGGGCCTGCCCCAACTGCTGGCGAACTGGCTCATCGGCCGCATCGAGAACAAGGACGAGTCCGCTTCCCGCAGGGCCGTGCGCACCACCACCATGCTGGTGCTGGGCGGGATCACGGCCATGGCTGTCATGAGTCAGAACCTCATTCCGGTTCACATCGCCTTCATCCCCCTGGTAGTCCCGCCGCTGCTCATCGTCATGAGCCGTCTTCAGCTGGACCGTCGCGCCGTGGCCTGCGCGATCACCTTCGGGCTGGTGACCACCTACATGTTCCTGCCCCTGGGCTTCGGACGGGTCTTCCTCCACGACATCCTCTACGCCAACATCGAGGAGGCGGGCCTGGACGTCTCCCAGGTCCCGGCCACCCAGGCCATGGGGATCCCGGCGCTGGGCATGGTCGCGGGGCTGCTCGTCGCCGTGTTCGTCACTTACCGCAAGCCCCGCGTCTACCGGATCGAGACCGGCAGCACCACCGGCCAGGGCGAGGAGGACTCCGGCCCGGTCGAGATCGACCGCCACAAGGTGGCGATCGCGCTGGTCGCCGTCGTCGCCTGCTTCATGGTCCAGACCTTCCTGACCTGGACGGAGTCCGAGGCCGACCCGCTCCTGGTCGGGGCGCTCACGGGCCTGCTGCTGTTCATGGCCACTCGGGTCGTCACCATCGCCGAGGCCGACGACGTCTTCACCGGCGGCATGCGGATGATGGCGCTCATCGGGCTCATCATGATCACGGCGCAGGGCTTCGCCAATGTCCTCAAGGAGACCAAGCAGATCGAGCCGCTGGTGACGTCGGCGACCTCCTTGTTCGCGGGCTCCAAGCCCGCCGCCGCCTTCGTCATGCTGCTCGTGGGCCTCATCGTGACGATGGGCATCGGCTCGTCCTTCTCCACCCTGCCGATCATCTCCGCGATCTACGTGCCGTTGTGCGTCTCCCTGGGCTTCTCGCCGGTCGCCACGGTCTCCCTCATCGGGACCGCCGGGGCCCTGGGGGACGCCGGCTCACCGGCGTCGGACTCCACGCTGGGACCCACGGCCGGGCTCAACGCCGACGGGCAGCACGACCACATGCGCGACTCGGTCATCCCGACCTTCCTGCACTTCAACATTCCGCTGCTCATCGCCGGGTGGATCGCCGCACTGGTGCTCTGAAGGCCACCGGCACCCCGGAAGTCGCACCGCCTGGCGCACAGCCGCGGTACGGTGATGGCCTCATGTCGCTCACGAGCAGGAGGCCTTCATGCGTATCGGGTTCATCGGCGCCGGCAACATGGTCAGCGCCATTGTGCGAGGGGCCGTGGCCGCGGGAACACCAGCCGGGCACCTGCTCCTGACCAGCAAGCACGGCTCCGCCGAGCGCCTGGCCGGGCAGGTCGGGGCCGTCCACGTGCCCGACGCCGCCGAGCTGGTGTCACGCAGTGACGTCCTCATCCTGGGCCTCAAGCCCTACGTCATCCCCGATGTCCTGCCCCGGTTGTCGGAGGCCATCGCCGGCAGCCGCCCCCTGGTGGTCTCCATCGCGGCCGGTGTGCCCTTGGAGCGTTTGGAGTCGATGCTGCCGAGCGGCACCCGGGTGGTGCGCACCATGCCGAACATGGCCGCCTCCGTGGGCGAGTCGATGACCGCACTGGCCCCCGGCAGCAGTGCGAGCGCCGAGGACCTGGAGACGGTTCGCACCCTCATGGAGACCATCGGTCGCACCGTGGTCCTGGAGGAGAAGGAATTCTCCTCCTTCATCGGTCTGGCGGGCTCCTCCCCCGCCCTGGTGTGCGCCTTCATCGACGCCCTGGCTCGCGCCGGCGTCATGGGCGGCATCCCCAAGGCCCAGGCCGTCCAGATCGTGGCGCAGGCGGTGCTGGGGACCGCCCGTACCGTGCAGACCGAGGCTCAGCGCACCGCTGAGGGAGGCCACGGCCGCACCCCGGCCGACCTCATCGACGCGGTCTGCTCCCCCGGAGGGACAACAGTGGCGGGCATGGTGGCCCTGGAGCGGGCCGGTTTCTCCGACGCCGTCGTGCGCGCCTTCGAGGCCATTGCCGAGAGGGACCGCGAGCTGGGCGCCTGATCGCAGTCCCAGGCCCAAGGTCCCATATCCCACCTATCCGCTGCCGCACGCCACCACCGGTGCCGCGTGCGGCAGCACGATCTTTTTCCGCGTCCTGACGGGTTAAAGTGCACCCCCAACACTCCTGCCGTGACTCGAAGCACAGATCATTCCTGCTTGTCGCCAGGTAAATGCATGGTTAATGTTTCGGCCATGACCTTCTCTCACGCAGCACTCTTCAGCGGTACCTATCCCGCTGACATTCTGCGTGCCCATGCGGTCATGTGTTGTCGGGCCTGACCAGCGCCTGACACCACGGGGACTTCACCCCCGCAACGAGGTATCCGGCGCAATGAAGCGTCCGGAAGGCCCCGTTGAGACGGCTGACGCCAACCGAACGGCCCTGCAGGCTCTACACGCAGCAGCACACCAGGCCGCCCCCGGACGCTCCTCATACGCCAATGACACGCCACCGTCATGGAGGAGCAATGACCACCACCGTCACGCCACCCGCGCGCACCCTGCGCCCGCCGCGCAAGGCCCGTTCCAACGGCCAGTGGGCCCTCGACGGGCGCAAGCCGCTCAATGACAACGAGGCCTTCAAGCAGGACGGGGACCCGCTGGCGGTGCGCGACCGGATCATGCGCATCTACGGTCCCGGCGGCTACGAGAGCATCGCACCCGATGACCTCACCGGCCGTTTCCGCTGGTGGGGCCTGTACACCCAGCGCAAGCAGGGGGATCGACGGCGGCCGCACCGCCCAGCTGGACGCCTCCGAGCTGTCCGACCGCTACTTCATGCAGCGGGTGCGCCTGGATGGTGGCAGCCTGAGCCGCGAGCAGCTGCGGGTGCTCGGCTCGGTCTCCAACGACTTCGCCCGCGGCACCGCCGACATCACCGACCGCCAGAACATCCAGCTGCACTGGGTGGAGATCGACAACGTGCCCGAGCTGTGGCAGCGCCTGGAGTCGGTGGGGCTGACCACCATCGAGGGCTGCGGGGACACGCCTCGGGGCTTCCTGGTCTCCCCGGTGGCCGGCATCGCCAAGGACGAGGTCATCGATCCGACCCCGCTGGCCCATGCCATCAAGGACACCTACCTGGGCGACCCCGAGCTGGCCAATCTGCCCCGCAAGTTCAAGACGGCCATCACCGGCTCCCCCAGCCTCGACATCCTCCACGAGATCAACGACATCTCCTTCGTGGGCGTCAACCACCCCGAACTCGGCCCCGGCTACGACCTGTGGGTGGCCGGCGCCCTGTCCACCGCCCCGCGTCTGGGTCAGCGGCTAGGGGCCTTCGTCACCCCTGAGGACGCCCTCGACGTCTGGTACGGCGTCATCCGCATCTTCCGCGACTACGGCTACCGTCGCCTGCGCAACAAGGCCCGGCTGAAGTTCCTCATGGCCGAGTGGGGGCCGGACAAGTTCCGCCAGGTCCTCCAGGACGACTACCTGGGGCGCACCCTGCCTGACGGCCCGGCCCCCGAGGAGCCGAGCGGGGACTCCGACCACATCGGCGTCCACGAGCAGAAGGACGGCCGCTTCTGGGTAGGGGCCAAGCCGCCCGTCGGCCGGTTGAGCGGGGACGTCCTGCTGGGCCTGGCCGACCTGGCCGAGCGGGTCGGCTCGGACCGGGTGCGCACCACCCCGCTGCAGAACCTGCTGCTCCTGGACGTGCCCGCCGAGAAGGTCGACGACGCCGTCGCCGGTCTGCGCGAGCTGGGGCTCGATCCCGATCCGGGCGCCTTCACCCGCTCGACCCTGGCCTGCACCGGGCTGGAGTTCTGCAAGTTCGCGATCGTGGAGACCAAGAAGCTGGCGGCGCGCGTCTCGGCCGAGCTCGACGCGCGCCTGGCCGACACCGACCTGGAGCGGCGCATCACCCTGACCATCAACGGCTGCCCGAACTCCTGCGCCCGCATCCAGATCGCGGATATCGGCCTCAAGGGCCAGATCATCACGGTCGACGGCGAGCAGATGCCCGGCTTCCAGGTGCACCTGGGCGGCGGCCTGGCCACCGACGGACGCGCCGAGGCCGGCCTGGGCCGCACGGTGCGCGGGCTCAAGGTCCCCGCCTCCGGCCTGACCGACTACGTCGAGCGCCTGGTGCGCCGCTACCTGGACCAGCGCCTCCCCGAGGAGAGCTTCGCCCAGTGGGCGCACCGAGCCGATGAGGAGGCCCTGCAGTGAGCGCCACAACCACTGACCGCACCCAGGCGTCCCTGAACGTGGCGCACCGTGCTCCTGCCGCCTCGGGGTCACGGGGAGCCGGCTCGGCCCCGCTGCGGTCCACCGAGGAGCTGCGCGCCCTGGCCGAGGCCGGTGCGCGCGACCTCGGTGACGACGCCCCGGCCCTCGACGTCGCCCAGTGGGCGGCCCAGAACTTCCCCAACACGCTGGCCGTGGCCTGCTCCATGGCCGACGCCGTCCTGCCGCACGTGGTCTCCCGGGTCCTTCCCGGCGTCGACGTCCTCTTCCTGGACACCGGCTACCACTTCACCGAGACCGTGGGTACCCGCGACGCCGTGGCCGCCACCATGGACGTCACCGTCGTCGACGTGACTCCTGAGCTGAGCCTGGCCGAGCAGGACGAGCGCTACGGGCCGGATCTGTGGTCGCGGGACCCGGCCGCCTGCTGCCGTCTGCGCAAGGTCGAGCCGCTGGCGAGGGCCCTGAGCGGCTACGAGGCCTGGGCCACCGGGGTGCGCCGCGAGGACGCCCCCACCCGCACCCACACACCGTTGATCGGATGGGACGCCACCCACGAGATCGTCAAGATCAATCCCCTGGCCGCCTGGAGCATGGAGGAGCTGACCGGCTACGCCGACCAGCACGGCGTGCTCATCAACCCCCTCCTGTACGACGGCTACCCCTCGATCGGCTGCGCCCCGTGCACGGCGCGAGTCAAACCCGGAGACGACCCCCGTTCCGGCCGCTGGGCCGGATTCACCAAGACAGAATGCGGAATCCATCTATGAGCATCACCCTGACCCACACCCCTCCGGCCCCCTGTCCCCATCAGACGCCGGAGCTCGAACCGGCCGGCCTGGCCGACCTCTCCCGGGCCCCCGCCACCACTGAGGCCCTGGACATCCTTGACGTCCTGGAGGCCGAGGCCATCCTCGTCATCCGGGAGATCGCCGCCGAGTGCCGCCGCCCCGTGCTGCTGTTCTCCGGGGGCAAGGACTCCGTGGTCATGCTGCACCTGGCCCGCAAGGCCTTCTGGCCCGCTCCGATCCCCTTCCCCGTCCTGCACGTGGACACCGGCCACAACTTCCCCGAGCTGCTGGCCTACCGCGACCGGACGGTCGAGGAGCTCGGTCTGCGGCTCGTGGTGGCCCGCGTCCAGGACTACATCGACGACGGCCGTCTGCGCGAGCGCACCGACGGCACCCGCAACCCGCTCCAGACGATCCCGCTTCTCGACGCCATCGAGGAGGGTGGCTTCGACGGCGTCTTCGGCGGCGGGCGCCGCGACGAGGAGAAGGCCCGGGCCAAGGAGCGCATCGTCTCCCTGCGCGACGAGTTCGGCCAGTGGGACCCGCGCAACCAGCGCCCCGAGCTGTGGAACCTGCTCAACCCCCGCCACCGCCCCGGTGAGCACGTGCGGGTCTTCCCCTTGAGCAACTGGACCGAGCTGGACGTGTGGCGCTACATCGAGCGCGAGGACATCGCCCTGCCCGGCCTCTACTACGCCCACGAGCGTGAGGTCTTCCTGCGTGACGGGATGTGGCTGGCGGCCGGCGGCGTCAACCGGCTGCGCGACGGCGAGCAGGTGGTCACCCGCACCGTGCGCTACCGCACTGTGGGCGACATGTCCTGCACCGGCGCCGTCGAGTCCACCGCCGCCACCAACCACGACATCGTTCTGGAGGTCGCCGCCTCCACCCTGACCGAGCGGGGAGCCACCCGCGCCGATGACCGCCTGAGCGAGGCGGCCATGGAGGACCGCAAGAAGGAGGGCTACTTCTGATGAGCACCCCCACCCTCACCGACATCCCCGCCGAGGCCGAGGCACGCGCCGCCGCCACCGGCTCACTGCTGCGGCTGGCCACGGCCGGCAGCGTCGACGACGGCAAGTCCACGCTCGTGGGCCGCCTGCTGTTCGACTCCAAGTCCGTGCTGCGCGACCAGCTGGCCGCCGTCGAGCAGGTCAGCCTGGATCGGGGCCTGACCAGCGCCGACCTCGCGCTGCTGACCGACGGGCTGCGGGCCGAGCGCGAGCAGGGCATCACGATCGACGTCGCCTACCGCTACTTCGCCACCCCGCAGCGCTCCTTCATCCTGGCCGACTGCCCCGGGCACGTGCAGTACACCCGCAACACGGTTACCGGCTGCTCCACGGCCGACGTCGTCGTGCTGCTGGTGGACGCCCGCAACGGGGTCCTGGAACAGACTCGCCGCCACCTGGCGGTCGCCGCCCTCCTGCGCGTCCCGCACGTCATCGTCGCGGTCAACAAGATCGACCTGGTGGATTTCTCCGCCGAGGTCTACGCGGCCATCGAGGCCGATATCCGTGCCGTGGCCGCCGAGCTGGGCGTGGCCGAGATCCATGTCCTGCCGACCTCCGCGCTCCTGGGGGACAACATCGTCGAGGCCTCGGCCAGCACGCCCTTCTACGAGGGGCCGACCCTGCTGGGTCTCCTGGAGTCCCTGCCCACCGCCCGCGATGAGGGCGCCTTCCGCCTGCCAGTCCAGCTGGTCATCCGCCCCCAGGGGGCGGCGCCGGCGCCTGAGCTGCGCGACTACCGGGGCTACGCCGGGCGGATCGCCTCGGGCACGGTGCGCGTCGGCGACCCCGTGGTGGTCCTGCCCTCGGGCAGGCGCTCGCGCGTGGCCGGCATCGACCTGGGCGAGCGCAGCCTGGAGGAGGCCGTCGAGGGTCAGTCGGTGACGATTCGCCTGACCGACGATATCGACGTCGCCCGCGGTGACACCCTGGCCGCGGCAGGCGACGCGCCCCAGGTGCTCACCGAGGTCGACGCCCGCGTGTCCTGGCTGAGCGAGGAGCCCCTGCGCCCCCGGGCGCGGGTGCTGCTCAAGCACGGCGCCCAGACGGTCCAGGCGATCGTGCGCGCCATTGAGGGGCGCCTCGACCTCGATGACCTGACCACGGTGCCGGCTGACCGACTGGAGCTCAACGACATCGGCCTGGTTCGGCTGCGTCTGGCCTCGCCGGTGCCCTTGGCCGACTACTCGGTCTCCCGGTCCGACGGCGCCTTCCTCCTCATCGACGCCCACGAGGGCGGCACGCTCGGGGCGGGCATGGTGCAGTCGCAGGCGCAGGGCGCGGAGAACCGGCTGCGGCCGCCTCCTCAGGCAGGGGCTGAGACATGACCCACGACGTCTCTCCCCATGGACCCGACGGTTCCGCGGATGGCTGGGTGGCGCTGGTGGGCGGCGGCCCGGGCAGCAGCGGCCTCGTCACCGCCCGTGGCCTGGAGCTGCTGGGCCGGGCGGACGTGGTCGTCGTCGACGCGCTGGCGCCCCGGGACCTCCTGGAGGACCTTGACCCCAGCACGGAGGTCATCGACGCCTCCAAGCGTCGCGGCCGACACGTCATGAGTCAGGAGGAGATCGACGCGCTCCTGGTCGACCTGGCCCGCCACGGAAAGGGGGGTGGTCCGTCTCAAGGGCGGCGATCCCTACGTGCTCGGGCGCGGCGGGGAGGAGGCGGCCGCCTGCCGTGCAGCCGACGTGGCCGTCGAGGTCGTCCCGGGGATCACCAGCGCCATCGCCGTGCCCGCGGCGGCGGGGATCCCCGTCACCCACCGAGGGCTGTCGCGCGGCTTCTCGGTCATCACGGCTCATGCGGATCTGGGGGTGCTCCCCCAGCGCCGCGACCACACCCTCATCCTGCTCATGGGGGTCTCCCGGCTGCGGGACTCGGTCGCCTCCCTGCTGGAGGCCGGCAGCGATCCGGCCACTCCAGCGGCGATCATCGAGCGCGGCTACCACCCCGACCAGCGTGTGACCACCACCGAGCTGCGATGTCTGGTCGACGTCGCCGCCCGGTACGGCGTGACCGCCCCCGCGGTCATCGTCATCGGCGACGTCGTCACCCTGAGCCCGTACTGGGCTGACCGAGTCGTCGAGGAGGCCCGGCCGGCGAACCCGGCCGCGTGAGTCCTCCTCGGCGCATGCAGACTGAATGTCCCGGAGTCACTGATGCGCAAGCTTGTTCTTCTCGCCCTCGTCGGCCTGGCCGCCCAGCTGGTCGACGGCTCCCTCGGGATGGGGTACGGCATGACCTCCTCCTCCCTGCTGCTTCTGGCCGGGCTGAGCCCGGCACTGGCCTCGGCCTCCGTGCACCTGGCCGAGATCGGCACGACCCTGGCCTCGGGGGCCTCCCACTGGAGGCTGGGCAACACCGATCCTCGCCTGGTGGTCCGGCTGGGGCTGCCCGGCGCGGTGGGGGCCTTCAGCGGTGCCGCGGTTCTGTCTCACCTGTCGACCCGCGCGGCGACCCCGGTGACGGCGAGCCTGCTGATCCTGCTGGGGACCTATGTCCTGGGGCGCTTCGCACTGCGCCCGCCCAGCAGATCCGGTAGCCGGCGCTCGCCGCACGGCAGGCGGCTCCTGGTTCCCCTGGGACTGGTGGGCGGTTTCGTTGACGCCACCGGTGGTGGCGGCTGGGGGCCGGTCGTGACGACGACACTGCTCACGGGTGGTCGCACAGCGCCGCGCACCGTGGTGGGCTCGGTGGGGGCCTCGGAGTTCCTGGTGACGGTGGCGGCCTCAGCCGGATTCCTCACCGGACTGGGCACCGCGGGCATCAGCCTCGGGATCGTCCTGACCCTGCTGGCCGGCGGGCTCGTGGCCGCACCGATCTCCGCCTGGCTGGTCTCCCGCCTGCCCGGAGCGGTGCTGGGCACCGCCGTCGGCGGGCTGATCCTGGCCACGAACCTGCGGGTGCTACTGTCCTGGGCCGAGGCCTCGACTCAAACCGGGGTCGTGTTGTACAGCGCGCTCGGGGTGATCTGGGCGGCCTTCCTGACCCTGGCGGTCCGCAAGGCACGCGCCGCTGCCACAGAGATTCAAAAGGAGACCGAGCAGGTGCTTGAGGAGGTCCGCACCGATCCTCCACGCGGCCACGCGCCTGGGGCCGCTGTCCTGGAGGAGGCAATCGCCGCCGGCGGCCCCGTCGGCCCGAGGCCGGTCGAGCCGGATCGTCCTCACACGCACGCGGTTCTGGTGGTGGAACCGGCATGAGCACTCGTCCCCTGGTGCTGCTGGCCCACGGCTCTCGCCGGCCCGGGCCGTCCTCCGTGCTGTCGCGTACCGCTGAGCGCGTCGGCACGATCCTACCGGGGGTGGAGGTGCGCACCGGCTACGTCGAGCTCCAGCCCCCGGACCCGGCCACGGCCCTGGAGGGGCTGGTGGATCCGGTAGTCCTGCCCTTCTTCCTGGCCCGCGGCTATCACGTTGTCCATGACGTACCGGCCGCAGTGGAACGGCACGGATCGGGGACGGTCACCGGGCACCTGGGGGTCGAGGAGCACTTGGTGGAGGCCGTCGAACAGCGGCTCCGGGAGGCGTCCGCGCCCCTGGGCGGGCTCGCAGGACTCGACCACATCGTCCTGGGCGCAGCCGGGTCACGCCAGGCGGCGGCGCTGGAGGAGGTTGAGACCATCACTCGCCTGCTCGAGGCGCGCCTGGGGCGCGAGGTGACACCGGCCTACCTCTCGGCTGCGCGTCCCAGCGTCCGTGACGCGGTGAGCACGGCCCGGGCCCGAGGTGCCAGGCGAGTGGGTGTGGCCACCTACCTGCTGGCAGAGGGACGTTTCCACCGGGCACTGCACTCCACGGGAGCCGACGTCGTGGCCGCTCCCATCGGCGACCACCCGGCGGTCGCCGAGCTGGTGGCCCACCGCTACCGGGAGCAGGTCGCCTGACCGCGAGGCCCTCTCCCTCGACCGAGAAAAGAACACTATTCACGCACGGCAGCCGTGTTTGCCTTACCCCTATGCGAAACAGGTTGCTCTCGGCGGAGGAGGAGCGTCAGTTACCACCGTCCTCAAGGAGTCGCTCGGACAGGCGCTGGATGATGGGCTCGATCTCCTGCGAAGTGGTGGCTGCAGCACTCACGCGGCCGAAAATGCTCACGGCAAGGAGCCCGAAGGCCGTCTCCTGGTCCTGCTGGCTCGGCTCCTGGCGCCCGCGGGAACGGGCCACCAGGTGGGAGGTCTCTCTCAGCCAGCGGCGCCAGGTGCCGGCCAGCCTGTCGCGGGAGTCCTCATGACGAATCGCGTAGAGCCAGGTCTCCAGGTGCAGGACAACATCCTCCATGGGAAGCTCCTGGAGCTGCTCACTCCACTGCTCGGGAGTCGCCGGCTCCTGAGCGGCCTCATCCGAGCTCTCCTCACCACAGGTGACGACCTCCAGGAACAGAGCCTCCTTGGAGGGGAAGGAGGAGTAGAAGGCGCCCTTGGTGAATCCAGCCGCCGAAGCGATGTCACTGACCGACGCCCCCTCGTAGCCCTTGGCGGCAAAGACCTCCCTGGCAGCAGCAAGAATCCGCGCCCTGGTCTCCTCGCTCCGACGGCGCCCGCCGCTCCGCCCCGGGGTGGCTCCGCTGACTGCAGTGGAGGCGGAGGCCAGCTTCCGGGAGGCGAGGTCCAGGGAGGCCGCTACCGCACTCTCACTGCTCCGGCGCGCACCCTGACCGGCCGCCCCCACCGCACGGGAGAAGGCGGTGATCGCCTCATTGAGGGCGCGCGTCGCCTCCCTGATGTCATCAGAGGCGGAGGCCCCGGAGTCATCACTGTCACTGTTCGGCCCACGGGCAGAGCTCCTGGCGGTCATGCCCCCACTGTAGAGGAGGCCCCTCAGAAAGGGGTTCACGGCACTTCCCCCTCCACGTTCGTCACTTCCCCCACCGGGCTCCAACCATTCGGGCATCCCGGCCGACTCAGGGCCGCCTTCCCAGGGCCCATGACGCTCCGGCGACGGCCACCAGGCACCATCCGCCCAGGAGGCCCCAGGAACGGGCGGGCATGGCGGCGTCGTGGGAGAACAGTCCCGCACGCACCACCTGAGCCATGGACTCGAAGGGCAACCAGCGGTGGATCTCCTGGGCCCAGTCGGGGAGCCTGTCGGCGGGGAAGCTGACGGGCGAGAACAGCATGATGCCGAAAGCAAGTACCTGGGAGAGGATCTGAGCCAGGGCCGGAGCCAGGAGCGTGGCGATGGCGTATCCGATGCAGGCCGCTGTCAGAGCGACCAGTACGGCGCCGGGCACCAGCCACCACTGCGGGGCGAGGTCGACGTCGAAGCGGGCGTTGGCCTCGAGGACGCCCACAACCAGGCCGGGCAGTGCAAGAGCGGTCCAGATGGCGAGGTCTGCCAGGAGGAAGGCGACCCTGGGGACGGGCAGGGTGCGCATCCAGTCCAGGCTGCCCTCAGTGCGGGACTGGGAGACCCACTGAGGTGTCATGATGAGGCCCAGCGAGATGAGCGCGATCGCCGGGCCGCCGCCGGCCAGGTAGAGGCTCGCCTCGCGGCCTGGGTGGCCCGCGATGAGCCCGTATCCCAGGACCATGGAGACGGACAGCAGCGTCTGGACGATGATGAACAGTGGCAGCATGGGGAGGCTGCGACGGAACTGCCACTGGATGAGCAGGCCGAGCTGACGCCAGAGCGAGGTCTTCTGGGACGCGACCTCGAGAACAGTCTCACTGGCCGGGGCCGCTTCAGTAGTGGCACTGGTTGGAGCAGGCATCGGATTCTCCTTACGTTTCATGTTTCTCTGGGGACTGGAGTCGTACCGCGCCTACGTGGCAGCGCGGGGATGACGCGAATCATCGGGACGGGCCGGGACTCCCACGGATTCAGACGGTTCAGGCGGCATGACGGCGCACCTCCTCTCCCGTACTCCCGGTGAGATCGACATAGACGTCCTCCAGTGAGATCGGTGCCAGCTCGTAGCGCTCGATCACTCCGTCCTTGAGGGCTTGAGCGGCCCACTCCACGGCCTGGGTCGTACGCTGAGAGTCCACCGCCACGGATGCGCGCACGGCGTCGTGCTGTGTCAGGCTCATTCCCGCGGGAGGCTCGATCCGCCGGCCGGGAGTCCGGCTGACCTCCAGGACGAAGGGAGATCCGTGGCCGGCCACGAGCGCTGCGGGAGTTCCCTCGGCAATGACGTGACCGTGGTCCAGGATGGTGAGGCGGTCGACCGCCCGTTCGGCCTCCCGCACATTGTGAGTCACGAGGAGGACCGCGGATCCAGCATCGGCCAGGAGGCGGATCTGGTCCCACAGCAGGCGCCGGCGTACCGGGTCGACATCATTGGTGGGCTCATCGAGAATGACCAGGCGCCCGGGGACGACGGCGCACATGGCGAAGGCCGTCAGACGGGCAACGCCACCGGAGATCTTCTGTGCGCGGGAGTCCTCGCCCACTCCCCCAGGTCAAGGGCTTCGATGAGCTCCTCGGCGCGTCTGCGCGTCTGACGCGGACGCCCTCCTCGCAGGCGCCCCACGAGGTCGATGGCCGTCAGAGGAGTGAGCCCCGTGATGGGGACATTGGCCTGTGCCTGGACGTTGGTGAGACGGCGGGCGAGAGCGGGGTCGGCGACGGCGTCGACCCCGTCGAGCCTGATGCTCCCGGAGGTTGGACGCAGCAGCCCCACCACCTGGTTGACCAGCGTGGTCTTGCCCGCGCCATTGTGCCCGAGGAGCCCGACCACCTCGCCGGCACCCACCCGCATGGTGACGCCGGCGTTGGCTCTCACCGTGTGCGATCCGCTTCCGAAGTGCTTGTGAAGGTCCTCAATGGCTAGAACGTCGGCCATGAAACCTCCTCCTTTCGTTCAACTACCTGGACCGAGCACCCGATCGACCATCAGACGATCCGTACCGGTTGGTATTGAGGATACCACTCAGTATTGCCAGGAGGTTTCATAGAGTCATGAGAGCTTTCATAGCAACAGAAACGCTGTCCCGTACCGATCGGTACGGGACAGCGTCTACCCGCCATTCTGTCTTGCCCGAAGCGGCCTGCATCACCCCTGACGGATGTGCCAGCGCGAGGAGGCCGTGGAGGCCTCGATGAAGTCACGGAAGGGACCGGGGACGGCGGCCAGCTCCTGCGGCGTACCGCACTGGGCCACACGGGCACCGGCCCCAGTCGGTTCGAGGAAGACGACCTCGTCGGCCTGACGGACGGTGGACAGGCGGTGCGCCACCACGATGACGGTGCGGCCTTCGGAGAGCTCGCGCACCACCTCGGTGATGGCGGACTCGTTCTCCCCGTCCAGGGCCGAGGTGATCTCGTCGAGCAGCAGGATGGGGGCGTCCTTGACGAAGGCCCGGGCGATGGCGACTCGCTGGCGCTCCCCGCCGGACAGGCTCAGCCCGCCGGGACCGACCTGCGTGTCCCACCCGTGCGGCAGTGCCTCGATGACGCGGTCCAGGCGGGCGCGCCGGGCAGCCTCGGCCAGCTCGGCGTCGGTGGCCTCGGGTCGGGCGATGCGCAGGTTCTCCCGGATGGTGGTGTCGAACAGGTAGACGTCCTGGAAGACCATGGAGGTCATTCCCATGATCGCAGAGGCGCGCATGGAGCGGACCGGCGCGCCGCCAATGGTGACAGTCCCGTCGTCGACGTCCCAGAACCGGGCGGCCAGGCGCAGGATCGTGGACTTGCCCGCCCCTGAAGGTCCCACCAGGGCGGTCACTCTCCCCTGCGGTGCGCTCAGGGAGACGCCCGCCAGGACGGGGCGGCCGGCGTCGTAGGAGAAGGAGACGTCGTTCAGGGCGATTGTGGTCCCCCCGAGGCTCGATCTCCTGACCGGGCTCGGGGTCGCACAGGGGACGCGCGTCGAGGATGTCCCCCACAGCCCGTAGGGCGACCTTCGCGTTGTCGGCCTCGGATCCGTACATGGCGGCCTTGGTCAGTGGCAGGAGCGTGCGCGCGGTGACGGCCATGATCGCCAGGTATGCGACGACGTCGAGCCGGTGCCCACTCACCCGTGCCAGCCCCACCGCCATGACCAGGGCGAAGGCGATGTTGACGATGAGGTTGAAGTACTGCCCGGGCCTGCCCTTGACCCGTAGGCCGTCCAGGGTGGAGGCGGAGTCTGCCTCCAGGGCGGCTTGCACCGGCGCCCAGCCCGTCTTGGTGGCACCGGTGGCGCGCAGCACGGGCTGGAGTCGGGCGAACTCCACGAGGCGTCCGGCCGCGGCGCTCGAGGTGCGGTCCTCCATCTCGTTGGCGCGAGTGGTCGCGGCGCCCATGAGCCGCCACGTCAGGACCAGCGGGACGATGGCGGCGGCCATGATGAGCGCCAGGGGCCATTCGACAACGGCGGTGGCCCCGAGCATGACCAGCGGGACGATGAAGGCGTTGCACAGGTTGGGGATCACCATGGAGGCCAGGTGGGAGAGGGTGTTGACCTCCTTGGAGGTGGCGTTGACGACGGCGGCCTCCCGCTCGGCGCTAAACCAGCCCAGCGGCAGGGTCAGGACGTGATCGGCGACGCGGTCGATCATGGTGTCGCAGACCTCGAAGACACTGACCCGGTAGGAGCGGTGCATGGCGATGGTCTCGACGAGCGCAGCGCTGACTGCCATGACCACGACGGCGATCAGCCAGGCAGTCAGGAACTGCGAGCGGGAGTAGAGGGCGCGCAGGAAGGGGATCATGAGGGCCAGGGTGAGGCCCTGGAGGACGGCGGAGGCCACGAACCAGGCGATGATGGTGCGCATCTCGGCGGCGTTGACGACTCGCGTCAGCAGCTTCCACATGGCTACTTCTCCTCCTGCCCAGCGGATTCGGCTCTCAGCCGGTCGATCTGGGCGGTCAGTGCGGCGGCGTCGGTCTCCTCACTCAGGTCCTGACTGCGCCACATGGCGGCATAGCGTCCGCCGGCGGCCAGCAGCTCCTCGTGCGTGCCGCGCTCGGTGATGCGTCCGGCGTCGACGACGAGGATCTGGTCTGCGTCGCGGATCGTGGACAGGCGGTGGGCAATGATGATGACGGTCCGCCCGGCGGCGAGCCGGGACAGGGCCTGGTGGATGTCGCGCTCGGAGGCCGGGTCGGCCTGGGCGGTGGCCTCGTCCAGGACGAGGATGGGGGCGTCCTGGAGGTAGGCGCGCGCCAGGGTGACGCGCTGGCGCTCCCCTCCGGAGAGGAACCCGCCTTCCTCGCCCAGGATCGTGTCGTAGCCATGGGGCAGACGTGCGATGCGCTCGTGGATGCAGGCCGCGCGGGCAGCTGCCTCAACCTGTTCCCGGGTGGCGTCGGGGCGTCCCAGGGCGATGTTGTCGTGGACGGACTCGTGGGCCAGGGCCACGTCCTGCAGCACGACCGCCACGCGCGAGAGCAGCCAGGAGAAAGTCGCCTCGCGCACGTCGACGCCACTGATGCGCACGGCTCCGTCGTCGACGTCGTAGAAGCGGGCGATGAGGCGGGCCAGGGTCGACTTGCCCCCGCCGGAGGGGCCGACGAGCGCTGTCACGGTTCCAGGCTCGGCGGTGAAGGAGGCGCCGTGCAGGACCGGGGAGCCGGCCTCGTAGGAGAAGGTGACGTCCTCGACGTCGACGCGCCCGGGGGCGGGTCCCTCGCCCTCGTCATGGGTCCCCTCGGGCATCGGCGGCAGGGAGAGCAGGTCCGCGGTGGCCTGGGCGGCCATCCTGGACTCGTACATGTGCTGCATGAGGCCGATGAGGGTCATGAGTCCCTCCGGCAGTCCGAGAGCCACCAGGAAGAACGGCAGGGTGGCCGACAGGGGCGTCCAGCCCTGGGAGGTGAACAGGACAGCCAGGAGCGCGACCGTGGCGAAGACCGTGGAGGGACGCAGGACGGCGGTCATGGCGCTGATGGCCTTCCCGGACCTGCTCACCCACTCGTAGGACAGGCTGGAGAACTCGGTGCGCGCCTGGCTGAAGCGCGTGCGGGAGGCGTCGGTGGCCTGAAAGCCCTTGATCTCCTTGATGCCCTCGAGCATCTCGACGGTCGCGGCGGCCAGCGCGGTCTGAGCGACCCCGAAGCGCTCGGTGATGCCCGACAGGCCAGACATGGTCAGGAGCATCGCGCCCAGGGCGAGGACCCACAGCCCCACCAGCGCACAGGCCAGGCGCCAGTCGGTCCACAGCAGGTAGGCCGTCCCCGCCGCCGCCATGACGACGGCATTGGTGGCGTCCCCGGGGACGTGGGCGACGAGGGTGTGGATGGAGGTGGTGTCGTCGCAGACCATCTTGCGGATGGTGCCGTGCGGGATCTGCGCCACCCGCCCCAGGGGCAGGCCGCTGATGGCCTCGACGACCCGCTCACGCAGATGGTGACGCAGCCGGGCCTCGGCCAGGTGCGTGATCCCCAGGCCCGCCAGGTAGAGGGCCTGGGAGGCGAAGAGCGCTCCGACGGCGATGGCCGCCCAGGTCCATGGGCTGCCGCGCCAGCCCTGCGGTGAGGTCTCGCCCAGCCAGATGGCTGCCAGGTTGCGCATGGCCTCGAAGGGGGGCGATGGACAGCAGCGCTCCGAGGGTGGTCAGCAGCCCAGTCGCGATCATGGCCGGTCGCGCCGGTCGGATGAGCTCGCCGACGGTGACGCCTGCGTCCTCCTGGTGACTCGTCCGGTGCATCGATTGCTTAGGCATGGTTGTCTCCTCAGCGGAGGGTGTTCCAGATGATGAGGGCCAGCGCCCAGGTCAGGACGACGACTCCCCAGTCGCGTCCTCTCCAGGGCTCGTCGGTCATCTCGGTGCGCCGTCGGTGGGCGCCGAAGGCACGTGAGTCCATGGACAGGGCGACGCGCTCGGCGTGCTGGATGGCCAGGATCATCAGCGGCAGGATGGAGCCGATCCAGCGGACCACGGGCGCGAACATCCCCCAGCGGCCACCGACCCCGCGCAGCGCCCTGGCGGTGCGCAGGAGGACGAAGTCGCCGTGGAAGCGGGTGATGAAGGCGATGGCCGCGGTCCCCGCCGCCCCGAGGCGGTAGGGCATGTGGAAGGTGGTGGTCAGAGTGCGGATGAGGGCCTCGGGGTCGGTGGAGACGCCCGAGACGAGGACCAGTGCGATGAGCGCGCCGATACCGGTGCCTCCCGTCACCGCGTCACCCAGGTCGTAGAGGCGTGCGGCCGTCTCCTGGTGGTGGACCCCGCTGCTGAAGATCCAGGTCATGAGCGCAGCGACCACCCAGGGGGCGACCACCGAGGCCACAGTGCGTCTCAGGGAGGCGCGCGCGGCGACGATGAGGACCGAGGATGTCAGCAGGATGCCCAGGTTGAGGTGATGGTTGCGCAGGGCGAAGACCATCACCATGACCGGCAGGACCGAGGCGAAGAGGGTGAAGGGGTTGAGCGAGGTGAACAGACCTCGCCGTGGCTGGGGCCGGGTCGGCACCGGGGCGGGCTCGGGCAGACCGGCGCGCGAGTCCGCTGCTCCGGTTCCGGCCGCCCCGGGCAGGGCGACGATATGGGTGCAGTGCTCCAGGGCGAGCTCGAGGTCGTGGGTGGCCATGATGACCGTGCGCCCCTGGTGGCACAGCTGGTCGATGAAGTCCATGAGCTCGCAGGTGTTGTCCCAGTCCTGCCCGTAAGTGGGCTCGTCCAGGACGACGACGTCGCGCTCCTCGCTGACCATGGTGGCCACTGAGAGCCTGCGGGCCTGGCCGCCCGAGAGGGTCAGGGGATGGTGGTCCCGGTGGGCGGTCAGGTGGAACTGCTCGAGGAGCTCACTGACCCGCTCCGGCGAGGTCCCTCCGACGGCGAGCTCTGCCCTGACGGTGGTGGCCACGAACTGGTGCTCAGGATTCTGGAAGACGTATCCAACCAGGTGCCTGCCCTTGCCGACATCCTGGCCACCGACCGTTGCCTTGTCGGCCCGCGAGCGGACGAGTCCGGCCAGGGCGGACAGGATCGAGGACTTGCCCGCGCCGTTGGGCCCGACCAGCGCCACGAGCTCGCCACCACCCAGACGCAGAGACACCCGGGGTGAGCGCCCCGGGACCTCGAGGTCGACCAGCTCGACACTGGTTCTGGGCTCGGGCCGGGGGCGGCCGGCGAGTACCTCGCGGGTGTCGATAGCCTCGACCTGTTGCCAGCTCTCAGCGGAGCCGGGCGCCTGTTTCTCCAGGTAGCACACCTCGCCCTCGGCGCACAGGTCGGCGAGCCGGGGCACCCGGATTCCGGCCTCGGCACAGGTCAGCGCCGCCTCCGAGGCCTGCATCCCCGCGGGGAGGTCGTCGCCGGCCTCACGCAGGGCTCGGGGCATCCACACTCCGGCGTCGGTCAGCTCGCGGCGGTGGCTCGTGAAGACCTCACGCGGCGAGCCGACGGTGATGGTCCGCCCGTCGGCGTTGAGGGCGAGGACCTGGTCGACGATGGGCAGTACCGGGTCGAGGTCGTGGTCGATGACGACGACCGCCGTCCCGGAGGCGGTCAGGGAGGAGATGAGGGTGTAGAACTCCTCCCGGCCGGTGGCATCGATGGTGCTGGTCGGCTCGTCGAGCACGAGGAGCTGTGGGCGCATGGCCAGGGCGACGGCGAGCGCGAGCCGTTGACGCTGTCCGCCGGAGAGCGTCCAGGGGTCGTCCCAGATGCGCTCGATGAGTCCCACCGCACGCAGGGCCTGCTCGACCCGCGCGGTGATCTCCGACCTGGCCAGGCACAGGTTCTGCAGCGGGAAGGCGACATCGTCGTGGACGGTGCGGGTGACGACGGCGGCGTCGGGGCTCTGGCCGACGTAGGCGACGGTCTGGGCCAGGGTCTGGACGGTGGCGTCGGCGACCTCGGTGCCGGCCAGTCTCAGGCTGCCGGCGTATTCCGAGGGCAGGCAGTGCGGGATGAGGCCGCACAGCGCGCGCACGAGGGTGGTCTTGCCGCAGCCCGAGGGGCCGATGACGGCGGTGACCTGAGCGCGCAGGTGGGTGAGGGCGACGGCCTCCAGGACCCAGCTCTCGCGTCCGAGGTAGTGGACGCTCAGGCCCTCGATGCTCACCAGTGCCGGATCGGCCGGCTCTCCCTGAGGCTGCTCCGCCCCGAGAGCAGCCGGTGCGGCGGGCACTGCCTCAGGCACGGCCGGTCGCGCGGTGGTCGATACCGACGCCGGCGCGGTTGAGCAGCCGGGTCAGGACAATGGTGACGACACCACCGACAAGTGCCGAGACCACGGCGATGATGACGCCGGCGCTCGCCGAGGCCATTCCCGCTGAGGCACTCATGACGGAGACGTACATGATGCCGTTAAGCAGGCCGAAGGTTGCCGCTGAGATGAGGAAGGACCACCAGGTCCACTTCCGGTAGAGCATGAGGGCAAGGGGCGCCTCGACGAAGACTCCGCCGATGAGGGTGCCGACGATGGCGGCGGGCCCCGTCGGAGTGGTGAAGACACTCATGATCCCCATGAGAAGGGCCGCGATCATGACAGCGCCGGGGCGGCGAACGACGGTGGCGGGCAGCAGGAACGGAACGAGCCACAGTCCCATGATCGCGCAGCCCAGAAGAACTGCGTCCCGGGAGGCTCCCGCCGCCGGGGCCAGGTAGTTCAGGGGGGACCATGAGGATCATGCAGACGACCGCCAGTGCGGCGATCATCATGAGGTTGCGGGTTCCCAGGGCGGAGTCGGCCAGGCCTGAGCGGGACGAGGTGCGAACCGATGGCCTGTCCTGCTCGGTGGCGGCCGGCGTGCGGTTGGTGGTGCTCATGCTGTCTCCTTGCGTGTTCTCACGGGTCACGGTGACCACTCCGGCCTCGTGCCGGAGCCCCGGGGCGCGCCATGTCGAGCGCGCCGACGTGATGACCGCACATCTACTCCGCCACCACCTCATTTTGCAAATCATTATCATTATTGACTTGCTCAGAGAGATGCTTGACCCGAGCGGTGCGATCGTCATGTCGAACGAGCCACCCAGGTGTGTCACCCCGAGAGGCAGCACACCTCGCAGCTTTGGTGAGGCACACCTAAGTGTCTACTCCTCATCGGGAGTTCTCGCAAGGGTCAACCAGTCGCCGGGCTGACGGGGAACACCCGGGCCCCAGCGTTGAAATACGGGAGAGACTGGTGGTGGGCAGCGTCGAAGGGCGACGACGCTCAGACCCTCAGGAGTCTCAGCCCGGCGCACCCAGGCCGCCGCGGCCCACGA
>BNJS01001145.1_pt1 | contig 75392 bp, 83 predicted proteins | sample 8540461 | NCBI WGS metagenome assembly BNJS01 (sample SAMD00202454, study PRJDB9452) | human saliva metagenome | isolation source: human saliva | place: Japan
AATCCTGTGTCCCCACCAAATTTGCCTCAGAGATACATCGATCTCTGATATTTTCTAGCCAATTATAGTAAACTTTTTTTCCCATCTTTTGGGGTTGAATTTTGATCTTTCCAGATCTTACTACTTCAATCGCTGGCTCTGCAAGTGGTTTCATTTTTACAAACCATTGTTTTGAAACTCTTGGTTCAATAACGGTATTACATCTATAGCAGTGTCCTACTGCGTGATTGTGTTTTTACTTGGACGAGATAGCCTTGAGCTTCAAGGTCCGCAACGATCTGCTTTCTTGCTTCAAAGCGGTCAAGCCCCTGCGTATTTCCCACCATTTTCATTGATTTTTGCATCAGGGGTGAGGATGTTTAGAATCTCAAGTCAGGTTCTTTTTCCTACTTCAAAGTCATTTGGATCATGAGCTGGCGTCATTTTTTACGACTCGGTTCCAAAACTCCATATCTACATAGTGATCAGCTACGATAGGTACTTCTCTATTTACGAGAGGAACGATTACCTTTTTCAGATGAGATGCTGGTATCTTGGATCATCAGGGATTGACTGCAACTCCAGTATCTCAAAGCATTGTTTTCAGGTCTGGTAGTTGCTAGGATAAGGCTCTTCGCTACCTAGAATTGGATATCTGATTTCCCAAAAATTTCACTCTTTATCTGCATAATCAACTTCATCATCTGCTAGTGCTGTTCCGCATCTAGGGCATCGATTTACAATGTACTCTCACTGATAGATCAACCCATCACGGTAGAGGTCTACAAAGTTTTGCTTTACAGCTTCTGAAAGTCCTTCATCCATGGTGAATCTCTCTTTTTTCCAGTCAAGTGATGCTCAGAATTTTCTCTGCTGAGTCGTGATTACTCCTCAGTATTTTTCCTTCCACTGCCATGTTCTCTCTAAAAAGGCATCTCTTCCGATATCTTCTTTAGTAAGTCACTCTTCAGCCAGACTTCTTTCTACTTTTATTTTTGTGTAGCAATTCCTGCGTGATCAGTTCCCGGCATCCATAAGGTATTGTATCCAGACATTCTCTTCCGTCTTACGAGTACATCTTGGATTGAAAGATCCAATACATGTCCCATATGCAAGATCCCGGTTACATTTGGAGGAGGAATTACAATACTATAGTTTGGTTTCCCTTCTTCCATCTTGGCTTCGAAATAACCTTTTTCTTCTCGGACTTTTCATCGTTTTGATTCAATTTCCCTGTGCATTATATTTATCTAGCATTTCAAATCTGCAAAAAAAATTAAAAATCTGACTCTCCCATCGTTTTACTATAGCTATTAGGATATGAAATGCAAGAAGTAGTCAGTATTGAAAAATGAGATAGAGATGATATGTGAGAAGAAAAAATGATAGTATTGATTATTATGATGAAAATGATGAGAAAAATTAGATTTTTGTTGCTTTCTTAAGTGTTTTCTGTACATATAGTCTATATCTTTTTATTTTTTTAGGAGTTGTTATGAAGATTTTAGTTGTAAATTCAGGAGCTCGTCTCTCAAGTATCAAGTTTTTTAATATGGAAGATCAGAGTATCCTTGGAAAGGGGCTTGTGGAGAGGATCGGAATTTCTGAGGGATTATTACTCACAAGACTGCGAGTGGAGAAAAAGTAGTTTTTAATGAAGAAATTGTAGATCATGAGGTGGCTCTCATAGAGTTTTTAGATATCTTGACTAATCCTGAATATGGAGCAATACAATCTCTTGATGAAATTGGTGCAGTTGGGCATAGAGTTGTTCATGGAGGAGAGTATTTCCCAAAGTCAGTTCTTGTAACTGAAGAAGTTAAGGAGAAACTTAAGGAATTGATTTCTTTGGCTCCATTGCACAATCCAGCAAATATTATGGGAATTGAGGCTTGTGAAAAGATGCTTCCAGGAGTTCCTATGGTTGTAGTATGTGATACAGCATTTCATCAGACTATGAAGCCTGATCATTTCCTCTATCCTTTGCCTTATGAATGGTATGAGCAGTATAAAATTAGAAGGTATGGGTTTCACGGGACTTCTCACAAATATGTATATCAAAGAGCAATAGAACTTTTAGGAAAGGCTGATGCAAAGGTTATTACCCGCCATATTGGTAATGGGGGCGAGTATTACGGCAATCCAAAAATGGAGAAGTTATTGAAACTTCAATGGGATTCACCCGCTCGATGGTTTGATGATGGGAACGAGATGTGGTGCTATCGATCCGAGCGATTATTCCTTTTATTATGAAAAAGAATGACTGAGTGCTGAAGAAGTTGATACTATTATGAATAAAAATCTGGTGTACTTGGAGTTTCTCAGATAGGAAGTGATTTAAGAGATATCGAGGCTGGGTATTTTTGAAGGAAGAGAGAGGGAAACACTTGTTCTTGAGATGTATACCAATGCTATTTTTGAAGACTATTGGAGGATATGCAGCATTGCTTTTGAGGGGTAGATGCTATTGTTTTTCACAGCAGGTGTACTTGAAAATTCATCATTGCAAAAGAAAAACTTATCGCAGAAAGACTTAACTGGTTGTGAGTTGATTTTGATGAATCAGTAAATAATTTTTAGAGGGAGGAGAGAGAGATTACTACTCCAGCGAGTAAAGTTAAAGTTATTGTGATCCCAACTGATGAAGAGTTGATGATTGCAAAGGATACTTATGAATTAGCAAAGGTTTAGTTTCTTTTATTTTTTTGATCAGATTTTTATGCTTTCTTTATATTTGCATATCCCATTTTGTCAGTCAAAGTGCAAGTATTGTGCTTTTTCTACTTTTCCGATGGAAGAAAAATCTGATTCAGTAGAAACTTATCTGTCAGCACTTGAGCAGGAAACTGCATTTTATGCAAAGCACCTCTCTCATCAGCCAATTAAGACGCTTTATTTTTGAGGAGGGACTCAAACTTGCTCGGTGCTGATAGGCTTATTCAGATGATCGAGATGATGGAGAAATATTTTGATTGTGAAAATTTGGCTGAATTGAGTTTTTGAATTTAATCCGTATCCAGAAGAGGAAATTTACGAGATTATTCTGTCAAATCCAGTCACGCTACGCAAAAATATCCAAGAATTAGGTTTTCATTTGGTATTCAGAGTTTTGATAATGAGGTCTTGCAACTTTCTGGTAGGCATAGTCTTTTCCTAGGATTAGTTGAATTTCTGAGAGGATTGCAGGAGCTAAAAACTGATTCAACGGTATTCAATTTTGATTTTATTGCCTTTGGAAAGCGAAATCAGAGTAAAAATGAAATCGTTATCTTCGAAACCAATCAGCTTTAGATTTCTTTTCCCGCTTTGTGAATTCGGGATTTGCTGATAGTTTCTCCCTTTATACATTAGAGCTGTTTGAAAATCAAGTTTGGAAAAGGAAAAATACGGATACTCTGATCTCTGGGGAATATTTTTGGGACAGATGAGGATATTTATGAGGAGTTTTCACTCTTGAAGTCTATTCTTTTGGATGCGTGATATTCTAGGTATGAACTTTCGAATTTTGCTCATCTTGGGAAATCTAGTATCTCATAATAGAGTATATCGGACAATGGAAAATTATCTCGGTTTAGGTCTGAATTCTTCATCTTTTCTAAATCCAGAACTTTTGACTCCAGAGCTGTTGAGTTATTTTTAAACAGGAAGAAAAACCTGAATATTGACTTAGATTTAAGAATACTCCAAATTTTAATCTTTATTGTGAAGGAAGTTTTTTGGATCCACTTGGTTTTGAGCAGCTTGGGGAAAAAGATTACTTGATTGAGGAGTTTTTCTAAGCTTTAAGGACTGATAGTTGAGTGAAGAACTTGAAAAAGTATGAAAAAATTTTTGGTGTCAAATTATGTAGCAAAGATTGAGGCATATCGTGAGCAGGGACTTTTGATCGGTGATGAAGAGGGATTTGTATTGACTGACGAGGGAATGGATGTGTTTAATACGATTGTGACTGATATTATGGCTGAGATTTAAACGAAATCAGATCTCAGCTTTTTGTTTTTGTATTTTTTATGACTAATAAATCTCCTTGCAAAAGTGTTCGCTAAAAACCTATACTGAGGCTGATTTTATCTTTGGAATGGTTGTTTGATGCAGTTTTTATGATGAAGTGAAAATTTCTATAGAGTCTGGAAAAGTGATGAGATGGTATTGCGAGTGGAAGAAGGAGAGTTGAGTTCCTTTCTGATGACCCTAATGGTTGAGACTGAGGGAACTGAGGTGATATCTACTTTGTTGCTTCGAAAGATGAAAATACGCTTATTGATTATAAGTATAAGAAGATTTTTAAGGCGAAGGCCGGAGAACCAGGAAGAACAAAGGATCAATACTGAGCGCATTGAGCGAATTTTGGAGCTTGTAGTTCCAGTTTGAACGATGATCAAGGATGCAGAGACTGGGAGACTTCTGGCACAAAATGGAACATGATGGGCAAAAACTGAGGATACTAGCCTGAGGTGAATGAGGAAAGGGAATATTCATTTTAAGGATTCGGTAAATCAGTATCCAAATTTTTATATTCTCTGAGAGCCAGGGCATAAAAGAGAGATTGTTCTTGAACTACAGCTTTTAGCAGATGTTGGGCTGATTTGAACCCCAAGTGTTGGAAAATCTTCACTTATCAACTGTATGGCTGATGTAAAGGCAAAAGTTGCTGAGTATCCGTTTACGACATTGGTGCCAAATCTGGCTTCAGTTTCTGTTGGGAATTTCGCTTTAATGTCATTGATATTCCTGGATTGATAGAAGGAGCAAGTGATGGAAAGGGACTTTGAAATGCGTTTTTGAGGCATGTCTTGAAATCAAGGGTTTTTGCATTTGTTGCAGATTTGGGGAGATTTGAGGCTGGAATGCGTGAAACTATTCAATTGATAGATGAGATTATGCTTTATCTTAAGCAGAAGTTTGCAGATGAAGATGAGGAGTTGAATTTTATCTTTAGAGGAAAATGGACTTATCTGTTTTGAGGTTGAGAAGAATGACGAAGTAATTATTAGTAAGCGTCTGCTTTTTGTTCTCAATAAAATGGGATTTGATTAATGATGAAGAAGTTTTGAAAGAGTATAAGGCTGTTTTTATGATAATATTAATACTTTCCTAAAAGAAAGAAGACTGGCTCAGCTTTCTTTATCTCTTTTGGAAAAATACCTTTACGACTTCTGCTGGTACGCTCTATGGCATTGATAATCTTTTGAGGAAATTTGCCGAGCTTTTGCAAAAAAACTGAGAGTATTCATGTTGAACTTGATACCTATCAGTCTGAAGATGATACTCAGGATGAGGAAAAATTATGATTTGATAACTGAGATTACAGAAGAGGAAAAGCCTCACTTGATAGAGGAGTGATATATTGAGGAGTTGGAGAGCCGTTTTGCAAAGGTATGGTACATTCAGAATCGTGAGATTTGTAAGATGGTGTTTACTTTGCCATGGGGAAATGATGAGGCAGAGAATTATTTTTGCAGCTGATGCAGAATAAAGGTTTTATCGAGCTTTTTGGAAGATGAGGGATGATGAAAGGAGATATTTTTGAGGATTAGGAGTTTTTTATGAAGGAGTAGAGGACAAATATATTTTTGTACTAATTTATTTTTGTGAAGATTCCGAAAGATTTACTTGATATTCTATATAAAAATATTATAAGCTCTGTATATTTTATATTTTAATTATTGATCAGATGGTACTAGAATTACAGAAATTTATTGATGATCTCAAAGAGGAGTGAATTGATGTTTCTATTGAGGAAAATTCCAAAAAGAACTTGCAGATGTTTTAGCAACAAAAGTGTTCTTGTAATAGTAGATGTGCTAGTTGTAGTTGATGTAAAAAGTAGATCTACTATTTCAGAAGATGATAGAGATGATAACATTTTTGAACAGGAAAGGCTCGCTGCATAGTCTGAGTTTGTTAATACTTACAGTTTTTTCATTAGCTGTAAGTATTTTTATATTGAAATTAAATATTTAATATGACTGGATATGTGTATCAAAAGCCATTTCTCCCAGAAGGAGTTGATGGATATTGCTCTTTGGCTTGCTGTATGTGAGTTATGAATTTCTTTTGGAATACTCAGTTTTGTCGACAAAAATAATCGAGAAATGATGAAACTTATGAAGGCAGGGAACTATTCTGGATATGAAATGCTAGATATACCAGAAATTGCGTATAGATTGTCCCTCTTGGGATTCCGTATAACATATTATTCTAGTATGTCTTTTTGAACAATATTCGGAATACTTAAGCAATCCTGTAACAAAAATTTTTGATGTTATGAGTCCTAAATATCATAAATTTATTAAGGATGGCTTTTTGAGATTCCTATTTATGATATAAAAATTGATTTGAGTGATGTTACTTATGATTATGAAATCAGATCAAATTAAAAAGTATATGATACTGATTTATTGTCTATTCTGAAAGCAAAAATAAATCAGATGATAGTCTATTTATGTTTTTGAGTTTCGTATCATATTTTTGCATGATGAACCAGAAGAGGAGGGAAATAATGGAGGGCATGTTATTTTAGTTTCCTCGATAAAATGAAAAATAACGAGGTAATAATACATGATCCGTGAAGACCAACACTCGTTATCATCCTGTTAGTTTTGATAAGTTTAGTGAAGCTGTACTAGATTCTTGAGAATTTAATTTTATGCATATTCAATATGAAAATGTGAATTCTATTATTTAACCTCAGTTCTAAATTTTATAAAAAGGATTATAAATTAAATATTATTGTTAACAACCTTTCTGTTTCAATGAATTTTTCAGATAATTTATACGACTTCTTAGTTTATTTAATGGAAGAAGTCTATATTGATAATATTTTCGGATTTACAAGAAAAATATAAAATTTCAGAGAAAGTTCTTCAGTTTTTTCCATAAGATAGGTTTGTTGATCTGTTCGTCAGATTTGTTAGGTAAAGAGGCGATGTGGTTTCATTCTATTATTCAAAAATCCATCTATTACTAACTTTCCGAATCAAGTAGACCCTAATAACTTGGATGTTATTTATAAAAATATTCCAAATTATTTTTATAATTCATTTGATAAAAACAATTATTTAAAGTATGAGAAAGAAATACAAAAATGAACATACTTTATACAAAGGACTCATTCTTCTAGAAGTTTAGATTTTGGCTTCTTCAGAAAATACAAATCTAGAAAAATTCTTATGATTTTGAGAGATTTATTCTTATTGAATGGGAATGATGGGTTGTTTTACTGAAGTGGATGATGATTCTATAGTGTTTATCCAATATTGGTTACAAAAACGAATGATATATTTGTTTATGATAAGTATCAAGAAGTATTTTATCATAAGAGGTCTTTCAGCGTCTTTGGTGATATGGTTAAATCTTATCTTTATAGTGAATGAAATGATTTTAGTCAGTATGATTTTTCATATTATTCTTGTTTCTTCTTATCAAGGTGTTTTTTAATAAATATGGGAATAGGGGTTATAGGTATATTCAGATGGAGGCCTGAGCTATATGAGGATTATTGAGGCAAATGTTATGAACATATAAAATTGGTCAATTAGAGGTTCAATGATATAATGATATTAAACTTTTGGAATTGTTGAAAAACACATGTACAATTAAGAACAAATTCTATTATGCTTTTTACATACATTGGCGTGTAAATAATTATGTTTATTTGTAATCTTCTTACACAAAAATTAGTTTTTTTGATGGTTGTAATATCGTATCAATTTTGTGAGATTTTCATGTCCTATACAAAAAGATCCAAGCTAGTTATGTTAAGAAAAATTTTTATAGATTTCTATTGAACATTGGATTCTTCAGATATTCCACTTGAAATTTTGCTCTCCAAAGAAAAATAAAGTTCTTCAAATCTCAACTGATTTGATACATGATCTTTTGAATAAGAAAATCTTAGGTTATCTTTTCGCTTTTGATATAGATGCTTATAGGTATATTAATAGCGAACAGTCTAACAGTGAAATATTTTATACTATTTCAGAAACAAAAGACTTAAAAGAAATATTCCAAATTAATGAGGAAGAAGAACTTTTTGAGATATGGGATAAGTTATAAAACAACTTTTGATCAAAAATCGGCTTTTATATACGACAATTGCTAATTTTTCGTTTGAACGATGAAAATATAATTGAAAAACATTATATTGATACAGATGCTATGGGAATTGATCCTGATAAAGATATGTCTATTGAAAAATCCTTGTCTGAATCAATAGAAAGAGCTTCTTTGATCTAATACAATAAATTTAATATCTGTGAAAGCTACAGATCTTTCTAATACTAATATAAGAATATTATCTTCTTTTTGAGTTCATTGAAATGATATTTTGGTATGATGATTTCTTCAGAGTTTAGTTTCAACGGAAGAACTATTCCTATCAGAAAATTTATTGTGTTATCCCGTGGCTACTAAATATCAATATGAAACAAATTCCTCTGGTATGGCAAACACATAATTCTTTAGATGAGGCAGTTTATTCTGCATTGATGGAATTAATAGAAAGAGATAGTTTTTGTATAGTTGGTTGCTTAAGTCTAAATTTGTTTATAAACTGTTAGATGATATGCTGCCTTCTAATATTCTAAAAAACAATAAAAAGCTGCTGTTCCTACGCTTGTGAGTTTTATTTATTAGATAGTTATGTCCCTGTCTATTCTGTTATGTGTATTCTATACAAGAATTGAAAAGAACATGATATCATTGTGAACTTCTGTAAAGTTGGATGAGGCAATTGAAAAAGTCTTTTCAGGAATCGAGGAATTCTATTGACTTTTTGGATTTAGATATTAAATCTCTTGAAAAATTAAATAATTCTTCGGTTATGTCCCATATCCTTTATTATTTAGATCCGAATAATGCTGATAAATTACTTTTGGATTAAAAATCTCAGAGCTTATGATAAAACTAAGGATTATAGAATATATTTAAAAAGATTATCAAAGTATTTTAGATTGGTTTAAGGCTAATAATATTGATTTATGATATTTTTGAGTATAAAAAAATTTGGTTAATTCTGTTTTTCATAGGAAAACTGTTAGAGTCTTCTCTTCTTGACTTTTGCCTATTTATTTCTGAAGTGTTATCCCAAATAATATATTACAACATCAAAGATTGGCTGGTAAAACTATAAACTCATGACTTGCATCCTCTTGGATAGATTTTTATTCTCATTTTAAATTTTTGATGTTTAGCGTGCTCTCGATTTCAGATTCAGACAAGCATTTTACCTCAGCACTTGCTGAATATCAAAAGAGACTCTGAAAGCACCTCAAGATCGAGGACTTGAAGCTGATTAAAGACGATAATCATCAGCTTGTGATTCAAAAAGAAACAAAAAAATCTGATCGAAAATGCTCTGAAAAAATATGCGAATTGGCAAAAATCCTTTTTGATTAAAGAGGGAAAAGTTTTTCAACGCTCGAGATTTCGAGGTTCTGAATGCTAAAGATACGGTTTTTCGTTATTTGAGGGCCATATGGAGTTGATGATAAAGCTTTGCTTGAGGCATTTCCTGATATGAAGAAGTGGTCGTTTGGAGCGATAACTTTTGCCCCATGGGCTCGCAAAATTGACATTGATAGAACAGCTTTATCGCTGTACAACACTCTGGACAGGTAAAAAAATATCACTATTAAAATGATTGACAAAAATGTATTTTTGAGTATACTGAATCTTGATTCAGGATTTTTTAGTTCCTTATTTCTCTAATAAAATGACTTCTGCTATAAATGTTCGCGTTGAACATACTGATCAGATCAAGAAAAAGTATACTTCTCTTGAGAGAACTATTAAGTGAAAATTAACTGAACTTTTATTGATTGATTGAATTGGGAGGAATGCTGATTCTTGTAGAGGCCTTTCAATTACTCCAGATTTTTAAAATTAGGGAGCTAGGTAAGGAGGAAAAATAGTAAATTCATTTCCTAATAGCTTCACGATCAAGAATCCCACTTTTTGCATGCTACGGAAGATAGGATTCAAGATGAAATTTTTGATTTGATTGAGAGGCAGGTTGATGAACAGGAACTAATTGAAGCTTATAAGGAAGGAATTCAGGATTTTTACCAATTTAAGAAATAAGAGAAGATCGTATTTGTCAAAAACATCCTATGTATAGACAATTTTTAACTCAAGGGCATAAGGAATATGGCAGGAGAAAATATTGCAAAATTTAATGTTAAAAGCACAATTAGGAAAAACTTCTCCATGAGAAATTTGGAGATGAGGCGTTTGAAAAAGTTGAAAGTGTTGATCAAAATTGAGAAAAATAGAAATTCTTAAATTTTTCATCTAAGTCAGTTGATTATCTATACACACTGTTCTATAATGCGACTTTTAGTTTGGAAATGAATGGTGAAAAAGTATAAATCAGGTTTTTCATGATGGGGATTATCCTTTTATAGCACAGAATATTAAGGTTTTCAGGAGAGGATTATATTGATGTAATTGCTTATCTAGTAGAGAGAGAGAAACATAATCCACATGGGAGATATTGAAATCTTGGGAATGAAGAATGGGCAAAAAAAACATCTCAATTTTGTGATATTATTTGGGCACTTTCCAATGATCAGTTAGGAATTCATAAAGGGAAGTATTTTGAATCTTTAGATCCTCGTTTTGAGTGGGATAAGACGACTCAGCACCTTTTTGAGAGCGGAGGGAGTTCTTAAAATGAGGTCAATATTCAAAATAGGCTTTATAATACAGATTTTAGCCTTTCTCAGAGAAAGAAATCATTAGCTTCTTGTGCTGAGAAAATCATTGAGTGAAAAAAGATTAATGATTCGATGGGATTCCGTGTTTCAAGTTCAGCTTTGGATAATGAGTATTATCAGCATATTTTAGGGTAAATGAAATTGGCTTTTGCACTTGACTACAAGTTTAGAGAAAGAACCACAGAGATATGTTAATCCAGGAGAGACTATTAGTATTAAAAAGTTTCTATTGACAATAAGTGAGTTTTTGAAGAAGGAAGATATGGAAAACTTTAAAAGATGCATTATCAAATATTGTTCATATTGAAAATAGAGAAAAAGCCAAGACGCCTTATGTATCTGAGGAGGAGCGAAAATGATCCCTTCGTGAAAGCTATCCGGATGATGTTGCTACTACTGAAAAAGTGGGAGACGCTTAGAAGTATCTTTCAGCAGTTTAGTGGTGGAAAAGAGAGGTTCAAATGGAAGCTATAAGGATTTTAAGCTTAATATTACCTTAGAAGTTAAAAATGCTAAGGGAGAATTGATTAATACTAAATCAATGGAGGTACAGTTTGATGATATTAATAATGGGATTGGACTGGCAAACTTTAATATTAGAAATTGTGAGAGATCAATTAATACCCAGAGTAGGTTATCTTTTTGATATTCCTTTGACTCTAGGCGAGACAAATTATAGAAAAATCTGAAATATATGAGTTTTTGGGCTGAGGATATGGATCCAAAGTTTAGTAAGCTTTGATTTTTCCTGATGGAGATAGTATTGATATTTCTAGTTTTATAAGGAGAGACTTGAAGAATGGTGGAGATATAGATAGAGCAACGGTAAAGATTATTAATTATTTTCTTCAAAAGGGAACTTTTTTCTGTATCATAGGGCGGATAGTCAAAAGATCGGTTTCTGATATTTATCTAGAAAAAGGTATGTTGACTCCTAAAAATCTAGAAAAGTGCTCATATTGAGGATATTCGTATTTGTACAAGTCTTGAGGTTGCAACTCAACAACATTCTTATCTTCAAAATAAACGAGAAGATCAGGTTTGAATATATATTCCAGAGAGAGCAAGAATTTGATGGATTTCGCTTTGAGATTTGATCGAGAGAATCAATCTTTGAAAGGTAAATCGTGATAAAAAGAAAAAGCCAGAGTTAAATCTGGTTTTTGTTTTTGATCGGATTTAAAAATAAGCCGAGTTGTTGTGGCTGGGTATATTTCTTTTTTGAGTTCATCAAAGGTTTTTCTTTATCCCTTTTAAATCCTCGTTTTTCAATCAGAATTTTTCCCATTTTTGAAAATCGATGTTGAGTGCAAGGTTTTTCTAATGAGGTGGATTCTAGTTCTGGAACCTCTAGTAGTTCAATGAGTTTTTTAGAAAAATTGCATCATTTTCTCCTCTTTGAGTTTGTTTTTTTAGATCAGGTGAGAGGAATTCAAGATTCTGATAGATATTCTCAATCGTATGATATTTTTTTGGATGAGGTCAGAAGCTTTTTGCTCAGATTCCGCTTACTCATTTGATATTGTCTGCAGAGTCTCCTAAAAGAGTGCGAGATAATCTACTATTGAAGTTGGAGGAAATCAAAACTCCTTCTCAAAATCTGGTGTCCTTGTAGTAAGATTTTTTTGAGTGGATCAGTAACAACGACATTTTCATTGAGAAGCTGTTTTAAATCTTTGTCAGAACTGATGACCTGGATTATTAAGTCAGAATTTTTTGAAATTTTTGTGAGTGTCGCAATAATGTCGTCTGCTTCATATCATGGTGCTGCGATATTCGGTATCTGTAGCTCGTTTATCAGTTCTCTCAAAAAGTGGAATTTGCATTTTAAATTCATCTTCCATTTTTCTATTGGCTTTATAGTCTTGGTATTGCTCGTGCCTTTTTGGTTTTTTGTTGGAGAATCTCGTGCTATCACAAAATAATCTGCGCTTTCACTGATGAGTTTTAGGAGCATGCGGAGTGTCCCATACACGACATTCTGATTTTGCCCTAGCAGCATTTAAAAAGTGGAGGAAACGCATATCGAGCCCTGAACATAAATCAGGAACCATCAATGATTGAGAGGGTTTTTCATTTAGTATTTTTAAAAATTTTTAAAGTCTGATTTTCAATAGTTTGTAAAATTTCATCTTTATTTGAGATTTCTGGTATTTGAAGTTCTTCAATAAATGAGATAAGTTGACTCTTTATTGCAGTATTTTTGAGCTGAGATCTGCTCAGTATTCCGCTGAGGGAGATCCTTGAAAAAGACTATTCCAGCTTGCAAATAGCGTTAGGAGTTCAAAATCATTAATTTGAAACTGAAAAATCTTTTTCTGCATGATGATCCGTATTTCGCTTGATGAAAAAGTCAGCTTTTTGTAGATTTTTGCAGATATTGATCAGCTTTTTCTTCGAGTTGAGCTTGGATTCAGATGAGCGGAAGGTGGATTTTAATGCTTTTGAGATTTCAATCTTTCCTTCGAATTTTTCCATAAATTAGTGCTAAAGCAAAGAGAAAACTCAGATAATCTTCAGCTTTTTCTGGAAATAAAAAGGTTTTTAATCAAGAGATGGTGGTTCATCATTTTGTTTTTTTCAATATTGATTTCCGGATAATTGAGCGTAGTTAATAGCCCTTTGAGTACTACGATATCTCAGTTTCAAAAATGGGAGAAAGTGGTATTTGATTCAGGTTTCTTCATTGAATCCTTGAAAAAGGGAAAGTATATTTAGGAATTGATCTTTATCAAATATTAGTGAGTCGGTAGAAATTGGAGCTTTAGGACTAAAAAGCGACTTGCATTCCATCGCCAAGGTTTTTGAGGTTGATAAGTTTCCAGGCTCTCTTTTGATATGTGAAAATGAGTCTATCTGTGGTCTCTATTTGATATCAATCAAGTATATACTGATAGTTCTTGAGTTGAGGAAGTTTCTCATCATAAATGCTTAAAAGCTGATTTTCGTCAAATTGAATTTTTCATTTTTCCTAGTCGATAAAAAGATATTATCTATTTTTGAATAATCTTATACATTAGCATAAGCTCTATAAAGTTGATCATTAGTGCGGTTCATCAATGGCTGACAAACGGTAGCGTCAATCCGGTGTTTGGAAGTATCTGGAGATTTACACCAATATGAACAAAAACCTGAATAGTTAACAGCGATATCAATCGAGACTCCGACTAGTTGGAGATAGGGATCTTTGACATTGCTGAGTCCTTTCAGTACATTATAAAACAATCATAGGTAGAGGGAGAGTAAGACGAGATTTCAGACAAATCAGATTTCTTCTGAGAATGCATCAAAAATCATATCTGAATGAGACTCTGGGAGATATCCCATTTTTTGGAGTCCTTTCCCATAACCTTGTCCCCATAGTCCTCATCATCACACTGCGATCAACCCTTGGGTGATTTTGCCATCATACTCATCTTTCTTGGCTTTGTTTCTTCGTCAGTTGTCACAAAATGTGGTGAGTCTTGTTAATGCATAGGAATATTTTGTACTTACGAGACTTATGATTGCAGATCAGACGAGAAGAATTCATAATGCGGCACCTGATAAAATTCAGATTTTTGATTGAAAATCAGTTATATCGTGCCATAATTGTTGCAGAGAGGGCGAGAATGAAGATCGTTCAAAAGTCTGGAATACACAGCAAAACAAGGAATACAATGGCATTGATGCTTGCAAATTGTACGAGAAATTTTTGTGTATCGATGATTGCCTTTTTTTTACTGATCCAATATGCCATAAAAAAATATATCCGATTTTTGAAAAATTCTGAGGGCTGCATGTTTGGTAGTCAAGGCAAGTTTACTCGACCTCTTGCGGTGTTATATTTCCCCGCAAACTCAAGGCACAAAGACTAAAAAGCTGAAATAAGGTTACTCAAATCAGCATTGTCCAGATAATATGTTTGAGTCGGGAGATTGGTATGAAATAGAGGATAATTGCAATAATAATACTTGCTATGAGTCCTCTGACTTGTTTAGAAAAGTAGTAATAATTGTCTCTGATTTTTACCGTTTGTTTTCCATTTCATACGAGTTGAGTCTCTGTAAATTGGTCGGTATCCAGTGTGCTCAGCTGTGGAAGCTGTGCTTGGGGGTAGCTTCTGTTAGAGTGCTGCTCATGATTCGTTAGTTGTTTTTGTTTCATCTCAGGTGGTGAGATGGAGTTCAGAAAGTGAAATCTGATTTTCTTTTTGTATTACCTCAGAGGTTGTCTTGATAATTGTTTCGTCAAGAAAAGTATTGAAAGCCTTTTACGGTATCAAGGTTTTTGACAATTATAGTTGTGATTCCCTTGGTCAAAAGATTTTCGGATACTGGTACTATATACTGCAAAGAGTCAAAATATGGTAAGAAGAGCTCAAAAACTCGGATTTTCAATCAATTTCACATGAGAAATCGAAAAAAATAAAGATCGTGTCTCTAGTCTAGTTAATTAGAGGAGGAAAGCAAGAAAAATCAGATTTATTTTTGTTGTCTGGATTTTTATTTGATTTTTGTGGCTCTGCTGTTTTAAATTCAAGTTTTGCTTGCTGTTTTCTGTAGAAGTTTGCAAATCTGTAGGGCTTCATCTCTGAGCTTGGTCAAAAAGTCTATCGGCTTCATCATATACGAGATTAAAACTCTGAATTTTATCGTTTTTTCGGAGGTAGAGTTTTTCGGCAATAGCTTGGTCAGATTTTTGCTTTTGGTATCAAATGTGGCTTTTTTGACCTTTTGCTTCTCATTTCCCTAAGGCACAAAATTGAACTTGGGACCTTAGCTGTTTAAGTTCAGGATATTCTTTCAGCTAGTTCCTCAAGAATTCAGAGTTGCCCTTTTCCCTCAATCCAAAATGAAAATATCTGGGAGATGAAGATCAGTTTTTTTCTTTTTTCAGAGTTGGAATCTTCTGATAAGGACTTCTTGTAGAGCGAGATAATCGTTATTTTTTAACTGTTTTAATTTTATATTTTTCTGTAGAGTTTTTCTGGAACGTCTGCTAAAAGGCAGCTTAGTCCTCAACTGGTTTGATCTCATTGCAGATGTGAAATATCAAGACACTCGATTTGGTAAGGGGAGTTTGGGAAACTCATAACGTTGCTTCAGAGTGTCCAAGAGATCATTTTGTGAGTCCGCTGCCTTGCATAGTTTGAGAAAATAATATAAGACTCAAAAAGTTATTGAAAAGATTCTGGAGCTGAACGCTCTCAGCTTGTGTTCGTTTTATATTTAGTGGTGGTATACCAGATCTCATGCTGGTACAAATCTAAAAATTCTGATTGAAAGGCATTGAGCATGCTTTCAATGGTTGTATCTTCTTGATCAAAAGTGATGACGAATAATATCGATCAGTTTCCCTCATAGAAATTCAGGAGCACATAGACATATTTTTGACCGATAGGGCGGATTTGGAGCAGGTATCAGGTGATATTTTTGCAAATTCAACAGTTTGTTTTTCAGTAAATTGATCAATCTGAAAAATAGATATCTCTGAGTTTTGCTGCTCGTTCAAAAATTCTGTTTAAGAACTGCCTCGTCAATCAGCTTTTTGATTTCTTTTTTTCTACAGGAGCAGTATTCCCCTTTAAAGAAGTTTTACGATGATGTTCGTGTATTCAGCAGTTCAGAGTTCTGGTTTTTGCGCATCGTCCTTGGCAGAGCCCAAAAATAATAATCAGAGCAGAGCTTTTTTTGATTGAACTGTTGAAGAGGGCAGGTTCTATACTGAATAATTTGTCTGAGATATTGAAGAAACTTTTTGAGTTCTCTCGTATTGTGCTTTGGTCAGATATAGATTGCTCAATCGTTGATTTTTCCTCATGATGAGAACCTGTGGAACAGGATGTTTGGTAAGTTTAATATAGGCATATGCATTAGCTCACTTAAGCATATTGTTGAAAGGAGGAAGGTGTTTTTGATGAGGTTGGATTCTAAATAGAGGCTTTCGCTCTCGTTTTCTACAACAAAAATCAACATGATCAGCTTTTTAAGAGCATTTCTTGTTTCCAGACTGATCAAGGTGTGAAGTACTGGTTGACTCTCTTTTTGAAGATTTTTGCCTTTCAGATGTAAAGGATTTGTTCTTTTTATCTTTTAAAGAGGTAGACTCAGGAAGGTTTGGAATATGACTGGTATCAAGTTTTCATTATTTGCTAAGTTGGTATCGAGCGGTAGTCGTTGAATCTGGCTTGATTTTTCGGTTATTAGATTCTTGAATAAGTCTGATTGTCCCATCGATTACATTCCCATTTGAGACGATCAATGTCAGACTTCCTATTTTGTTTTTCATTGCTGATAGAGAAAAAGATCTCAGTATCGAACGAAGCTTTCTTCTCAAATATCAAAGACACTCATGCTCGTTTTTAAGGAGATATCTTTGTCCGATGAGCTCAACATAGCCTTCTTGAAAATATTGATTTTTAAGGAGGTTGGTATCTATTCCGATTGCATAAGTCTTTTTCATCAAGTGATTTCACTGTAGAAATAAGCTGGTTTTTGAGCTGAGAAGTATTCAGATTTTTGATGATTTTTGTTTTTACGTAAAATCTATAGAGGAGTAATCCAGCCTCATATCTTGTTAAAGGAGCTTCGAAACTTAGATAATCTTCATTGTTGATGATTCCGAGTTCTTTTGCCTTGATAAAGTAATTGCTCCATCGAGGATTTGTCTTTTCATCTAGGCGATTTTTCAGAAATTCTGATCAAAAGTGCGATAAATTCAGCTTTCTTCATGGTTTGTTTTGGGTTGAAGAGTTTCCCATTTCCTTGCATGAGTCCAAGTTGGCAAGCTTCTTTTTATGCTAGATTGGAGCGTTGGATCTGCTTTTGTGAGATCTGTAAAAACTACAAAAATCTGATCCAGAGAGCGTTGGCATATTCTGCTTTTTGCATATTGTACGACCATTTTTGCGGCTTGTTCTCTAGTAAGGCTATCAAATGGATTGAAGGTAGAAATATTGGTCGCATTAGTATTCCTGTCTCTCTCATCCAAAACATTGCTTCGCTCTACTTCAGGACTGTTGAGAATACTCAAGGTACTTGCTGGTGTATTGGTATTCCCAGAGAGGAGGCTTGCTAATTCATTGCTTGGTGTTTGAGCTCCTGTGACAGTTGATCCTGAGAGGGACTTTTGAATTCGAGATGTTGGATTTTTGATTGATATTAGAAAGTTGTCCTTGTGCAGCAGATTTTGAGCTGATTATTGAGGACAATAGTTTTGAATCTATAGATAAGAAGAGCGATTTCCTCTAGTGATTGGTTTATTTAGAGTATTAACATTTGTCTCTTTTGTGAGGAAAATGGCTTTTGCCTTGATAAAGTAGATGGTCCACCGAGGATTGAGCTCTTCATTGCTCATAGCTCATTCAAAAATTCTAATGAGGACTGTTAAAGCCTCAGCCTTTGTTAGAGCGTTTCTTGCGAGAAACTTTCAGTCTGCTCCCTTGAAAATTCAGTATTCACAGCTTTTTGCGATAAATCAACTTAAGCTTGGATCAAAATCAGCTTTATCTGAAAAATCACATTGGTTGCTTTTTGGTTGTTGTAGGGTAGCCTAAGATATTGTAAGCTTGAGTGATGATTTTGCTAGCTTCTTCCCTCAGTAATGGATCATAGGGTCTATATTCTGGTAGAGTATTATACTTAGTAAGTCCATTTTGATACATCCAGTAGATAGCCTTATCTAGTTCTGTTCCTCAGTTTAGTTCATCATGAAGATGAGAATTTTGGTTTGAGGTTACTGAAGTAGTACCTGTTGCTGTTTGCTGTGTAGAAACTGTTGTTGGATTCTGATTTGTTGTATCCCCTGTTTTTAGAGACACTTGAACCAGATAGAGATTTTACAGTCGTACTATCAATAGTCTGATCACCAGAAGTAATGGTGATTTTTATTTGCGAGATCGATATTGATTTTAGGATCGTTAGAAGCTAGAGTAATGCTAACAACTGAACTCACCAAAATACCTAAAGAAAGAAATCAGATTTTTGATGCTTTTTATTTTTCATCTCATGTGCGAATAGGCAATAAAAAGAATACTTTTATACTAGTCAAAAATACGAGGTATGTCAAGCTGGATTTTTATTCCTCTTCTTGTTCAAAATATTTACGAATGAGTGGCATAAACCTTACGAGTTCGAGTAGTTGGAGTCAAAGAAATCTTCCGACTAAAAATATTTACTAATAGCAATACAAGCAAAAGTTCTGGGTAAGAGAGGAGTGTTGTACTGATTCGGCTTCGTTGGAGGATTCCATAGGAGAGTGCTGAAACGATTGTAAGTTCAAAGAAGCTAAATCGTCGTTTTTGGAAAAGGTTGAAGGTTGGGAAAAATCTTCTCACTGATAATGAGCATTAAAATGAGTGGAGTTATCATTAGAATTTCCATATTGCGACCTTCAAAAATCTGGATTCAAAGTTTTGAACAAATAAAATTTCCTATTAAGAACACAAGCAGATATACGCAAATTCATATGCTGACCTTACTATTGTGGAGAAGATAAATAGTTTTATTAAGTCCGTTCATAATAAGTCTCGTAATAACCGCAAAAAGTAAGAGAATAAGCGTTATCTTGAGACCCTAGAAGATGTGCGGTGAGTGCGAAAAAGAAGTGGCCAATATACTCCGTAAGCTGAGAGACCAACGATTTGTCTTAAAAGCTGATAATCAATGCTACGACTGTGAGTGAGAGTAAAACTCCTAGCATTTTCAAGTGGAAATCACCAGCTAATAATTTGTCGACAAAAAAATGAAACGAACATCCATTTTGAGTCAGAATCTTCTGTCTTATTGAATTCAGTGGTATATCCTTGCTGAGTATAGTCTTTTTTTGTAGAGAAAGATCTGAAAGAAAGTTCAGAAAATGGAGTGGATTAATGATTGAAATTTGATCGCTTTCTAACGCTTGGGCGTATTGAGAGAGGCTTCTTTTTATCAGATTCTTATTGGCATCAGTGATGATGACGATTTTTTAGAAAAGAGGAGTTGGACTGAGCTTTTTTTGATAGCGATATATTTTTCAAGATATGATCGAAAAATTCTTTTCATGAATAATGATTGTTTCAGCAGATCCGAGTGCTGAGAGGTCTTGTGTCTCAATAGAATCAGATTTTTGGTAGGTTTTTGTTAAAAGATAACCAGCTTTATTGAGTTCTTCTTCAAATCAAAAATTGAGAAAATCGGTATCATTTCCAATATAGAGGATCTGTTTTTCGAAGATTGAAACTTGAGTCTCGCTAGATCATGTACAGAGAGAGTTGTTAGCTGTACTCAAACAGTATGAGATCCAGTTGTTGTAAAAAGTATGCTGCAGCGTAAAACCTGTATTTTTCAACTGTTTTTTTCAGTCAATTTTTGAAGTTTGTCTTTGAGATTTGTGAGAAATCTTCTCTAGTTCGCAGGAGTTCATAATTTGTTGTATAGCCAAGCAGTCATGCAGTTGGTCCTGTGAGGATGAAAAGATCATTACAATTGAGCTGAGTTTTTTTGTCCCTGTTCCTTCGATTATTGGTCAGGTAGTGGTTCCAGTTGGCTCTGCAAAGGAGATATTTAGTACATTGAATACTAATCACAATAAAAAAGAGAAAGAAATCAGATTTTTCATCATTTGCTTGCTATTTGAAGGTTAAATAAAGAATACTTGAGCATACTTTTTGTCCGTAGAATGCAATTAAAAATTGTTTTTCAATAGATTTTTAGATATTCTATTAAAAAGTTCTTAAATATTTGACAAATTTTTAAAAAGTGTATAATGAGTGTGAAGATTTTTATTCTTTATTGTTAGAGGATGGCAGAAGTATTTAATAATAACCTTCCAGAATTGGAGGTTAGTCAGGAAGACCTTAGCGAAACAAAAGGAGATTAAATGGACTGTAATACAGACGAAAAAGGCATTAAATTCTCCAGATATTAATCCTTTTCTATATGGAGAGAAGTATCAGTATAATCTTGATACTGTAAAATCCTATTTGAGCAAACTTCAAAATAAAAACTCCTGACCAATTGAAATCTGTGAATACAGCTGCTTGGATTATGGCGGTACAGATTGGGTTGAAGGCATTGAAATATGATATCAAAAATCGTTGACGGACTCCTGGCTACTAAGGGACATTTTTCTGGTTCAGAAACAGCAAAGGTTATTGCTCAGTTTCAAGCAGATAATGGACTTGATACAACTGGAATTCTGTATGGACCTACAATAAAAAGATCCTTGAAAAGCTTGGTGGTGCAGTTAGTGGAGTTGCGCCTGAATCTAATGTAAATAATCAAAATGCCGCCGGAAAAATAAAACCTAACCAACTTCCTGTGCAGGCGACTTGAAAGGAAAAAAATTTCATCTCAGAAAAATAACAAATGAGCAGTTTGTTTCAAAGGTTATTATTCCTTTCAAAGAAGATTCAGATTTTTAAGCCAGAACAGATTTTGGCAATTGAAAATAAATTGAAGAATTATCTAAAAATGAGGATATTTCAAAATATCAACAATTTGATTCAGATAAAATAGCAAATGGAAAGTGATATCTTAGTATGGATGAGGATTCTGAACTTTGGATTGGAACTTTTAAGGATTGAAAACTTGTTGATGGTATTAAAGTTCTATCTAATGGTAATGTTGAAGAAGTTAAAAATACTATAACAACTTCTGAAAGTGCTTTCAGTTTCTCAGATGTTTGAACAATCGCCAATAGGAATGACTTTTGAGAAGTTAAGAGAACCAGCTGCATGACTTTCTAACGATCTTGTTCAGGCTTGGAAGAAACAAGCAGAGAATTATTTTTAAGGATAAGAATCCTAAAGAATACAAACCTTTTTTTCTTTGCTTTTCTATGGCTAATTCAAAGTGATATGTTTATGAATCGGATAAAAAGTCTTTGCAGATTGGAAACTTTGAGAAAGGTAAATTACTTGAGGGAATTTTGTTAAAGGAGAATACTGTATCAATATTTCAGTCTGGAAGTATTGTAGATACGAAGGTTCTTTTTGATAATCTCACTCCTCAACAAGAAAAATGAACAAGCACTTAAGCTTTCAAAAAGAGCAACACTCTCTGAAAAGATTACTGCTATTTGATCCGGAAAGATTAGTTGAGTTAAAGCTGGAAGTGAAAAAGTCATTGAAGGAGCTAGCTGTTGGAGATAGGGGAGATCTGAAAAATCTTAGAGAAGGACTAGCGGAGTTGAAAACTCTGATTTCGGCTAATCAAGAATTTATCATGTCAGATGAAGGGTTAAGGCTAGAGTTGACAAACTCTTTGAATGATATTAAAGCTGGATTAGAATCTAAAAATAGAGGGATATTTAATGGAACCAATATTAAGGAGCGTTTGCTAAAGGAAGTTGATGGTTTGATTTCTATTTTTCTCAAGTCCAGAAAAGATTCTGACTATAATAAAGAGCAAGATTCCCTTGCTACTAGGATTTGAGTTGGAGCTCAAGTTAAAACAGAGTCTTCCTCATCTTCAGTTCAACAAAAAGTAGAGGAAGTAAATATTAATCCTAATGTAGATCCTATTCCGAATCATTCAGATCTTCTTTCAGGATCAAGTACTTGAACGACAGAGACTCCAGGTAAGAAAGATCAGGTAAATGGAGTAGTTCCTCCTCAGGCTGAAACACAGACGGCTCAGGGGAAAAATCAGAGAGAACTCGAGAGGCAGAAACAGTTGGCAGCGGAGAAGGCAGAAAAAAAGCTAAAAAAAGAAGCAGAGAAAAAAAGCTAAAGAGCTAGCGGAGCAGGAAAAGAAGGCTGCTGAAAAAGAAAGCAAGAAGAAGAGAAGAAAAAGTTACAGGAAGAGAATGAAAAAGAAGCAGAAAAAGAAAGCAAACCAGGAATCTGCTAATAAACAACAAAATAAGCCTTCAGAAAAAGAAACTGCTACGGCATCAAAAGAATTTACTAGAGATTCAAAAATTTGAGGATTTAGCAACACTTAGTGGAGATGCTTCTAATCTCAAGTTTGAGTTTAATAAAGGTGTGCTTCAAACTGATGGGAATGGGAAATATATTCTGATAAATGGTGAAAAGTATTATGAATATACTGATGATGAGAGTAAGCAGAATCCTGCATTGAAATATTTTTGATCTTAATAGAAACCATCCTAAAGGTATTGAAATTCAATTTTGAGGATTGGATAGTGGATATGTTCAGCCAGACTTCTCATTCGTTCCAGAGAAATAATTTACTCTAAATAACTAGAAAAACCTGATATATATTCAGGTTTTTCTTTCCTTTCTTTGAGAGTCTCTGCTTGATTCCTTTTTGAATATCTTGCTTTTTGAAAAAAATAGATATAATATACTAAAAATAAAAAGTTTTATTCCTTAGTTGCACAAAAGATATGGCAACACCTCAGGTTTCAGCTTATTCATATTTTCAGATCAAGCTGTTCAAGGATAATGAACTCTGAGTTTTGCATTGGGGAAAAATTGATCAAAAATCTGATCTCTCTGAAGGCAAAAAAATCGCTTTTATTATGATGGGAAATGCAGCTGAGATCAAGCTTTTTGTGAAGCTTCCGAGGGATTTTGAGTCCTACTTCAAAAATACTTTTTATACAACTTTTACGACTTCTGATCTTGTAGAAGTTGATAAGGTTCTGCTTGGTACTGATAGAAATTATATGGGAATGTCAAATGATGCCGTTCTCAAGCTTAAGGATGATTTCAGTAAAGATGGTAGCTATATGGACCCGATGAATGAAATTTTTTGCTACATTTCAAGGGCTTGATAAAGACTCAGTTTTAAAGATTGTTTTTGAATATACGTTCAAAATTGAGGAAGATGATTTGACGATTTTCCTCAATAAACTTGGGAAAAATGATTACGTATCTTTGGAATGGTGGAGCTAAAAAGGCGGAAGAAAAACCTGAAGAAAAGCAGTGATTGATCTCTATATGAATATGCGATGGAATCTAACAACTTCTGATCCTTATGTAAAAGAGAGTATAACCAGTGTTTTAGGATCAGTGTTTGCACCTTTTTTGGCGAAGGGAAGTTTTGAAAAGAAGCCAAAACCTCAGTGGTTGCCTGTTAGGTTTGCACAGGTGATTAATCTTTTTCCACTTGCCGACCAAGGTGAATTTTTGTGAAAAGGGCTTGAATATACGGTATATAGAAAGTTGCCGTATCCAACTGCTATTCCTACTCCTGAGAATACTCCAGCTAAGGAATTGACTGTGCTTTGAGATACAGATTATAGAGGGATAAGATCAGATTTTTGAGTTCGTCAAGAAGATAAGTTTAGGCACATGTATATTGTAGGAAAAAAACCTGAACGGGGAAATCGACCTTTATCAATAATATGATTATTTCTGATATGAGGGCTGGGAATGGGCTCTGTCTCTTGGATCCTCATGGAGAACTGGTAGATGATTTGCTTGAGTATATCCCCTCAAATCGTATCAATGATGTAATTTTTATTTGATGTTGGAGATGCGGAATATCCGATTGGATTTAACCTTTTGCAGGCGGATAATGAAGATGACAGAATTGCCTCTGGGGTAGTTTCTACTTTTCAGAAACTCTTTGATAATTCACGAGGTCCAAGACTGGAATATATTTTTGAGAAATGTCGTTTTGTCAGTGATCGACTATCCAAATGCTACTTTGATGCATATTCTTAGAATTTTTTGACAGATAAGGAATTTCGTGAGGAAGTGATTTCGCATGTGAAGGATCCAGTATTGTTGAAATTTTGGAATAATGAGTTTAATAGATGGCAAGATAAACAAAGGAGGAGGCAGTTTGACCAATTACGAACAAGGTTGGTCAGTTTCTTTCTTCTCGTTTGGTGAGAAATATCTTTGGACAGCCGAGAACAAAAGCTTAGTATTAGAAGGGCTATGGATGAGGGAAAGATTATTTTTGGTAAACCTTTCAAAGGAAAGATTGGAGAAGATAATGCAAATATGATTGGTTCGCTCTTGGTAACTAAGATTCAGATTGATGCGATGGGAAGAGCTGATATGGCGAAGCATTTGAGAAAGCCGTTTTATCTGTATATTGATGAGTTTCAGAACTTTGCTACAAAATCGTTTGCTACGATTCTTTCAGAAGCAAGAAAGTATAAACTCTCTTTGATCGTTGCAAATCAGTATACTTCTCAGCTCGATGAGGCGATTAAAGATGCGATCTTTGGAAATGTTGGAACCATCTTTTTCTTTTTACGCTTTGATATGATGATGCATCAGTGATGACCTCACAGTTTAAGGAGCTCGTAAGTACGAATGATCTGATTTCTTTTGCCTAAATTTACGGCATATACAAGGCTGATGGTTGATGGAGTGTCTTCGGATCCGTTTAGTATGAAGACCTTGCCTCCGTTCGTTTCTGAGTGAGATATTGAGCATATTGAGAAGATTAGAAAGCAGTCGAGGCAAAAAGATATGCGATGGAAAGGGAGCAGTTGGAAGCGTTGATGAATGCTTGGAATAAAAAGACCTTTTCTGTTCAGGAAAAATAGCTGAAAAAGCCAGACTTGAAGGACTTTGAGTGACTGAAAAAAACAGGCTCAAAATCTGCAAGATATCGCTGTGCAACAGGTGATCGGTATGTTTGATGAGGTGAGTATTAGTGATACTAAGGCAGATGCGATGATTGTTGATACTGAGCAGGGAAATCATAAGATGATCTGGTATCAGAGTCCAAAAAAGCCTTGGATCAGGTAGCGAGACTCCAGGTTCAGAAAGGGAAAACGTATAAAGCTTAATCCGACTACTTCAATCAGCTTTTTTGTGGATATTTGGCAGCATCTGAGGCGAAACTTGTAGTAATAAAAAGCCTTTTGACGATTTGGGTTGGGACTCCTGAGGAAGTTCAAAAACAGCTCAATGAAGTGTATGAGAAGGCTGGACTTGATCCTCAGACGACAGATTTCCTCAAATTTGTGCCGAATATAGCTCTTTTGGAGGAGAAAAATCCGCAGAAAAACAGGAAGAAAAACCTGAATCTCAGGCTAATATTCCTCAGAAGTCTGCTTGAGATAGAAAAATTTTTCTCAAAAATCTGCTGGAGGATTTAGTATTGAAGATGTGAAGCTTGGATCAGAATATGAGGGCTATGTCAAGCTAACTTATAACTATTGAATGTTCTGTAACGGTGAAGGGAGTTGAATGATTGCTCCATAAAAAGCAAATTAAGGCTCCAGATTGAGTTGATTGGAAAAAAATATTATAATATTGGCGATAAGATTTTAGTTAAGGCACTTGAGTTTAAGGACATTAATGGTGAGAAGAGAGTTTTATGGACTCAACTTTAGTTTAAAAGATAGAAAAAAAGGCTTTTGAAGTTTGACTTTGGAGTCTTTTTATTTTGCTTGCTTTTTGTTTTTGCCTAAGTATATTTACTTAGACTTTTTATTTTTGTAAAGTTATTGAAAACAATGGGGAAAAATTAGGTTTTTCATTGATATTTGGATTTCTGATTTTTGATATCTTCTTTTGCATTTGCTCAGGAGTTTGAGACAATTTGAGAAGCTACTAAAAGCTATCCACAAAGTGGCTATGATAAAAGCCAGGCGTCAATATGTTGTTGATTACTATTGGGAGCCTACTTTGTGACTTTTAGAGCATTATCTGGATAAAGGGAAATTTACATTCTGGTGCGATAGCTCAGTTAAATTTCCCAGAGGCAGCTCAAAAGATTCAGTTTCTTTATTCTTTTTGAAAGATACTCATTTTTTAAGTTCTTTTTCAGAAGTGCTTCGGGATAAGAAGTATAATGTAAGCTTTTGGAAATGCAGAATACCAAAAAGTCCTCTCTGAACTCGCTGAGCAGGAACCTCAAAAATGTGCTTCAAAAGGTGATTTTTTTCGTATGTGAACCCTAAGTATGCAGAAGAGGAAGTGGACTTTATCTTGTCCCTTTAAAAAGATGGAATCTTTCAGGCTGGAACTTGGCAGGCAAAGGGAAAGCTTATCTTTAAAAGAGAAAACGAGAAAATTTACCTTCCCTCCATATAGGTTATTTAATGAAGAGAAAAAGTTTTTTTCAAGTTTATTTTCAGCTCGAAGAAAATCCTGAAAAATCAGCTTGTCCAGCTTCCTTATGTAAAAAATAATGAGGTTCTGCTTGGATGTATTGACGAGTTCTCCTCTTATGGCCAACTAAGAATGATTCTTTGAATTTCTCATTACTTTGACTTGGTGAAATCTTGGCAGTCGTATACAGGAAGCCGATTCTCAGATCAGAGGTATGATTTTACTATTCATAATAGTGATAAACAAAGGTTAAATTTTGTTCCATATTTAGATACCTTGATTAGCATGAGGTTTTATCTACTGCCGAATTACTTGCCTTTTTACTGAGAATAATGAAAACGAATGTAGTAATTCTTGGCTTGATACCTTTGATGTTTTGGATGTTTAATGCTGCTATTCAATTCTAGAGTGTGGTATTTTGCTTAAAAACTTGCATTTGCTGGACAGAATGCTATATTCAGGTTTGTTTTTATTTTTTATTGGGAATATAATGATGAAGAGACAACTTATGGGAGCTGGAATTCTCGGTTTAGGACTCCTTTTATGAGGATGTGGGACTGGTAGTCAAGAACAGAGTGTTGCAGTTGATGTGCAGACAGGTGCGCTTTCAGGGCAAAATATAGAAATCTGAACTTTAACAGGAATGCAGACTTCTACTTCTGATACTCTTGCGTTTAAGGAGGGATATGAAGTGCTTAATGATACTGGACATCTGCATATAGAGGTTCCGACTACTATGGATATTGATACATTGAGTTTTTCAGAGCTTAAGCAACTTTTTGAGTGATAGTAAGACTTCAGGAATTTTTCTATTTTGGGTTCCCAACTTGTCCTTGGTGTAGAAATCTTTGCCAGAACTTTTTGCAGCAATGCAGGAGAATGGTCTAAGCAAACTTTATTACTATAATCCAAAGGCTATCCGTGATAAAAAAGTGCTCAATGAGAGCGGAGTAGTAGTGACTGAAGTTGAGACAGGACCTGAATATCAATATCTATTGGAAAGGTTAGATGAGGTTTTGCCTGAGTATGAGGGGCTTAATGATCCTAAAATTAAGAGGCTTTTATGTGCCATTTGTTGTAGTATTGAAAGATGGAAAGATCGTAGGGTCATCACTTGAGTACTTTGGATGAGCAAACTGATCCTGCTATCCCATTGACTGATGAGTTAAAGCACAAACTTAGAAAAGTACTGACTGAGCAGTTCTCATCTTTGATTCAGTATGGATGCGATCCTGCACTGACTGGAACTGATCATACGAATTGCTAACATTTGAATAGTAAAAAAGAAACCTGAAATCAAATTCAGGTTTTTTTGATTTTAAATATGTATAAAAATCCCTCTATCGAGAGGGAATAATAAGTTATTTTTAATTTAGAATTCCACAGTTGGGGCAACTTCAGCTCCCTTTAGTTGCTTCAAAGAGGTTAGCTCTCTGAAGTCAAAGATTTTTTTGCGATGATTGAAGTTGGGAAGATTCTGATCTGAGTATTGAATACTTGAGCTGCTGCGTTGTAATTCATTCTTTCAACAGTAATTCTGTTTTCTGTTCCTTCAAGCTGTACTCTAAGGTCTCTAAAACTTTGATTTGCTTGAAGATTTGGATAGTTTTTCAGTCAAGACCATGAGTCTTCCAAGAGCTTGAGAAAGCTGACCTTGTGCTGCTTGGTATTTTTGCAAATTCCTCAGCATTATTGATATCAACTTTGATTTGGCTAGCTGAAGCTCTCGCATTGATCACATCAGTTAGTGTCTGCTTTTTCAAAGTTTGCTCTCCTTTAACCGTTGCTACGAGGTTTGGGATAAGGTCAAATCTTCTTTGATATACGTTCTGAACTTGGCTTCGCTGGGTTTTTACAGTTTCTTCAAGATTTACGAGATTATTATACTTTCCAATAGTTGCAGAATAAAGTATAGCTAAAAACCGCGATAGTGATTCCAAGTCAAATGAGTCGTTTTTTCATTGTGTGATAATAAGTAGATAAAAAAAGGTTTATGTCAGATTTTTATAGGTTTTTTTACTTGAAAGAGCAAGAGATTTTTTTAGTCTCCAGCTCCACCTCCTCCAGATCTCCCTCAGCCACCAGAGAAACCTCCTCGTCCTCTAGAACTTCAGCCACTCCAGCCTCCGCTAGAACTTGATCAGCTCCAACCTCCTCCTAAAAATGCTTCCAAGAGTTGAGTTGTTTCAGCGATCCCAACGGTTCCTGATAGAGGAGCGTCCTCATTTTCCACTTGAGCCTCGAATAATCAATAGTAATAAAAAAATAGTATAAACTCCTAAGAAAATCATCTGAGACCTCAAATCTTCTTCATCAGAGCTTTGATCAGAGAATTGGTTTTGTACTGATTCGTCTAAGAAAAAAATTATAGAAATTTTTGATCCCTTGGTGGAAGTTTCAGTTATTTACTTCAGGTCTGATAAGTGTTTCTATGATTTGTTTTGCAAGGAGATCTGGGATTTTTGTCTTCTAGTCCGTATCATACGACAATTCTGATTTTTTTCTCCTCAGTTGCAATAGCGAGTAGAAGACCATCATTTCTCTTTTTGTCTCAGATTTTATTCTCATTAAAGGCTTTGAGAGCGATATCAAAAGAGTTCGTTTCCCTCTCTATGTGGAAATAATACTGTTACTACTTGGTAGCCAGAGTTGGTTTCAATTTGGTGTGCCAACTGTTCAAGTTCTTCTTTTTGATCTATAGAGAGGTATTTGAGTAGTCATTGACGAAATGCGTGAATTTTGGCAAATTCATCGGATCTATTGAACTTGCTGAGCTGAAGCTAGAAACGAGTGCTAATATTCATAAGATGAAAAGTCAGATTTTTCATTTTTGCATATTTGAGAAATAAATATTTTTTTAGTCTCCAGCACCTCAACCTCAGCTACTTCCCCTCCTGAGTCAAATGAATCCGAACTTGAACTTCCTCGATCGGAGTCTGAGCTACTTCGGCTTGAACTAGAAGAGGAATCTCGTTCAGATCAAGTACTGCGGCTTCTCTTTCATAATTTACTTCAGAAGAATATTGAAAGATTAGATGTAATTCCTATTGAGATTAGGAAAATACATGCAAACAGTAAAATAGCATTTTCTGTAAATTCCCATCTAATAAGTTTTCATAAAACAGCACTTATAAACAGTCAAGAGATCCCTAAGAGTATCCCTTTTGAGATTAATGGATATAAAATAGTAAAATATCGGCTGTCTTTGTATCTCTTCCTGCGCTCATTTCTTGCTTTATCTGATCCTACTGCAGATGATATTGTTGCTATTATCATACTAATGATGACATAAGCTATACAACAACCGAACGCCAGAGATATTCCACTTCCCAAATTTTCTTTTTGCTTGTCAATCTAAATATTCAGGTAATTTCTCATAAAACTTTTTCACGGCTTCATAAAAATTATCATTATTGATCTCAGGTCTGATGACTTCTTCGATGATTTGACTAGCGAGGAGGTCTGGGATTTTTCTCCTCTAATCAATATCAGACCACAATCCTGATCTTTTTTCTCCTCGGTCGCAATAGCTAGTAAGAGTCCATCATTTCTCTCTTTGTCTCAGATTTTATTCTCATTAAAGGCTTTGAGAGCAATATCAAAGAGCTCGTTTCCTTCTCTATGAGGGAAAAGGACAGTCACGATTTGATAGCCTGAGTTTGTTTCGATATTTTTTTGCAAGCATTCGAGTTCAAGTCTCTGTTCTTCAGTGAAAAACATTTGAATAGTCATTTACAAAATGCTCAAACTTTGGCAAATTCATGGGATCTATTGAACTTGCTGAGCTGAAGCTAGAAATGAGTGTTAATATTCACAAGATGAAAAGTCAGATTTTTTTCATTTTTTTATATTTGAGAAATAAATATCTTTTAATCACCAGCGCCTCAACCTCCACTCCTTCCTCCTCCTCAGCTGAAAGAGCTAGAACTAGAACTACCTCCTGAGTCTGATCATGATCGGTCTGATCTTCATCAAAAAGCCCCCTGATCACCTCTTCATTTTTTGCGGAAAAAAATGTTTGCAAGTGTTATGAGAAATCATATTGAGAAGAAGATTCCGCCCCAAAGAAAGGTTGATAAAATTCTTAATAATCGTCCCAATTCTCCTAGAAGGACTGCTGAGATTAGAACCAAAACAAAATCAAATCATATTGATTGCAAATCATCGGGTCCCTATCTTTTTGCAGGCTTTTCATGACTTTAGTATTTTTCGTATTTCCTCTTTAGTTCTTTTCTTTTTCTTTTTGAAATAAATGAGTTTATTATTATGGGGATTCGTCCACCTAGAAACAAGAAATGTATTCATATTATTCGTACTCTCTGACCTATATTTTCCAGATCATGGTATTTTTCAGGAGTCAATTGATTTGATCCTTCTGATCTATTAAAGATGTCTCGTTCTTCAGTGCTGTTTTCTGTATTTAGATTTTCAGGTTCTTCTAAATACTCAGACAACTTTTCATAAAACTTTTTCACGGCTTCATAGAAATTTCCTTTTTGACTTCTGGTCTGATAATTTCTTCTATGATTTTTGCTTGCTAGAGCATCAGGAATCTTTCACTCTAGTCCATATCAGACCACAATTCTGATTTTCTTTTCCTCAGTTGCAATAGCTAGTAGAAGACCATCATTTCTCTCTTTGTCTCAGATCTTATTCTCATTAAAGGCTTTTGAGAGCAATATCAAAGAGCTCCTTTCCTTCTCTATGAGGGAAAAGGACAGTCACGATTTGATAACCTGAGTTTGTTTCGATATTTTTTGCAAGCATTCCGAGTTCAAGTCTCTGTTTTTTTCAGTGAAAATATTTGAATAGTCATTTACAAAATGCGTAAACTTTGGCAAATTCATCGGATCTATTGAATCTGCTGAGCTGAAGGTAGAAATGAGTGTTAATATTCACAAGATAAGAAGTCAGATTTTTCATTTTTGTATATCAATCAAAAAGTTAAACTCCAATTCTGAAATAAATTTCTTTGTCTACTAGTTCTCTTTTTGGTTCCTCGTTTGAGTGAAGAAATCTGTTTGATAATCTGAACTTTCTCAGGTGGATTTTTTTGCCTCAAGTACATAAGGAATCTTTGCCTTGAAACTGAAAGGTCTGGTTTGTTGGTTATTAATCGAAATTTTGCAGGCTCCCATGAAGGCTTCTGTTGAAGTAAGATCGGTTTGCGAGAACTCAGGCTCAAATTCTTTTGCGAGGAATTCGGCATCAGGAGCTCCGACTTTATAGACGAACATATTTCCAATATTTCCGAAAATAGTTTTTTTGAGAGATCGAGTTCTCCTCATAGGCCTCCTTGTTTTTAGCTGATCTGTATACTGGTGAGCAACAACAAGTCCGAGTCTATATTTTCTAGCTTCTGACATTATTGATTCAAAGGATTGAGAAACATAGTTTTGGAACTCATCTACGTATAAGTAGTGAGGAACTCTGTCTTTTTCCTCAATTTTTGCTCTTTTGAGGGCTGAGAGTTTTACTTGCATGGCGATGATCTTACCGATGAGCTTTGAGGTTTCCTCTCCTGAGATACCTTTTGCAAGGTTCATCAGAATGATCTTTTTTTGTTGCATCGCATCATACATTTTGAAAGCTGATTTAGATTGACCGATAATATTTCTGACATACACTCCAGTTGTAAATGGTCAGAATTTTGCCTGGATAAATGGGATAATTTCAGCTTTTTCTCTATCTCCCATTTTCTTATAGGTTTTGTTCCACCAAGCTGCGACTACAGGATCTTTCAGGTTTCTAATTTTAGCTTCAGCAAATGCTTCATCAGTAAAAAAAGTCTCATGATATCTACGATAGTTCCTCCCTCTGGTTGATCCATAAGGAGCAAACAGGCATTTCTAAAGTAATCCTGAATTCTTGGACCAAAAATTTCATGTCCATACATTTGGATAAACATTTCAACAAGATCATTGGTAACAACGTCTTTTTCATCGCTGTCGTCTGGGCTTACTTCAAGCGGATTGAGGCCGATAGGGTAGGCAGTATTTCAAAGATCAAAATAAATCAGATCATCAATTCTCTCTTTTGGAAAATGTCTGAGGAGGAATTCTACGGCTTCTCCATGCGGATCAATGAAGGTAAATCCTCTTCCATTATCCATATCATCGATGGCTTGTGTTAGCATAATTGTTGATTTACCAGTACCTGTTTGACCTAGAATATAAATATGTCTAAATCTATCCTTGTCAGTAATTCTGATTTCCCTTTTTACTCCTCAGTAATTGTTATATCCAACTACAATTCCTTCGCTTGGGAGATCGTCTGGGGCTGGGATAACCTTAAATTTTTGCCAGGCGATTCTTGGGTTTTGGTTAAATCTTCCGTGTGGGAAGTGAATAATAGAGAGAGCTCCTTGATATTCAAGACGGTTGAGGGATTAAATTTCAAGATATTGGTCAAGAGGCTCGTGTCTGGATATAAGATTCTCAAACTATAATGTCTAGCAAAAGTCTGAAGATCTTGAGCCTTGTTAAATTTGAGTGTGTTCAGTCCGATATAGTTGTATTGGTTGAAAAGTCTAGAAATATCATCAATGATCTTCCTTGGTCTTTGTTTGTCCGGGGAAGTAGCAATGGTTCTGATTTTTTTACACGGAAAAAGCTCATCGTCCATCTTTTTATCAAAATCACTGAGCTGTTGCTGTGAAAAGGAGTGTTTCTTTTTCTTTTTTGCTCTTTTTCTGAAGTTTCTTTTTTTACCGCTGTCTCGGAGTTTTTGAATAATTCACCAAAAATCAGAGTTTTTTTCTTTCCTTCTTTGATATCATCAGCGGTCTTTTCTCATCTTCTTAAGCCAGTTCTCGTGTAATGGCTCAACTAAAATCTGAATTCAGACTTTTTCATCTCTGCTGATATTTGAAAAAGCAGATAGGATACTGTCCATAGGATCAGCTTCAAAAGGATTCATAAGTCTTGAGCGGGTGAACGCTGTCTTTTGTTAGTGTAAATTCTCCTCCAGCAAAGTATTTCCCAGCTTCCAATATTTTTTTGGTTGTCTGATATTTTTCTACGATTGCACCTGTATAAAACGAAGCAATCATCTTTTTCAACCGTCATGAGGTGGTCGCTAGGGACTCAGAGGATGAATTTGATAACCTCCTTTTCAACTAGGATTTCCATGCTGATTGCATTGTTTCCAAATTCCTTATTCTTCCAACCTTCGTCAAAGATCGCATAAAAGTTCTTATAAACCTGGTTCATAAGCTCAATGTTTTGTTTCATTGACTGGATATGATCCTTCGCATCAATATCTGAACTTCTTGCAACTGCGTTTTTAGGGATTTGAACTTGAAGAAACCTGATTTTTATTTGCTTGTTCTAGTCTATGTTGCTTTTGGATTTTGAGAAAACATATTCTCCAAAGTGTGATTCATAAGATTCGAACTGTGATTGCAGAGAAAAGACTAATCAGGATATAGAGGAGATTTTCGTTCATTTTGTTTGGAGGTATAAAGTCGGTTTAAGTATAGTCTTTTTGGTGTGAAATGCAAATTTTTGGGGTGAAAATTGGAGATATTTTTTGTTAGAAAAAAATAAAAATCTGGAGTTGTTTTCAGATTTTTTTCTTTTTAGAAATTATTAGCTCTTAAAACTATCAATTGTGAAAAAGTGAGATCAGAATCTGATTGTAGAGCCATTTTTTTGCTATTGGGAGATCTGGCTTACTCATTTCTCAGCGGAAAAGCTTAATTAGCGCAGTTTGATATTTTGTTTTCCCGTATTTTTTTGTAGATTGCATCAATCAGTCCGAGGAAGAATTTGAGTTGATTTTGATCTTCAGAACTAGGAATAAATCACTGGTATCCTTCAGTTTTTTTCTTCTTGTTTTGGAGTAGGAGTAAGACCTGTTAGTTTGATATATTGATCCCTCGTTAACACAACAAAGGCATCCATCACTCTGGTTCTCGGGCTTCTATCAAGGGTGTTCCCATCATATACCATTGCAGTACTCGCTCCCGCATCGAGGGAAAGCGCGTTTCGGCAGTTAAGATATTTTTTGAGATAAGCAGGCAGCTTTGGAATTGAAATACCTCCTACAACTCCCATATATACGGTCTTTCAGTCTTGGGTTGAGCAGATGAAATTTCTTTTTTGATGCGCCTTTCATTTTTGTTATCAATATACTGATTGTAGGTAGGGACTACATCTTCTCATTCGAGCAGAAGTACTGGAAAGTTTCCAATACCAAAATAAATCTCATCTAATTTATCTTTATTGATATCGCTCCAGAGTCAAATATCGTGTTCACCAGAGTTCTTTTGCACAAAGAAGGGATTCCCTTCCTTATCAAATGAGAAGATCGCTCTGATACTTGTATCTCCTCGGAAAGTGCTTTCGACTTTTCCCATCTCAGAGGAAGACTCTTTCGGAGATGGTATGTGTGGTTCTTTTCCCATTGATTTTACAGTTTGAGTAGTCGTCTGGGCAGAAGAAAGCTCCGTTGATGGCAGTATCTCAGCCAACTTTTTGCGCTAATTCCTCTGTGGTTGCGCCTCCTAGGCCTGCTGGAGATGCGACTACAAAATGCTCTCCATCAAGTCAAACTTTGATCACTCTGATTGCATGTCCTCATCTTTCTTCAATCATCAGTTCCTTGTAGGCAAATGAGCTATTTGTCAGTCAAAAGAGGCATAAAAGGGAGAAAAATCAGAATTTTATTGCTGTTGAGATCTGCATTGTTATGATTCAAAAACAAGATAAAACTTATCAGACGCTACCCTCCATCTCTAGTTCTATGAGACGATTGAGTTCTCATGCGTATTCTAGAGGCAACTGTTTTACAACTCCAGAGATGAAACCATTTACCAAGAGGGACATCGCTTTCTCTTCCTCTAGCCCTCTACTCATCAGGTAAAAAATCTGATGTTCATCAACTTTCCCAGCCGAAGCCTCATGAGAAACGATAGCATCAGCGTTTTCTGACTCAATGACTGGAATTGTCTTACTCACTGATTTATCATCAAGGAGTAGAGCATCACAGTTCACACCAGAGATTGCTCATTCAGCATTCTTTGCTATTTTTACCAGTCATCTATAGGTAGAGATACCACCTTGTGTAGAGATTGATTTTGAGATGATATTTGATGAAGTATATTTTCCTAGGTGGATAACTTTGGCACCTACATCTTGGTTCTGATTTTTTGAGGCGAGAACTACTGAAAGATTATCTGCTTTTGAATAATCTCACTTGAGAACTGAACAAGGGTAGAGCATAGTTGCTCCAGATCAGAGGTTTCAACTTACCCATTCCATGAGTCAGTGTTCTTCAACAATTGCTCTTTTTGTGTTAAGATTGTAGGTATTTAATGACCAGTTTTCTACTGATGAATATCTCATTTTTGCGTTTTTACCCACCAAAATCTCAACACATCCTGCATGCAAGGAGATTGAGTTATACTTTTGGCGCAGAACATCACTCAATATATTGAGCTTCAGCCTCATCTTCGATCACAATTAGAGTATGTTCAAACTGACCTCCAGCTACGGTATTCATACGGAAATAAGCCTGAAGTGGTTGCGTGAGTTTTACTCCTTTAGGGACATAGATAAAAAGTTCCTCAGCTCCAAACTGCCCCATGCAATGCTGCAAATTTATGGTCTGCAGGTGTAATAACTTTCATAAAGTATTTTTGCACGATATCTGGATATTTTTACTACAGCTTCTTTCATGTCTTCAAAGATAATTCCCATATTTGCTCGAGTGTCTTTGATCTTGTGATATACCGCTGTTGAGTCAAACTGTCCTCCAGCTCAGGCCAGATATTTCTGTTCAGCTTCTGGAATTCCTAGTTTTTGAAAGGTAGACTTGATCTCTTCTGGTACGTTCTCCCAGTCGTTAGCATAGGTATCGGTTCAGGTTTTAGGCTTTGCATAATACACGAGATTATCAAAGTCCAAATCTGAGATGTCAGGTCCAAAATTTGGCATTGCCATTTTCTTAAAAAAATTTCTAGTGATTGTAGTCTATGATTGAGCATTCGTTCTGGTTCTCCAAGGTCTGCAGACATCTTTCTAATAGTTTCTTCAGTCAGTCCTTTGAGATAAATATCATATTCGATTTGATTTCCTTGTTCAAGATTCATGTTTTTGAGTTTTTTCTGAAATATAAAAACTGTCACAACTCCGATTGTATGGAAACCGATATTTTTTCTCAATAGGATTTCTTAGAAAAAAAGAGGAGGAGATAAAAAGATCAAAAAAATCAGATTTCCCTTTTTAGATATTATAGTTTTTTTACCTTACTAGATCTGAGGTGCTGATTTTTCCTCTTGTGTTTCATTTTTATTTCCCTACACTTTGAAGGTAATTTTTAGATTTTTTTATTTGAAAATGATCGGAATAGTATTGTGAGTTCTGTTTTTTTATGTTGCTTGTAGTGTTGCATGAATTTGGGCATTTCCTGCAGCAAAGAAATCTGGAGTAAAAGTAAAAGAATTCTGAATTGGGATTCCTCCAAAGATTTGTACCTTTTTGGAAAGACAAGTCTGGGACTGAATATACACTTAACTGGATTCCACTTGGAGGATTTGTATCGCTTAAGTGAGATGATACTGAGCAAACTATAGAAAGTAAGGATAAGGACAGTTTTCAAAAAGGCTAAGCTCTGGAAAAAGGTGATTATTATTTTGGCTGGAGTTGCGATGAACCTTTTGATCGCGTTTGTGATCTTTACTGGAATATTTATGGCTGGTATTAAGCCGATTTCTATTCTTCCTGAAACAGTTCATGGTGTGCATCCAGAGAGTTATTTGACACCGAGTATCTCGTTTTTGGAGAAGGAGGGACTTTTGTCTGGTGAGGCTAAGGATGGTCCAGTAGTTGTTCAAGAAGTAGTATCTGGAAGTGCTGCTGAGCTGGCAGGAATCACTTCAGGAAGTGTGATTACCCATATTAATGGTCGTGAAGTTTCAACCTATACTTTGGTTTCAAGTCTTCAAAAATATGCTGGGACACAGGGAAATCAGATTGCTTTTGAAAATGAAGCAGGAGAAAGTCAGACTTCAACCTTTGATTGTGCTGAGAGTTGTACGCTTGGAATTGTATTCCAAAATTATTGAAATATCGAGGTCCTACCTATAAAGTATCCAATTTGAAAGGCTATGCTTGCAGCGCTTAAGGAAATTAAGTGAGAGTGGAATATGACGATGTCAGCTCTTGGATCAATAGGAAGTAAGCTCTTTTCTTTCAATGCAAATTCAAGCAAGGAAGCACTCAACCAATTAACAGGACCTGTTGGAGCGATTAAATTTTTGAGAGAGAATCTTTTCTCAGTTCTGAATATTGATTTTCCTTTGATTTGGTGCGATGCTTTCACTAGCCTTGGCATTCTTCAATGTCTTGCCAATTCCAGCACTCGATGGAGGAAGATTGCTTGCAATTTTGATTCAAGCGATCTTTAGAATCAAACAGGAGAATTTCTCAAAAGTTGAGGGGCGAATAAATGTAGTCTTCTTCTGGCTTTTGATGCTGATGGGGATTGTGATTATCTTCAAAGATTTGATAGTATGGCGAGGCGTATCTCTGCCGTTCTTCAAATAATTTTAGCTTGTGTAGTGTTGTATGAATATAATAAAAAGAATCTGATTTTTGATCTTATGATCTTTGGTTTTGTCTCTTGGTTTTTACTTCTGCTTATTCTGCTCAGACCGAGCAATTTATTGCTTGATTTGAGAAGGAACTTGCTAAGAAGAAGACGGCTGCAGACAAAAAAAGCTTATTTGGAACAGATTGAGTCATTGATGAATGATTCAACAATGAAAGAAAAAAATCTGAATTAAAAAAACTTTGAATACTGAAATTCTTGATTGGATTGCAAAAAAACTTGGTAAAAAAGACGGCTCAAACTCAGCAGAGTTTCCGTGCCTCAACGACTCCAGAGAGTATCAAAATTGAGTGAGTTGATGCTCAGCAACTTAGAGATGCTTGGCTCTGATGGCATAATTCGCTCAGAGCTGAAAAGGGATTGGAGCCGCTGGCATATCATAGTGAGCTAGAGAGGAGCGCTACTGAGTGGTCAAAAAACAGGCTGAAACCTGATATGTAGGACACAAGAGAAAAACTGATTGATACTACAATTATTCTTCCGTTCAGCAGCGATTTGCTGACTTGGGAATTAAATTTGCGAGTCTTTTGAGGTGGGAAATCTTCTTTTACTGAATCTATGTGATATAGAGGATATTCTTGTTCAGGAGGGATTGTACAAGCGTAATGATTGATTCAACTAAGAAGAGTTTTGATGCCTTTGTTAAGGAATGACCTGGAGGAGTACATTATAAAAGCAATTGTGATGCCACACTTTAAGTATATTGGAGTTGGATTTGCAGTGAATAGCAAAACGAAAAACTGTGTATACTACGATTCACTATGGTACTGATATTTTAGAGTAAAGTTTGGTGTCTAAGATATAAAAAAAGGAGCTTTTTAGCTCCTTTTTATAAAAATACTCAAAAGTGGTATTAAATCAGACTTCTTCCTTTTTGTTGTTTTTTCAATTTTTCCCGAGCTTGAGCAAAAAGCGGCTCAATATCTTCTTCAAGGTTTTTTTCGCTCACTCCAAGCTGGACTGCGAGCGTCTTTACTCCGACTGGACGATCAAAATCTGTAAGAATATCAAGATATTTTTTTATGGATTGGCATCATTCCTCAGTCATCAATTTGGCTGTGTTTAAGAAATTCTTCTCGATCTTTACTGGTTAAAATTGGGAGTTGCCTACTAATGAGATAATCTCTGATTTTTTTATGACAAGATTGTGAATTTCCCTTGGTACTGATGCTACCTTTTTGTACAAATTTTTCCAATAAATGTGGTTCATAATTGACTTGGTAATGCTGCAGATAGCGGTCGAGAATTGTCTTTTTCCTCTAAAATCATAGTCCATAAAATGGAAATGATAGATAAATCTGTTTTTTTCATTGGCTGAGAAAGTGATTCAGGTTTTTGTTGTTGCTCAAACAAGTGTGAAGGGGTTGATAGGAAGCCTAATACTTCATCATTCTGGCATGAGCATGTCAATGACAAAGTCTTCCATTGCGATGTAGAGAACTTCCTCTAGTGTCGGTTTGATACGGTGGATTTCATCGATGAAGAGGATGTCTCAGCTTTCTAAGCTATTTAAGAGGCTTACAAGCTCGCTTGGTTTTGTGAGGGCATAACCGGTTACTACTTTGATATTAGTATTCATCTGTTGTGAGATGATCGTTGCGAGTGTGGTTTTACCGAATCCACTAGAACCAGAAAATAGAATATGACCAAGTGGTGCCTCTCTGAGCTTTTGCACTTTCAATCGCAGTTTGAAGTACTGATTTAATCGGAGCTTGTCAGATAAACTCTGCAAAAGCTCTGAGGTCTATGAGAAATAGTTCAGCTAGTGGCGGTTTCAAGTGAGATCTTCTTGATTTCCATAGTTTTTGACAAATAAAAATATCGGCATAAATATGCTGAATTTAAAAGAAAAAGCAAGAGAAAAATCAGACTTTTGATCTGATTCTTAGGAATGATAGAATATATTAGTCGAAAACTTTTTCTGAGGAAGGAAAAATAAGTCTCATATTCATTATGATTTTTGCAAAAACTTTTTCAACAGTGAATTCTCCGTTCTGTTTTTATGAGGAAAATTCTAGCACTTCATCAGATTTTTGATCGTGAAAAATGCTTTGAGATTTTTCTGGAGATTGGAAATCAATAGCGGCTCATAAAAAGTAGGTCTTTGTGAAGTTTCTGTTTTGAAAACTCTAGCACTTCTTTTCTAAATTTTTTTCTTTATTAGTAAAAAGTATATCCACACTTTTCTAACTGCTCTAGGATATGATCTGTGATTTCTTCTGGAGTTTCAAGGTTTGGAAATCAGGTTTCTAGTTCTTTTTGTGGGTAAGCGGTTTCTTCTTTCGTTTCTATAGCGTTTTGTAGTCTCTGATTTTTGTAGTTGCTTTTTCGTTATTAGATGTATTTTTCTTCTCTGATGATTTCAATTCCAAGTTGATCAATTAAATCAAGGAATTTTTCATTCGTCTTGAGCTTTGATGATTGTATTTTCTTCTGAGAGATAGTCGCTTGTCTTTAGCGGTTTTTTTATGAGTCTAAAGAGGCGGCTTTGAAGTTGTTTTTCTTGCGGAGTTAAGTTAAATCCACTAATTCCTGACTGGATCTCATCTTGAAGAGCTTTTATCTTCTTGGTTTTTCGATTGATTCATCAATGATTGTTGATAAGTTGAATCCTGTAGGAAGTTCGGTATTTTTCAGTTTTAGAAATTTTTAGTTTTCTGAGTTGAAGAATTAACTTTTTCTTACATATTTCTCATGTAATTCTTTTTTTATCATTTGAAAGAAAAACTCAGGGAAAAACTCTTAGCATTTCGGATTTAGATCTTTTAAGGGCTTCTAGGGAGTAAGCAAGTGAGACCCTTTCGATGTTTGGTGTTGATTCAAATAATTCACGAATCTGGCTTTTTCACTCAAATAGGAATTGCTTTTATAAAGGCTTCTTTTTACTGTTTTCAGAAAAATTTTTCCTTTGATACGATGAAGAAATGAATTGTTAATCATATTTCAATAGTTTATCATCAACTCTTGTATCATCTCGCTTCGAAATTCCTGAGATAAAGATTTTTTTCTTCATCAAAAATTTTGAAGCAGTTGAATCTGAATATTTTCATACATTTTTTCTGAAAAATCTACAATACTTTTTTGATTGTGGAATCATTTTAGTATATCTATTCACTAGAATTCTTATTTCTTCATCAGTTGTAAGTTTTGAGATGAAGATATTAAAAATTCATTCCTCTGCTAGTTTTTTTGAGGCTTCTTGTTTAGTATTTGTGAGAATTATTTCTGCAGCATTTCTCAGTGCTTTTTTTCTTCTTCTGGATCTACTTCTCCTTCAGCTGGAGATCAAAAAGCATTTCTTATTCTATCTACAACTTCAGTAACTAGGTTTTCTTGTGCCTTTTGTACTCAATTGAGAGTCATTAGATTGTTGTAGATTGGATTTTGTTCACTTCAGTTTTGAAAACCTTTCAGCTCCATTTCTCATCTAAAAAAATTAAAAAAGAGGAATCTTCTCTCTCTATTATAATTTTTGTTTATATTTGTCAATTTTTGATCTATTTTCACAAAAGCTTCTTTTTCTAAAAGATCAAAATCTGAATCAGTCATTGTAGATTTTTACTTTTTTTCTTCAAAGAGTTTCATGATTGGAGAGTCAGATCTTTTTGATATTATCCAGAGTGCTAGTGTCATTTCTTCATTTGTCCCTACGCACTCAAACGGTTTTATCCCTTCAATTCAAAGTAATTCTTTTGAAAAGCGGGATCAGTTCAACTTTTTTTCAAAAAGATCTGCTCAAAAAAATGCTGTTCACTTCTGACTTTTCAATAAAAAGCTCTCAGCATAGTATAGACAAAGGCGCATTTCGGACACTCTCAGCATCGGAGCTGATCTCAGGTGAGTTTTGTGCAGGTGGTGATGTGAAAGTTCCTATTACAACTAGAAAAAGCGTGAAAATATTGAGGGTATTTGCTGAATTCTTGTACTACTTTGATTTCATATCGGTTGCGGATGAGACTTTTACATTCAAAATTTTTCAAAAGATAGGTTTGAGCGTAGTTTCTAAAACTCTCCTCAAATTCTGAAGATTTGCTTCGTTGGTGGTTGATATTGAGTCCGTGGTATTCGGTATTTCAAAAATCTGCACTTTTTTCTAATGAGGTAATGACTGATTTGTAGCCATAGAGATAAGAAACGACAGCAGTTACAAAGCAGATAATCCCAGTGATTGGCAGGTGACCATTGTAATAGCCTTCAGCAAGGAGTTTTTGAATTTTTGGGAGATCTAGTGTCCTCTGAATGATAAGTCTCTTTGCTCAGGTAGGTTCTTGAGCGAGCTGATGGAGAAGATATTCTTTACCAAAAAGAAAAAGAGATCAAAATTCAGATTTTTTTGTTTTGTGAGTTCAACTGAGACGAGCGAGTCTTTCCCTCATCAAAAGAGAATAAGTACTTTTTCTGCTGAATACTCAAGTGCTGATCTTATATCTTCCTGTCTATTTTCTGTACATAAGAACTGGGCTAATCCGGTTGGATTGATCTGATTCCTATAAAAATTCTCCCGAGTCCTTTGATATAAAAAGTCATGCCAAAAATCTTTCATTGCATCACTCAGAGGGATTGTCTCGACTACGATTTCAGTTGTAGGATAGAGCTTGTAATAACTGACTCCTAGTGCAATATGCAAATGGCTTAAAAGCTGATGAATTGCAGCTGTATTTTTGGTTTATGAGCGGAAAATCAGAAGTATTTTTAAGTGGAGAAAAAAATTTATGGTTTCAGAAAAGTGCTCTTGATCATCAAAAGCGTAATGAAACTTGGCCTCTAATGTGTTTTTATCCCACTCAAAAATGGCTGATAATAAAACGTGAAAAATGGTTTCATTCGTTATGTTAAAGATTAATATTCGATTTTATCAGATTTTTGTCCATTCTTCAAAGACTTTAATCGCATTTTTCTCTACCGAGCTGGTGAATAGGAGTGTTCTCTCCTCAAGCTTCTTTTTAAGTTCTTCGTAGAGAAAATCATCATCAAAACCGATGTCTGCTGCATCTTTTCTAGTGTTTGCGTAGTAGATTGCCTTTGGTCTTGCTCGGTAAATTGCTCCAAGACACATTGGACAAGGCTCACAACTTGTATAAATCTCACAACCATCAAGTTGGAAAGTACCCAGATTTTTTTGCAAGCATCTCTGATCGCAACAACTTCAGCATGTGCAGTTGGATCGTTTTCTGAGGTTACATGATTGGCTCAGGTTCCTACGATTTTCCCATCTTTTACAATAATTGCTCAGAAAGGACCTCACTTCCCAGCTCTCATATTTTCTAAAGAAAGTTCGACTGCTTTTTCCATAAAGTAAGTTTGGTTCATGGCTTATTGTAGTAGTAAATAAAAGGTTGAAATCAGATTTTTCTCTTGTTTAACTATCATAATCTGCTCAGAAAAATCAAGGAAAATTTTTAATTTAATGTTGATAGGGATATTGTCATCTCTTGATAATTGGGATTTCCTCCTACTAGTTGAGCTCGCGAGCAATAGTGAGATTCGTGATTTCATACCTAACCCCCTCTGTCCTTCGGACATCTCCCCTATCAGGGGAGGAATCGTATCGTACGAGCGATAGCCTGTCATCGCGAGTGAGTGAAACGAACGTGGCGATCCAGATAGATGTTAAGAAAGGAATTCATATTGTCCTAGATTGCGAAGCAACCGCTTTGCGGACATTGCTTCGCTATCGCTCGCAATGACAAGTTGAATATTAAAGCCCCTCAGTCTTGTTACGCTCGCCAGCTCCCTAGCAGGGAGCGAAAACTTTTGTCTTCGTTCGCAATGATGAGTTTAAAGCTATGCGCAATTATAAACAAAGAAAAATAGCGACTTATTTTTTGATTGACTTTAGCCATTCCTGAGCAGCTATTTCAAATTTATTTTCACAGGGAATGTATAGTTCAAGTGGTTTTTGGAGATATTGTTGGTCAGTGTAGTGATTTTTGAAATTGTGGGGATATTTATAGTGATCAGCTCAGAGTTTTGTTAGGTGGAAGGGGACTTCTTGAATATCTTGTTTATTGACAAGGTCAAGTGCGGTATTTATTGCATTGTAGGCAGAATTGCTTTTTGGGAGAGAGCAAGATAAATAGCAACTTCAGCGAGTGGTAGACGAATCTCTGGCATTCAAAGCTCTTTTGCAGCATGAAGAGCGGCAGTTGCGATAGGGAGTGCTTGAGGGTTTGCAAGTCAAATGTCCTCGGCAGCGAGAATAGTCAGTCTTCTAGCGATATATTCTGGATCCTCTCACCCCGCAAGCATCTTTGCGAGCCAATATACTGCTGCGTCTGGATCGCTCCCTCTGATACTTTTTGATCATAGCAGAAATAGTGTTGTATTTATCTTCGGTTTTTGTGGTAGGATTTATTGGTTGGGATCAGGTTTTTTTATCTCTTCAAGGCTGAGATTTTTGATCAACTTTACTGATAAGTTCTAGAAGATTGATCGCAGATCTTGCGTCTCACTCTGTGCTTTCTGAAAGAAAGGTCAAAATTTCCTCTGAAAATCAGAATTGTTCTTTTTGATCTATGGCCTTTAGAATATTGAAAAGCTCGGTTTCACTTTAGTTTTTTTGAACTCAAAACATAAACATCTTGAGAGAAGTGCATTGTTGAGGTTATAATAGGGATTTTCAGTGGTAGCTCAAATAAGGATGAAATGTCCAAGCTCTAAATCCTCCAAAAGTGCGTCTTGCTGGAGTTTATTGAATCTATGGATTTCATCCAAAAAGACTAAAGTCTGAGTGCCTTCAACGTTTCGCCTTTTTGCGCGGTTTGAGAGATGTTTTTTGATATCAGTTGTAGAGGCCTTAGTCGCATTCAGATAGACATATTCATACTTGAGAAGCTTAGAAATGAGCTCGGCGAGGGTTGTTTTCCCAGTTCATGGATTCCCTCGAAAAATTGCATTGATGAAACTCCCTTTTTGTATAAAGGGGGTGAGTATTCATTTTTCTCAGATCAAATGTGTTTGCCCAAAAAAACTCGCTTAATTGCTTGGGGCGGTATTTGAGAGCGAGAGGAAGCGGTTTTTGAGCTGTATTTGAGAAAAAGATTCATTAAATTATGAGGAAAAGAGAATAAAAAGTCAGATTTTTTTAATGTTGTATATTTAAGAGTTAAAATCAAGAATTTTTGACAATAAATGGATGTTAGGATATTCTGTAGTGATTAGAATTTGTGTTTGTTCTAAATATCCTATAAAACTTTAGGATACATTAAAAACTGGGAACAAACGAGGTTCCTAGTTATTGAGGACTATTAGTATACTGATGGTCCTCTATTTTTTTATTGAAAAACTCCTCAATTCGCTATACTCAAACCAATTTCAGAATGCTTGATTTTTAGAGAAAAACCAAGAAATCTGATTCTGGTTTTTATTTTTTTATACTAAAAAAGCAAAATGGCAATTAGGAATATCGCAATTATCGCCCATGTAGATCATGGAAAGACTTCACTCGTAGACCAGCTCTTGAGGCAGTCTTGAACTCTCAAAAATGGAAGAGCAAGACCTGGTTATGGACAATAACGATCAGGAAAGGGAGAGGGAATCACTATTTATGCCAAAAAAATACCGCGATTGAATACCATGGTGAGAGGATTAATATCGTAGATACCCCAGGGCATGCGGACTTTGGAAGCGAGGTAGAGAGAGTATTGAGGATGGTGGATTCTGTAATTCTCGTAGTGGATGCGTATGAAGGACCTATGCCACAGACCAAGTTTGTGCTTAAAAAGAGTCTAGAACTCTGACTCAAAACCGATGGTCGTACTTAATAAAATTGATAAACCTGCGGCAAGACCCTGACCGAGTGATTGATCAGCTTTTTGATCTGTTTATTTTGCTCGGGGCGAGCGATGAGCAGGCGGATTTTCCGATTATTTATGCGAGTGCAAAAAATGGGTATGCGATGAAAAATCTGACTGATGAAGCGAAGGATTTGACTCCGCTTTTTGATGCGATCTTGGAAAATGTGGCTCCAGCAGCTGAAAAATCTGATCTCCCTTTTCTGTATGCAGGTTGCAAACCTTGGATATGATGATTATTTGGGAAGGCTTGAGTTGGTCGTGTGTATCAGGGAACTTTGAACGCAGGAAGCCAAGTAACGATCATCGGAAATGATGGACAAAAAAGAACTGGAAAGATCGCGCATATTTTTAGAACGCTTGGACTCCAGAGGATTGAGATTCCTCAGGCAGAGTGTGGAGATATCGTGACCATCAGCGGAATCCCAAATATTTTCGTGGGAGAGACGATTGGAGTAGGCGAGTTTGAGGCGATGCCGACAATTGCGATTGATGAGCCGACTTTGAGTATGGAGTTTTTGGTGAATGATAGTCCGTTTGCTGGGAAGGATGGAAAATATATGACGACCAGAAATATGGCAGAAAGACTAGAAAAAGAAGCTGAAACCAATGTCGGGTTGAAAGTGGAAATGGTGGAAGGAAATTCATCGTCTCAGGAAGAGGAGAACTCCACCTTGGAGTATTGATTGAAGCGATCAGAAGAGAGGTTGGGAACTGCAAGTTTGAGCGCCTCAGGTGATTTACAAAGAGGAAAACGGACAAAAACTTGAGCCAATGGAAAATCTTGTCGTTAGCGTGGAAGATGGACTCTCTGGAACCGTGATTGATATGCTCGCACCTCGTAAAGGACTCATGCAAAATATGAGCTCAGAAAACGGACTTACTACGATGGAATTTATCATCCCAACCAGAGGTCTTCTCGGATTCCGTGGAGAATTTATCCTCGCGACCAAGGGAGAATGAATTATGTATTCAGCCTTTTTCTCACTATGAACCGTTTAAATGAGAAATTGTAAAGAGACAAGTCTGATCTATGATTTCATCTGCCACCGGACAAGCGATGATGTATGGAATCTTCAAACTCCAGGAGAGAGGACCAATCTTCGTAGACCCAGCTCAGCCAATCTATGAAGGAATGATCGTGGAGAGCATTTGAAGTGAGGAGATATGACGGTAAACCTTACCATCAACAAGCAAATGAACAATGTCCGCAACTCTGGAAATGACGAAGCGATGAGAATTGATCCAATCGTGCATTTGTCTTTGGAGCAGGCGATGGGGTATATTGGACTAGATGAACTGGTTGAGATCACGCCAAAGGCGATTAGAATTAGAAAGAAGTATTTGACTGAGTCTGCGAGGACGATTGCAAGGAAGCAGGGGTTGATTTAGAATGATCAGAGAAAAGTTTATACACTAAAGTATATGGATTCTTTTTCACTTAGATTACTTATTCCTTTATTTATTTTTTCCAAATTTTCTGAATTACTAATTGCATCTTTAAGATTATTTTTGGATGAGATCTTTTAATATCCTACGAGTGCTAGAACTGTTTCATTTTTTTCATAATTACGTTTGTGTTTCTTTATTTCTCTAATATAATTATCTCCCTCTTTTGCATATTTCTCCAAATGAAGAAGTATCCGTAACTCAAAAATTTTTTTATTGGAATATAATAAATGGATATTATCAGTCTCTAAAATCCTTCTTTGTTCATCAATTTGTTGTTGAGAGTAAACGTCTGCATCCAATATAAAAAAATACTTTTTGAGGCTGTTTCTTTTTAATTCCTTATCAAAGTAACCAATCTTCTTTTTCTCATATAATTCTCTTTTTATTATTTCATGGGAGTTGCCCAATCTTTTTGATTTGAATTTGTACTCAAAGGAGTTTCAGTTCTTTTACTATAGAAAAAAATAACATTCTTCAGTTTCTCCCTCACATAAAATCCAATATTTAGGCTTGAGAGGTCTTTTGTTTATTATCTTCTTCATAATTCTCAACTAAATAACTAAAATCTTGAATATAAGGGATGGCTCATAAAGATCAATGTCTGTAAAAACTTTTTAATATCAAGTCCTTTTTCTGATAGGAAGATCAATATCTGAGAGTTTATAAAAATTCTGTAGATTGATCCGCATCTTTTTCTACAAAACATATTTGATCTTTTTAAGAATATCTAGATTAATAAGCTCTATATTGTGGGTAGTACAAAAAAATTTGATATTTTTTTATTCTTTATATTTGAATTAATAAGCTTTTAGTAACTCTTCCACAATCAAAAATGGAGTTTATTCTCTATTTCATCTATAAAAAGTATCTTCTCATTATAAATAGCATCAACAATGGGTCAAATAAGTGAAAATAATTGCCTTGTTCCGTCTGATTCAAATGAAGAAGGAAAATACTCTAATTTATCTGATCAGGCTACTTTTATGTCAAAAATATTATGCTAACTAAAAGTCTTTTTTTGCTTGTTTTTATGTCATCAGTGGTTTCCTCTACATCCATAATTTTTCTTCTTTATCTGAATATCTTCTATGTTGATATCTGCATGTTGCATAACTTTTTATCATAAATTCTCTTGCATCATTATTTTTCCGCTAAATTCATAAATTCTACGGTATATCTTGGTCATATAGAGTTTACTGTAATAAGTCAGATTTTTCTCAAAGAAAAATTAATATCTTCTCCATTCAATTTTTCCATTCCATCTTGAAAAGAACAGAAAGTATAGAAGAATTTTCTTTTTATTTTTCCCCTCTCATTTAGAAAAATTCTTTTCTAAAAATCTTGATGAATGTTAAAATTTTTGTTTTTCTATCAAATAGCTTCTTTTTCTCCTCATCTTTTGAATTTCTACGAGCTTTTTCAGAAATTACAGTTGTTTCATGTATTTCAAATGAATATTGATATTCTTTTGTTCTTGATAAAAAAAGCCAATTTCAAAAAAACTTGGTTCTTTTCTTCTTTTTTTCATCCAGTGAAAAAGGAATCACTCATTGATCCATGTTATCCTTTCTAACAAAAATAATCTATAAAATTTAGAGCTTCTATAATATTACTTTTTCCCACTAGCATTTGCACCATAAATAATCAGATTTTTTTGTAAGAATCGTATTTTTACGGAGAATACATTATTTTTTTAAACTTCAGCGATTATCAGAAACAAAAAGAGATTTCTGTTTCGTTTTTTTGAAAGATAAAAAGTTTCTAATTTTTTTAGATATTTCAACATTTTTAAAGAGGTTATGTAATAAAATTACATTATATACATAAACATGATATTTTTGCTATAAAATGCAAACTTTTTGCTTTTTATCGTCTTTATAAGCAAAATTTAAATCCTCCAACTTCCCTTGCAATCCCCCTGCTTCCTATACTCCCATTAAGCAAACATTAAACAACTAAAAAAACCGAGAGAATAGCCAACACAATCATCAAAATGCTGAAAAATAAAAAGCTGACTTTTTGAGGTCAGCATTTTTCTTTTATTGATTCTTTTTTTCTTCTCTTTTATACATTGTCTAAAAACAGTTTCGTATACTTTTAATTGTGTCCCGATTATTTATCGCTTTTTCCCAAGAAGTAGAACAAGAGTTATCGCAGTTATAATAACATATTCAATAGTAACCAAAAAGAATGAAAAATGAAAAATATAGGGAAAAGAACTTATGGTGATACTAATTTCAGTGTAATTATCTGGATTCAGCTTTTTGGCCAATTTCAAGTCCTCAGGAAACAATTTTTGATATTATAGCTTCTATAAAAGGAATATATGGGAAGAGGAAGAGGACCATCCCATTGATTAAAAACCCTCGAATAATATAATGCATGATTCTATCAAATAATGGATTTTTTTAGATGTATCTATGCGATCTTTAAATCGATAGCTTTTTCCCTAAAATGATTTCAACAGTAATATATCCAATTGACAAAATTATAAGGAAAAAGAAATTGCGTATCAAAAAGAAAGATTTATTTGTGGCATTTTTGTTTTTTGGAAGGTTATAAAAACTAAAGTTATTAATCTGAATTCTATTCTTTTTATAGGTTTTAGTCAAGATTACTTTTGTTTATTGCTTTTGTTAGAACTCACTTTCTTCTTGCAAAAACAATCAGAATAACTATAGTCAATCCTGAAGAGAACTTTTTTATCTTACTAATAAAAAAATACGAGCATGAAACTCGATGGAAAAAGTATCCAGGCTGCGATGATGCAGCTCGTAGAAGAATATAAACTTGATCCGTATCAAGTTCTAGAAGTGATTAGAAACTGAATTAAGTCAGGATTCAAAAAGGATTTCCCTGAATATAGAAAGGCTGAGGTGCTGGTAAATATTGAAAACGATGGTACAATCAGTATCTATAAGGCACTTGAAGTAGTAGAAGAGATTGAAAATGAAGATACTCAGATTTTTGCTTGCTGAGGCAAAAGAAGAGAAAAGATATCTCAGTTTGAGAGCAGCTTTTTGATCAATATTACTCCTGCAAAGCTTGAACTTTCAAGAATTGCGGCTCAGGCTGCGGCTCAGACGATCAAGCAAGGGATCAAAAATATTGAAAGAGAGATTCTACGAGAAGTTTCAGGATAAAGAAGAAGAACTTTTGAAGGCAAAGGTATTGAGAGTGCATTCAGATAGTATTATTCTTGATATTGATGGGACAACTGTTGTTTTTGCCACCTGAGAGTCAGATTCCAAATAGAGTGTATGAAATCGGAGAAGAAGTCTTTGTCTATCTCAAGAAGATTAGTAGAGATACTGGAGGTATTGTCCTTGATATCACACAATCAAGCCCTGATTATGTAGAGGCAATCCTCAAAAAGATTGTTCCTGAATTTGAATCTGGAGCTGTGCAGATTGATAATATTGCGAGAATTGCTGGGAAAAAGACTAAAAATTCTAGTTTCAAGTACTCAGGATTGAGTAGATGCGGTTGGAGTGATGGTTGGACATAAGGGAGATCGTATCAATACTGTTCTTTCACTTCTTGATGGAGAAAAGGTTGATTTCGTTCAAAATACTGAAGATCCAACTCAGCTCATCATCGGACTTCTAAAACCAGCTCAGGTTGAGGAAAAATATTGAATTTAAGCCTAATGGAAAGGTTGTTGTAAAGATTGATGAATCTCAAAAACCGCTTGCTATCGGAAAAAGGAGCTAGTAATATCAAACTTGCTTCTCAGCTCAGTGGATATCAGATTGAGGTTATCTAATAGAAAATGTCTTGGTCTCCGCCTTTTCAGGAAGTGCGAGATTTTTTTAGACAAATATTCCCTTTTGTATCTATATAGTATCAAAAAGGGAGAAAAATCAGATTTTTATTTTTTTATTGCAAAGATGCTCCGTGTAAATACTGTAGAAACTTTTGCAACACAGGATGGACCTGGGATTAGAGTGGCGATCTTTTTGCAAGGCTGTATGTTTAAGTGCTTGTATTGCCATAACCCAGATACGATACCAATGGAAAATGAGGAAGCGAAGCGAATGGACGAGGAACAAATCCTAGATTTAGCTGAGAGAAATCGTCCTTATTTTTGCGAATGGTGGAGGGATTACGTTCTCTGGAGGAGAGCCGCTTTTACAAGCTGCTGCCCTTTTACCCATTGTAAAAAGGTTAAAAAGCTGAAGGATATCATATTTGTATTGATACGAATGGTTTTGTAAGAACTCCTGAAGCGTTAGAAGTTATTGCACTTTCAGATTTGATTCTTCCAGATCTTAAGCAGATTAATCCTAAAAAACATCTTTTGCTTGTTTGACAGGAAAATACCAATACTTTAGCAACACTTGAGTATCTTGAGAAACTTCAGAAACCTTATTGGCTCAGATATGTATTGGTGCCTGGATTGACTGATGATGAGGAAGATCTTCATCAGTATGGGAAATATGTCCAAACTCTAAAAAAAGTATGCAAAGACTTGAGATCTTGCCGTATCATAATTTAGGGAAGGAGAAGCGAAAAACTCTGATGGAATACCCTTTTGAGTGAACGCCTGCTGCAACAGCGCAGGATGTACATAGAGCTTTAGATATTTTTGAAGAATTATACCGATAAAAACCTATAGTAGATTATAGACTTATTCTGTAATTTCTCACATAGTATCAAAAAAATAAGAAATCAGACTTTTATTTTCTTTTCCTATCTAGATGCAAGAAAATATCAACCTAAAACCCTTTACAACACTTAAGACGAATTGTATTGCGCGTTATTTTATGCCAATTACTACGACCTATCAGCTTTTGAATCTTATTGAAACTCCACTTTGGGACGAGTGCAAGCATTGGATACTTTGATGAGGTGCGAATACGCTTTTTGTGCTGAGGTATTTGATGGGATTGTTGTAAAGATGGAGATCCCTTGATTTAAGATCCTTTCTGAAGATGAGACACGTCTAAAAGTTCAGGTTTGAGCTGGTGAACCGTGGAATAATTTTTGTGTATCGGGCAGCTGAGAGAGGGCTTGGTGGAGTTGAGAATTTGATTGATATCCCTGGGACTGTAGGTACGAGTGCGGTTTCAAATATTTGAGCGTATGGACAGGAGGCGAGCACTAGTATTTCTGAGGTTATTGGTGTAAATCTAGAGACAAAAACAATTCAAAAACTGACGAAAGAGGGTGTCAGTTTGGGTATCGTGAGAGTATTTTTTTAAGCATGAGCTTCAGGATCAGTTTATTATCACGCATATCATTTTTGAACTCAAGAAAGTCAATGATGATTATCAATTTGCTATCGAATATGCTGATATTCAGAAAGTTTTTATCAGAAAAATCTGAATTTGATCAGCTTTCTCCTTTTGAAAAGTTGCGTGAGATATCTCAGATTATCTCTGATATTAGAGCGAGCAAATTGCCTGATTATCATGTGATTTGAACGGCTGGAAGCTATCGAAAAATCCAGAAATCTGATTGCCTCAGCGAGAAGAACTTTCTAGCCAGTTCCCAGAACTCAAGGCACATTTGACTGAGCAAGAGACAATGAAACTCTCAGCTGGCCAGCTCTATAGAACTCTGCTGATGGAAGGGAAGAAGAAAAGTGAGTTAAAATGTATGAAAAACATGCCCTCATCTTGGTAAACGAAGGTGAAGCTGAGCTGCAGTCTTAGATTATGCGAAGAAGGTAGAGGAGAGTGTATTCACTAAGTTCTGAATTCAGCTTGAGCCTGAGGTGGGTATTGCTTATAAATAAACGAGAAATCTGATCTAAACAAACAAAAAGATCAGATTTTTTAAAAAGTATTGACATTTGTAAGTAAATATATATACATTTGGTGTAATATAAAAATATGAGAAGAATATAAAAATGAAGTAAGGTATTTAGCAATGAATATTGATGCTTCGAAGCTTTCTAGAGTAGCTTTGTAACTCATAACTCTAGAGATGAAGAGAACGGTCTCATCTTAAAAAATTATATACTACAATACTTTCCGTTCAAAGTAGAGGCCAACTAAAATACTGAAATTATGGCACGTAGATCATCAAGTAAGACAAGGGGAATAACAATAGAGAAGAATGGCGTTGTTATTTACCAAAATCCTGATGGAGTATCTGTATCTCTTAAGTTTACAACTCCGAAGGGTATTATCTCCTATTTCCAAAACGGTGAAGGAGTGAGATCTGAACTCGGCAGAGTAGAGAAAGATTTCGTCACATTCCCTCCCGTAGTCAAGATTGAATTTAGAGATTTTGACAAGGTGTTTGGAGCAACAGTAAGAGGATACTCTAATATTGCCTCTGAGCAAGGTTATGTTGACTATCTTTATATCAATCTCTCTTGCGAAGATTTTAAATCTGAAATGCTAGTCAAAAGACAGGAGCTGTTAGAATTTAATATCGACGATAAGAATTGCTGGGATGGAGATGAAGAAGAGCTTACTGACACACCTATCAGACTAAAAGTCTGATTAACCGACCTGACTCAACAAGTCAGGTCATTTTTGTAATTTTAAAATAAAAACCTGAAGTCAATTTCAGGTTTTTCTCTTTTATGAATTTATTCAATTCTAATACTCAGTGATTTAAGTGGTTGCTTAACTGCGATCTTGTTCTTTTGATCTGATAAAGAGTGCGAGCTTAATAGCCTTTTCTTACCGTTGTGATCTCATCCATAAGGTCGCGATCGATATACAGTTTATTTGTGAATGGCCAGAATGAAAGATGAATTGACTCAGTTTTTTGATTTTCTTCTCCTCTGAATGCTTGTAATCTTTTTCGTAAGTCCTCAGTAATGAATGGAGTGAATGGTGCCATCATTTGAAGATACGTAGTCAATACCTCAAAAAGTGTTGAATAAGCTGAATGTTTTATCCGCAGTCATATCATGTCCTCAGAATCTTCTTCTGCTTCTTCTAAGATACTCGGTTGCTGAGCTTTTTCAATAAAATCGATTCCTGACTTGATAGCTCCATCAAGATTATAATTTCTTAGTCCTTGATCAAGATTATGTAGTGTTTGATGGAGTTCTGCTAGAATCCATCTATCTAGTTCATTGCAAATTGCATAGTTTGGAAGCTTGAGAACTTCTCACTCCAAGATCTCTTCAGTGATTTGCTTAGAGGATACTTGTGACCAAAGCATTCTGATTTGAGTTTCATCAGCAATGATCAGTGTTCTCTGGTTTTCTAAAGAAGATACCAATTCAAGGTAGTTCTCTAGGGTTTTTGTCTAGGATTTTGATTTCAGGTTTCTTGGTAAGAAAAGCTGATACGAGCTCTGATAGTTTTTGCTTTTTGCTCACTGAGGAGAGACTCAATATAAATGATATCAGGCTGAATTCTGATCAAATTTTCTTGAAGAGTTTTTTTCATCAGATGAGAGTTTATTCATCACATAGAGTTCCTTACTATTGGCCTTCCAATTATCAATTTTTGCGTAAGTCTCAAAGAACTTAAAGACATTTTCTAGTGGAATATTAAAGTCCTTAAAAAGTTGTTCAACACCTTTTTCTGAGAATCTCATAGGTTCTGATCTCACAACTGGGCTACTCAAAGTATAAAGTCTAAAACGCATCAGCACCCCATTTTTCAATAAGTTCCTTTGGATCTGGATAGTTTTTCAGACTTTTAGACATTTTTTTACCATCTTCAGCGAGTACGAGTCCGTTTACGATCACATTTTTGTAGGCATTTTCTCCTTTAATCGCATGCCCAACCACATGGAGAGAACGGAATCGACCTCTGGTCTGATCAAGCCCTTCAGCGATAAAATCGGCAGGATAACTAATATTTCTTCCCTCTTCTCCAAGGTAGTGATCCTGCCCAAACGGCATCGCTCCTGATTCAAACCAACAATCTAATACTTCAGGTGTTCTTTTATAGGTTTTACCTTCTCTCATTCCTCGATAAGTATCTACATATGGCTTATGAAGATCAACCTCACTGTTTGTCACTATCTCGGTAGTGAACTCTGACTTCGGCATTACCGAGTTTATAATTTTTCTGTAGAGTCCATATTCAAACTTGCGGAAGACTCTTCTTAGCATTGCGATAGTATCATCATGAGAAACATAAACCAGAGTTTTTGTCTGATGATTGCTATTCCAGTAGTGGATTGCACTTTCAGTTCTTTTTTCTATAATCCTCAAGTTTTTTCTCAATCAGTTCCAATGCTTTTTCCTCATCAAATCGATTAAACATATCACAAGAAATCTTTTTCTCCTTGATCAGTATAGTTGATCAAGTCTGTAATACGAGAATCAATAAAAAGCTGATCATTGAGTTTTACAACGATTTCCTCAGTTTCTCCATGATGTACATGATCAAAGGTTTTCCTTTTTCTCAAAACGATCCTTGTGACCCTCATGATGCTCAAAATAGAGCTTTTTCACATCTTGCTACCTCATCAGCTCAGAAAAAGCTGATCAAAGTTGGTTTGATAGTCTGCCAAACTCTTGGAAGAGGAGACAAAATGAACACAACATCAGATTTTTCTATATGAGGAGTAAGTTTACTAACGAGTCCTTGAGCTTGCTGTTCTCAGAGTTCATTAAGTCTTGCGTCTCCTAGTGAGGTCAAATTTTTCTCTTCATTGAAATCAGTCCTTCCATGGCGAATAAAGACATTTTTGGTCAGATTTTTTGATCCTGAAGTTGTGAGATGATAGAGCTCATCAAGTGTATTGATCACAAAACGATCTTCTGGATTTTCTATATTCTGCCAGATAGGTAGTGGAGAACCTCGATATCTATTCCTAGCAACATTCCAATCTGGAGCCTGTTGTAATCCATTTACAAATCTGTTTTTTTACGGTTTCTGGGATAAATTTGATCTCTCCAGCTTGGCTAGCGGTTTGAGCATTCATCTCTTTTTCCTTGATGAATCGGCTCGACATAGCTTTGTAAATGAGTGGAGTTTTACACCTTCGGCAGTGAGGATATGAGTGAACGAGACTTTCAGTTTTTTACGATTTTTTTGGTTAGCTTTCAGATGCTCAGTGATAGGTTTATTACTTTCCATGACTTTCATCCCTTGATAATCTGGGACTTCATTTGTAAAAGCATCCATATTCATCGACAGGCATAAAGAGCCATTCTTTTGAGCTCTCCTCCTAGAAGGTTCGCAACAGCGTTAAAAATCGTCCTCTCCAAAGCTTGGAGCAGTATGTACAATACCGGTTCCATCCTCAGTACTTACAAATTCTCAGGTCAAAATTTGGAAAAATTGACTTTTTATATTCATCTGCAATATTTGATTTTTGATGTAATCAAAAAGTGGCTGATAGGTCAGATTTTTAAGTTCTTTCCCTTTCTGTTTGTAAATAAAAATATATTCCTCAGCTGATTTATAGTATTTTTTTGAGTAAAGCCTCAGCGAGGACATAGTATTCTTGCGACTTTTGATCGTAGACGGTCACATAGTCGATATCTTCCCCAATAGTCAAAAACATATTACTTGGGAGTGTCCAAGGCGTTGTTGTCCAGGCGAGGAAGTTGAATTTCCCTTCAATAAGTCCTTTTTCTTGTGGATTGAGAACTTTTTGAAAAAGGTAAAAATCAATGAAATCATGTAGAAGTTCCCTTTCGTCATTGATGACTGTTCCATTGATATTGATTGCAAAACCAAGGCTGTTTTTCATACAGTTCTTCGCTTACCCATTGGATATCTTTGTGTTTTTCTGGTTCTTGGAGTGTTGGAATATCGTTTGACTCTACCTCAAATCGGTGAACTCTTCGAGGCTTTGAGAGGTGAATGATTTTTACTGCTCAGAGATACTTGCTCGTAGTGAGTTCTGTTCAGATTTCTTCTTTAAGTTCTCTTTTGAGTGCTATGGTGAGGTCTTCTCCTTTTTCGACTTTTCCCACCAGGGAAAAACCAGAGATTTTTCCTTGGTATGATGAATCATCGCATAGCGACCTTTCTCATCATGAAGCACACCAGCTACAACATCAATAAACCCATCCTCAGAACAAGAATACTTCTCACTTTCAGGTGCAAGGTGTGGAAATTTTACAGTAAGTGCAGTATCTTGCCTATCTTCATATCCTTCTGCAATTTCGTTGTTTGCAAGTGGTGTTGCGCAGCTTGGACAGTATCCTTGTACTTTGAATCCTTTTGTATACTTTATTCTGATTGTAGATATTAGAAAAGCATCGCATTACGCTTTCCATAAAATCTAGATCCATCGTAAAATAAGGATTGGTAATATCGACCCATCTTCCTGTATGATCTACGAATCGTTTCCAATCAGTATTTGTCTGATTTACATATTCATGACACTTTTCTACAAAAGTTTGAATTCAGATTTTTTTCTTCAATATCTTTTTTTCCCATCAATACCAAGCGCCTTTTTCAACAGCCTTTTCTACTGGTAAACCATGACAGTCCCAACCTCGTTTCCTTTTAACTTGGTAGCCTCTCATCGTCATATATCTTGGGATGGTATCTTTGATACTTCATGCTAAAAGATGACCATAATGTGGATTACCACTGGCAAATGGAGGACCATCAAAAAAATTTGTATGCCATTGCTTCATTTCTCTCTTTGATGCTTTTTCAAAGGTGTTGTCCGATTTTCGGTATGCTAAGATGGATTCCATCGTCTCAAGGTTTGACATTGTATCACAAACATAAAAGGATAAATACTAGCTTTAATGTATAGATATGTCAGATGTTTTTCAATGGAAAATAGCATATTTTCACTGGAAATGGTTGAGTAGATGTGTATAGTGTTCGGTTGAAGACTTGAAAAGTCAGAAAAAACCAGATTTTTATTTTATTAAACAAAGATGCTAAAACTTGAAATTATTTTTGCAGTGCTGATTCTAATTATGCTACTCTTAGATCTCTGAGTCTTTAACAAGAAGAATCACGAGATCAAGAGTAAAGAACACTCGCTCGATCGCTTGTATGGATTAGTCTGGCGATGCTCTTTAGTGGATATATTTATTGGGAGCTTGGATTTGAGAGATTTTCATATTTTTCAGTCTGCGTATTGGGTAGAAAAGCTCTTATCTGTGGATAATTTGTTCGTATTCATTATGGTCTTTTGGCTTTTTCAAAGTTCCAAAGAAGCTCCAGCATAAAGTACTCTTTTCGAGGAATTATATGAGCATTGATTTTTAGAGCGATATTTATCTTCGCAGGAGTAAAGCTTATAGAACTGACCTATCTGCCTGAATTCTTGCTCTTTGATCATCCAGCTAAGATTAATTTACTTCTCACGATTTTTTGAGGTTTCCTTATTTATGCTGGGATTAAATCATTTTTTGCTAAGCATGAACATGAAGAGAATAAAAACTTCTCTGATTCGGCTGGAGCTAGGGTGGTAAAATACTTTTTTTCCCAAGAGTAACTGATACTTTTGAGTGAGGAAAATTCTTTGTTTTTCAAAATGAACTAAGATATGCAACACCGCTTTTGATTGTTGTTTGAGTAATTGAATTTACAGATTTGCTCTTTGCTGTGGATAGTATTCCAGCAATCTTTGCAATCGCTCCTAATGATCCCTTTATTCTCTACTCTTCAAATATCTTTTGCTATTTTAGGACTAAGAGTTTATATTTCCTTCTTGCAAACTTTATTGATAGGTTTAAATATCTGAGTTATGGAATTGCAATTATATTGACCTTTATAGGGACAAAAATGCTGATTTCACCGCTCTTTCATATCCCCGCAAAGATTTCGTTGATTGTGCTGCTTTTCTGTACTTGTTCTTTCAGTGATTGTGTCTTTGTGTATGACGCCTGCACATCATGAGGAGAAACTTACAGAACCAAGAGAGAATAATTAATACAGAAAAAGAAAAAAACCTGAATTATGCTTCAGGTTTTTATTTTCTATAGATTTTACTCCATAGAAAAGGTTTGAGAATGGCTGATCTTAAATAAGTTTTTCTCCTTTCTATCCCAAGAAGGAATATCATTGAGCTCAACTGTATTAATATCGGCTTTTTCAATTATCACTACATAGTGATAATCTCCACTAATAATATAAATTTCTGCTTCATTATGACTGGTGGGGTGGTCTTTAAGATTAAATTCTATTCCATCTTCATTGCTGACACAGAGTCCGGAAACTAGTGCCTGATGATCATGTATCCATTTTTTTCTAGCTCAGGCATCCAGTGGTAGAAATCAACCTTTTGTCTGTCTCTAAACTTCAGATATACTAAAGTTAGTTTTGAATTGTTTTTTTGTGTTCCATAACGCTTCAAAATTTTTTAATTTTGTTTCTAGTTTTTTTGTTTTAAAATGTCACGACTCTTTGTACATTAATGTTTGAAATGATATTTTTCCCCCTTAAATACTCTTACAAATGTTTGTGTTTCTGGGTTCCAATAATCTTCACCATTAATTTTTTTATTTCAGAGATCTGATTGTTCCCTACCCTAACAGCATAGGAAGTATCCTCATATCTAGGTGCACTAGCTCTTTTGTTTATCATTACTAGAAATTTTTATTTTTCAATAATGATATTAAATTCTAGTTCAGTACCTTGTTTGGGTTCACTGGACTGAAAATACATCTTCTGGCTATCAACTTTAAGTTCAAGAGATGGTAGATAGCAAGAAAAATACGAGAGACCAATGATCTGGACATACTGCTCTGTGATAAAAATTGATACATTGAGGAGTCTTAAACTTCAATATAATTGAAGTTACTTTTTGTTTGTGATTTTTGTCATAAAAATGTGTTTTTGTTTACGGTGCTACTATAATTATCCTACCATAAATGTCAAGAGATAAAAACTGAAATAAAAAACTCTTGCAATTAATTTCCGCAATACTATATCTTGTGTTGTTGATCTTCTAAGATGACTATATATAGTTATTTTTGTGAAAAGTAAAAAGGTGCTTAGAAAGTCAGATTTTTATTTTATTTACGCTATCAGAGAATGGTAATCAAGCAAATCAGAAAGAGAAATGGAATGATGGTAGATTTTGATATAGCAAAGATTGTTAATGCTATCAAAAAGGGTATGCTCGACTCTCAATATGAGCATCCAGAAGAGGCAGAGGCAATTGCTGAGCAGGTTCATAATGCACTTTTGGAAAAGTGGGGACAGGATCAATCTTATGTACCTAATGTTGAGGATATTCAGGATGTGGTTGAGCAAAAATTGATGGAAGCCTGACTACATCAGGTTGCTAAGGACTATATCCTTTATAGAGAAAAAGAACACAAGAAAGAAAGAGATATCTTCAAAAAAGGATCACATTGAAGCCTTATGAATATCCAGAATTATTGGAATATGTCGATGCAATTAGGCATTCTTATTGGATCCATACTGAGTTTAATTTTACCTCAGATGTACAGGATTTCAAAGTTAATGTGACTGATGCTGAGAGAAATGCGCTCAAAAATACCATGCTTGCGATTGCGCAGATCGAAGTAAGTGTGAAAACTTTTGGGAGATATTTATAAAAGACTTCAAAAACCTGAAAATTGGTTCTGTTGGGTATACTTTTGCAGAATCTGAGGTTCGTCATCATGATGCTTATTCTCATTTGCTTGAGATTCTCGGATTAAATAATGATTTTTAATCAGATTAAATCTGTTCCTTGTATCATTGATAGAGTGAATTACCTTGAGAGATCAATCAAAACTTCTAGTAATGATGAAGAAAAGGAATATGCAATGGCGGTTCTGCTTTTTCACTTTTTTTATAGAGCATGTTTCGTTATTTTTCTCAGTTCCTTATTATTATGGCGTTTTAATAAATATAGGAATCTCTTTAAGGGAATGTCAAACGCCGTTGAGGCAACATCAAAAGAGGAACAGATTCATGGGCTGTTGGTATTGATATTATCAATATCATCAAAAAGGAACATCCTGAATGGTTTGATGAAAAATATAATGAAAGGATAAAAAAACACTGTTTAGAAGCTTTTGAAGCAGAGAGTGCAATTGTTGATTGGATCTGTGAGCAGGGGAGAGCTTGATTTTTGCAAAGGCAGTGATCAAAAGAGTTTATAAAAATAGGCTTAACAATTCCTTAAAAGTATCGGTCTAGAGCCGTTATTTGAAATAGATGAAAGCTTAGTTCAGCAGACAGATTGGTTTGATGATGAGGTAATTGCAACTAAGCACGTGGACTTTTTCAATAAAAGATCAATCAATTATAATAAAAAGAAGCCAGAGTATTACTAGTGATGATTTGTTTTTAGGTTGTTCTTTTCGGATTTCTATAGAGCTGTATATTATCAAAGAGAAAATAAAAAGAAATCTGATTTTTATCTTTTTACCGTATAACGTATTGATGAAACGATTAAATGAAAATAGTAGGAAGTTCCTTGCAAATTGATATCTCCAGGAAGGAGTCAGTCCGGAAGAGAGAATCTTGGCAATTGCAAAAATGCTGAAGAAATTCTGAAGAAGCCTGGTTTTTGCCGAGAAGTTTTACGATTATATGGCGAGAGGTTTTTATTCCTTAGCTTCTCCAGTCTGGTCAAATTTTGGACTTGAAAGAGGGCTACCAATCAGTTGTTTTTGGATCATATATTGCTGATGATATGTGAGATATTCTCTATGCTCAAAGCCGAGGCAGGAATGATGAGTAAATATGGAGGTGGAACTTCTGGGTATTTTGGAGCCTTGAGATCAAGGGAACTCCTATCAAAAATAATGGAGTCAGTTCAGGAGCTGTTCACTTTATGGAGCTTTTTGAGACCATTATTGATGTCGTAAGTCAATGAAATGTGAGGAGAGGAAGTTTTGCTCCGTATTTGCCGATTGAACATCCAGATATTTCAGAATTTTTGGATATTTGAAGTAAAGGAAATCCAATTCAGAAACTCACACATTGAGTAACTGTTGGTGATCAGTGGCTTCAGGAGATGATTGATGGAGACCAAGAGAAAAAGGGCTATTTGGGCGAAATTACTTCAGAGAAGAGGTGAAATGGGGTATCCCTACATTTTTCTCAGATACGGTAAATAATAATACTGTTGATGTATATAAGGATAAAAAAATCTGAAAATCTATGCAAGTAATCTTTGTAGTGAGATTATGTTGCCAGCTAATCCAGGATTGGTCGTTTGTTTGTTGTCTTTCTTCTATCAATTTGGCTTATTATGATGAGTGGAAGGATACTGACGCGGTTGAAACACTTGTCTATTTCCTTGATGCAGTAATGACTGAGTTTATTCAGAAGCTTGAGAAACTTAGAGATTCAGATCAGAGGATGATCAGCTAGCTTTTTGATTTTTATGAAAAAGGCTTATGCCTTTGCAAAAGTCAAATAGAGCAATTGGACTCTGAGTTCTTTGATGGCATTCACTTTTTGCAGTCAAAGATGTTTTTCTTTTTGAGGTTTCAGGCAAGAAAGTTAAAATAAAGAGATTTTTGAACTTATCCAAAAAGATCTTATGCTGCTTCTGAAGCACTAGCTCAGGAATATGGAGAACCTGAAATGCTCAAAAGGATATGGAAGAAGAAATACTACGCTCAATGCAATCGCTCCAACGACTTCATCTGCCTTTATCTTGGGACAAGTTTCTCAAAAGTATAGAGCCGTATATGTCAAATTGTTATGTGAAAGATGTTGCGAAGCTAAAAGTAACAATCAAAAATCCTTATCTTGAAAAAGCTTTTGGAAGAGAAGGGCAAAATACTGAGAAATCTGGCTCAGTATTAGAGATCATGATGGTTCAGTTCAGCATTTTAGATTTTTGACTCAGGGAAGAGAAGGATGTCTTCAAGACTTTTTGCAGAGATAGATCAGATGGCGATTATCTATCAGGCGGCTGATAGACAGCAGTTTACTGATCAATCTCAGTCGCTTAATGTTATGATTAGCCCAAAGACGCCAGCAAAAGAGGTAAATTATCTTTATATTCAGGCTTGGAAACTGGGGATCAAGACACTTTATTATCAGCATAGTATGAATGCTGCACAGCAGTTTAGTAAAAATTATCAGCTGTTCTGGATGCGAAGCCTAATTATAATAATAAAAAGTGAAAAAAATCAGACACAATCCTTTGATAGAATTTTGTGAAATAAGACTTGATACTTTATCAAAAATCCATATATCAGAGGGTGAAATCTGAATTTTATCTTTTCTAAGTAGAGAACATAATGGCAAAAAACTCAAAACTTACTGATATCCAAAAGGTATTTGGAGGAATTTTTCATAAGTTTAGCAACTATACAAAACACCAAAAGACTTTTGTGCTCTTTTTGTTTGTCTTAGCAGCAGTTTTGATCTTGCTTCAATAGCAAAGATCACTCCGATTACTCAGTGACAATCTAGTTATTCTATCTGGTTGCTTGGGAAAACTTACTTTAAGTCTGCTATTGTTATTGTGCTCTCGCTTGGATTCCTCTTTGGATGGAATATGCATACCAATTTTAAGAGGTTTATTATTAAATACCTTGGATTCAGAGACTGAACCAGTATTAAATTTTATGTTTTTGTGGATTATTGTTGCAGCATATATGGGTATTTTTGGATACTCTAGGACTTGTTTCTCAAAAATACTGGTACGATCAGTATTGCTTGGGGATTGAGTGTTCAGTTGATCGTCCTTGTTGTTTGATTGATTATGAGCGTTATTGAGGGTTTGGAAGTCTGCAAATCAAAAATTCACAAAAGACGAAAATCCTGAATATCGTGGATGATGATGCTCCAAAAGGACTGAAAACAAGAGAGTGCTTCAGCATCTTTTTGAAGATGAGGAACTGTAATAACTAAAAATCCAGCTGGGGAGCTGGTTTTTCTTTGTTTTGATAAGTGGAAAATGTTTTTAAGATTTGAGATCAGTATTTTATATCTTTTGGATAAGGCAATACTAGATAAGAACTTATTTGCTGGGAAAAAGATTGCGCTTCTTTGATTTTTGACTTGAGGGAAAATCGACTTTGAACTTTCTATTACATAATGGCTTTGTTTTTGAGAAATTGACCGTTTTGGATGTAAAAGATCAGCCAGAACTAGAGGAACAGGGAATTGCTTTGAGGACGGGAGAGCAGTATCTCTCCCATTTAGAGATTTTGATATTATCTTTAAGTCAGCAGGTGTGCCGTATTCAGCTGAGTTAAAGCCTTATCAAGATAAGGTTTTGACGCAAATGCAGTTTTTCTTTGATCACTATAAGGGAAGGTGATTGCAATTACAGCTAGTAAGTGAAAATCTACGATGACAAGTCTGATTTATGAGCTTTTAAAAGATGCTGGTTTCCGTGTGAAACTTGTTTGAAATATTGGGAAGCCTGTTTTGGATGAGATTGATTTTGAGGAGGGCGAGATTATGTCGTTTGTGAGCTTTCAAGTTATATGCTTGAGAGCTTAAAAAGCAGAACTTTTATTTCGGTTTTTATGAGCGATTTTTCCCCAGAGCATTTTAGATTGGCATGGCGGTTGAGCATTATACTCAGGCAAAACTCAATATCTTAAAGTGATCAGAACAGAACTTTGTTCTTGCGAGAACTGCTCAAGAATTTCAGCTTTCTGAACCTTATTCTAATCTCCATACTTATGGACAAGGAGGGGAGTCTACATGGGCTGATGGGTGTTTACTTATCAAGGTGAGAAGCTCTTTTCTACAGAGGATCGCTTGCTTCTGGGAGCATAATCTTCAAAATATTTCGCTTGGAATCGCTGTTGCAAAAGTATCTTTGAATCAATAATGATTCAATCCATCAGACGATAGCTCATTTTCATGGACTTCCTCATAGATTACAGCTTGTTGGAACTTTTAAGGGATAACTTTCATGATGATGCAATTTCAACGACTCCTGATTCTACTTTTAGAGGCTTTTAAAAACTTTTGGAAATAAAGTTTGAACTCTGTTTCTCTGAGGGACAGATAGAGGATATGATTTCAAAATTCTTGTAGAAAAGATAAAAGAACTCTGAATTCAGAATTTGGTCTTTTTTCCCTCCGTCTGGTGAGAAAATCCGTGATTTGCTTCCTGATTTTTGACTGAAAATACGCTTTCAACTAGAGATATGGATGAAGCTGTAAGGTTTGCTTATCAGCATACTGCTCCTTGAAAAGTCTGCCTTCTTTCCACTGCATCTCCAAGCTATAGTAATTGGAAAAATTTTTGAGGAGAGGAATTTTTTCAGCAAGCGATTAAAAATATTGAGGATAGAAAGAGAAAAAGTCTGATTTCTTCTTGCATTTTCTCTGCCTATTCCTAAGGTTAAGCGCATAGTTGTTTTTAGACTTTTTTGATATTTTGATGCCAGAACTAAAAACTCTATAATACACTTACTCGTGAAAAAGAAGTTTTTGAGCCATTGATGAATGAATCTGAAAACTCAAAAATATGTTGGGATGTATTCGTGTGGACCAACAGTATATTCTACACCACATATTAGAATTTTAGAGCGACTTTTTACCATGGATTTGATTAGAAATACGTTAAAATATTTTTGGGTATCCGGTAAAGGCTGTGATGAATATTACTGACGTTGGACATTTGGTTTCGGATGCAGATGATGGTGAGGATAAAGCTGGAGAAGGGATCTAGAATTGATGGGATCTCAGCTTGGGATGTTGCAAAAATATGAAGATATCTTTTGAAGGCGATGCAGGAGCTTAGAATTGAGCGTTTTGATGTGATGCGAGGGCTACTGAACATATTCAGGAACAGATTCAGATGGTTGAGAGATTAGAAGAGAAAGGATATACCTATACTATTCCTGATGATGGAATTTATATGGATACAAGCCTTGTAGAAGATTATGGAAAGCTGATGTGAGCTAATTATAAAAAGAGGTTAGCAGATCTTAATGCTGGAGAGAGAGTTGATATCTGAGGAAAAAGAAATCCGACAGATTTTGCACTTTGGAAATTTTCTCCTAGAAATGAAAAAAGGCAGATGGAGCGAGATTCTCCATGGGGAATTTGATTCCCTGGTTGGCATATAGAGTGTAGCGCTATGGCGAGTAAATATCTTGAGGGAGCAATTTGATATTCATCACGGAGGAACTGATCATATTACTGTGCATCATTCAAATGAAATTACTCAGTCAGAATGCAGTTTTTGACATAAGCCATGGGTAAAATATTGGCTTCATAATGAGTTTCTTCAGGTTGATGGGGGAAAGATGAGTAAATCTCTGGGGAATATTTATTCTCTTGATGATATCAAAGCAAAAGGGTATTCTCCATTGGATTTAAGATACTTCTATTTTAAGGCTCAGTATTCTAATTTTTGAACTTTTACTCGAGATGCCTTAGAACAAGCCAAAAATGAAAGACTTGGGTTGATTAAAAGATAAGAAATCTGACTCAACCAGAATGAGATGATGATTTTTCAGGAGAAAGTTTATGCTGCGCTTTGAGATAATTTAAATACTCCAAAAGTTGCTCTCGATATTCATTTAGCTCTATTACACCCTACCCAGCAAACCTTATCTCTTCTTAGGAACTTGAGGATAAGGTCCTTAAAAGTCTGACTTTTTGATCCTGTTATTGAGGGAAAGTATTCAGATTCCAGAAGAAGTTTTTACACCTTGCTGAGGCAAGAAAACAGGCTAAAGCTGATAAGAATTATGCATTAGCAGATCAGCTTAGGGCTGAAATTTTGGAAAACTGATGGGAAGTTAAAGATTCTAAAGATGGATTTGAACTCATAAAAAAAGTAATATTAGTATTTATTTTTATGTGCATATGATGCTTAGGAGGAGATCTCAACTAAAAAGAAGAGGAGGATTCAATTTTTAATTGTCTTTTCTCTTTTTGTTGGTCCTTCTTCTTATAATTTTCCTTTTTAAAAGGGGAAGTCTGATATTTCTCTCACTTTAACTGGTGAAAATTTATTGAGCTGAAGTCAAACTCTGAGTGGAAAAGAGCAGTTTGATTTGAGTTGAGTTCAGCAGGTGAGTATGCTTTCATGAAATTGAATAACTCAGAATTTGACTAGTGTTTCTAATGGATCTTGAGTTTTCGTCTTGAGCTGTTGCATTAGCTCAGGAAGAAGAGAAAAATCATTTTTCTATTCAAGTTTGTAATCGTATTGTTGATTTTTTACTCTTGCGTGATAAAAATGCTCCATTAGAAAACCAGTCTGCAATGGAGAAATCTCTAGAACAAACCTTGCAACCTTGAAACTTATGGCTGATACTCAGCTTCGTAGAGGCTTATGAAGCGGTAGTTAAAAATGATACTTTTCAAGAGGTAAAAATCATTATACTCAGAGTGGTACAAATTATGGATGTGTGTTTTAGCTGTTTTTGCGAAAAATTATAGATATTCTTGATTGAAAGCTTTGTTGTATAAAAATTATATCCTATGATTTTTGAAAGAGAAGATAAAAAAATCAGATTTCTTCTTGCATTTTATGTGAAAAATCATAGTCTGAAATTTGGTTTTTATTTTTGTATAAAAAGATATATGTGATACACAATTAGTAAAGTTTATGCTAGAGGTTCTTGACTCTAGAGGAAATCCTACTGTAGAGGTGGAAATTACGCTCGCTGATGGAAGTTTTGGTAGAGCTTTAGTGCCATCTGGAGCTTCAACAGGAGTGCATGAAGCACTTGAACTTAGAGATGGAGACAAATCAAGATACCTTGGAAAAGGAACTTTGAAGGCTGTTGAAAATGTAAATTCAAGTATTGCTCATGCTATTGAAGGTCAGACTTTTGAATCTTTTTAGAAGTTTAGATGAAAAGTTGATTGCGCTTGATGGGACTGCAAATAAGTCAAATCTTGGTGCTAATGCTTTGCTTGGTGTGAGTATGGCGTTTGTAGTAGCTTGTGCAAATGCTGAAAAGAAGTATATTTATGAATATCTTGGTGAAGGGAAAGGAAATACTTTGCCATTTCCTATGATGAATATCCTTAATGGAGGTTCTCATGCAGATAATAATGTAGATATTCAGGAGTTTATGATTGTTCCAAATAAGGCACCTAGTTTCCGTGAGGACTTAGATGGGGAGCAGAAGTTTTTCATACGTTAAAATCAATTTTGAAGGCTAAGGGGCTTTGTGACTTCAGTTGGTGATGAGTGAGGTTTTGCGCTAAATCTTGGATCAAATGAGGAGGCTCTCCAAGTGATTATGGAAGCAATTGAAAAAGCAGGATATGCTGGTAAGATTTCTCTCGCACTTGATGTGGCTTCTAGTGAGTTCTTTAAAGATGGAGTATATGATCTAGCAGGAGAAGGTAAAAAGCTGAATGCTGATGAGCTCATTGCATTGTATCAGGATTGGTGCCAAAAATACCCAATTATTTCGATTGAGGATGGTATGGCAGAAGATGATTTTTGATGGATGGAAGAAATTAACTGATGCTTTGGGAGAGAAGATTATGCTTGTTGGAGATGATCTTTTGTAACAAATATTTCTAGACTTCAGATGGGAATTGAGAAAGGAATTGCTAATTCTATTTTGATTAAGCTTAATCAGATCGGAACCGTATCTGAGACACTTGATGCTATCAATATGGCTCATGAACATGGAATGAGATCCATCTCATCTCATAGATCAGGAGAAACTGAGGATACTTTTTATTGCTGATTTGGCTGTTGCGATGAATACTGGACTTATCAAGACTGGTTCTGCATCTAGAACAGATAGAATCATGAAATACAATCAACTCCTTAGAATTGAAGAACACCTTGGAGCTAATGCTAAATATGGAAAAATAATTTTAGATGATATAGTTACAAAAAAAGTCTGATATGAATCAGTCTTTTTCTTTAAAGAAGAGATCTGTTTAATTGATAGTTTGATTTTTATCAGATTTTTTTCTTTTTATTGGTCAAAAATGGATCTCTGATCGATTCTTAACTTTTGTAATAAGTGGATCTTTTTCTGGAGAGTACTCTTGATTTCGAGGATTATCTATCAGAAGGACACGGATATTGCTCTTAGCAATTGCTCTTGCATACTCTAAATTATCGTCAATCATGAGCTGGATTCAGTATTTTTGACACATCTCTTCCCTTGGTGAATTGAGGCTTTTGTAGTATCGTGATAGTTGCAAAATATAACTCTTCAAAAGATACTTGGATAGTAGTCCTTGATTCGCTTCTCTGTTGCAGGCTGAACAAGTGGGCCTCTTGCAGTAATAGCGTAGAGTGTGTGCCCTTGTTTTTTTGCTTGTTCAAGTACTTCTTTTGCTCAAAGAACAGGCTGAATACCTCAATGCTCAGCTGAATATCTCATTCCATCTGTGAAGAAGCTTACGGCTTTGTTTTGCTGATATGTTCATATCCAGGGATATTTGGAATATAGTAGGAGCTAAACTGTTCTCTTTTTAGAGGGTTTTCAGGCGATTTGATAATTATGAAATTTTTAGTACAAAGTCTAGGGTTTTCAGCGATGACTTCATCAATATCAACTCAAAATAATCATTAGTATCTAGATACAATGGATAAAATCGCTTTTTCTTGTATTGATTGTTTTTAGTGACAATTTTTCTTGTTCAATTCTAATACTGAAATCTCTATATTGGATTCTATAAGCTGCGATGTAATTTGCAATGTCATCCTTTTTCTGAAAGAAAATTTTTCAGAGGTAGTGTGAGATCATTGAGAAAGTCTCTATCAGAACATCCCTTTTTCTTCTGCAAAATTGATTAACTCTTGGAAATCATCTTCCAATTTATATTTTTGCTCTAGAAGTTGTCAATCTTTCCTATAAGTTTATAGAAGATGATTTCAGATTTTTGAAATACCATTTGAAAACCTGAATATAACGCGATTTTTTTCAGCTGGATTTTTGGTGAAGATAACAAAAACACGTTGTGAGCAGGATGAGCCCAATAATGAGCTTAAAAATATTACTGGTGAGTGTGTTCTTTCTTCTTTTGTCATCGTTGGTTTCAAGCTAGCAAATTAAAATTTATCTCTTCAAAAACAAAAGCTTCCTATCCCTGTTCAAGTGATAAGTTGGCTTTATTTAGTAGTTTGGTGTAATAAAGTTACAAAACTGATTACTCGTTTTCAGATTCAGTTTTTCAGCCTTTTTTTGCGCTTTTTAGCTTTTTGAATTGATTGCATCAATTCCGCATCTGATAAGTATTGAATGTTCCAGAGTTGCGAGGATACCAACTAAAAGAAGTAGAATTCCCCAGATGAAAGATCTAAGCTGCCATAATGCGCAAAGTACAAGAATAACTCCTATGATCATAGTGATTTTTCTTCTAGACTTGAGTTATTCCACCAGTGCATAAATCCTCCAGCCATTTTCTTAGTTCACTCACCAGCTGCTCAAAGTTTTTCTGAGATGGTATGAGTTGCTTGATCAAATTTTTCACCTGCAGTTTGTTCTTTTTGTCATTGTTTCTTATTTAGAAAGATAAAATACACTCTCTTTTATAGTTTTTACTTAATATGCAAGAGATTTTTGATGTTTTCACTGAAAAAAACGGAGAAAATTTAGATTTTTTAAAAAATTAATATTCGAAATAAAAAGATCTCCAAAAGAAATGCACGGAGATCTTTTTCAATGAAGACTACTACAAAAATATTTAATAGAGACGCGACGCGTCAGGTCTTTTTGAAACTCTCGATCTCTTTTGCAATCCTTTGCGCGAGAGATCGGATCCTTTTCAGAGTTTTTCGAAAAGTTAATAAGTTTTCTGGTAAGAATGCCGTAGCGATTCTTGTTCTCTTTGCATCGTTGAAGACTGCAGAGTATCCAATAGCCGAATGCTTTATAGAAATACTTGTATGGGATTGCGTTTGTAGAGATGAATTCATCAAGTTTTTCTATCTCTTTTTACTATAAAAAGGTATGCAAAAGATCAGCTTTTTGTAATCTCTCCTACAAATATAGTATTATCTGCTAGGAGACTAATTTTTAATGTTTTTCATGTTTTTATTTGACGGGTACTTTTACTTTATACATTTTTATTTTTAAAGTCAATCCTTTGTAGATAGAATAATTTTTCCTTTTTTATATATTTTTTCCGTACTAACTTACTTTTTCCCTGATTTTTATGAACATTAAAAATATAATATCATTAATTTTTGAAATGTCGAGATTGTGATTTTTGATTTTTGGCTTGCATTCAAATGCGGGATTTCTAATATTTATGTGATTTTAGGGTGAAAAAGAAAGAAAAATCAGATTTTTATTTTTGAAAAGAGTATACTTATGAGTCAGGATCTTTTCCAACAAGAAGAAAAACATGAGAGGGTGCAACAACATCCTATAGAAAAAGGAGATTACACAATCCTATATTGATTATGCGATGTCTGTTATTGTTTCTCGTGCTTTGCCTGATACAAGAGATGGATTTTAAGCCAGTTTTGAGGAGAATCCTCTTTGGAATGTATCAGATGAATAATTTTTATAATCAAAAAGCATAAAAATCTGCGAGAATCGTCTGAGATGTAATGTGAAAGTATCATCCACATGGAGATTCTTCAATCTATGAGGCAATGGTGAGACTTGCTCAGCCTTGGTCACTTAGATATCCGCTTGTTGATGGGCAGGGAAACTTTGGGTCTATTGATGGAGATGGAGCAGCGGCTGAGGTATACTGAGGCAAGATTGACTAAAATTGCTGAGGAAATGCTTGAAGATATTGATCAAGATACTGTTGATTGGAGAGATAACTTTGATGGTTCTCTAAAGGAGCCGGTGATGCTGCCAACAAAATTTCCGAATCATCTTTGTAATGGAACAATGGGAATTGCCGTAGGTATGGCAACAAATATGGCTCCTCATAATTTGACTGAAATTTTAGATGCTTCACTGCTTCTTCTCCACAAAGAAGGAAAGCCAGAGACAATTTGATTTGATCAAGATGGGAAAGAAATCATAGAAAAACTCAGGTAAGCATTGAAGAAATTATGCAGATCGTAAAAGGTCCAGATTTCCCAACTGGTGGTATGATTTTTGATAGCAATAATATCCTTGAAGTTTATAAAAATGAAAATGAGGAATCGTTGTTCGTGGGAAAAACGCACGATGAAGTATATGAATGAGCACACATGAATTGTGATAGATGAAATTCCATATCTTGTGAATAAAGCGAGCCTTGTTGCAAAAGATTGAGAGTTGGTTGTTGATAAAAAGGTAGAGGGAATCAATGATATCCGTGATGAATCAAATAGAGATAGGATTGGGATTGCTATTTATCTAAAAATGAGTAGAATCCTGATGCAATTTTGATGCAAATTTATAAATTCACAGATCTTCAGACTACTTTAATCTCAACAATGTTTCACTAATTGAAAGTGGAAGTCAGCTCTAGACTCTTTGAATATTAAGGACCTTTTGATGGAATTTTGGTGAGTTCCAGAAATGTTGTCTCATCGTAGGTCCAGTTTTTCAGCTCACTAAAGCAAAAGATGACTTCCTATCTTGGAAGGACTCAAAAGGCGATAGATATTGATGAAGTAATTGATACCATCAAGAAATCTGAGTCTAAAAGCTGATGACGAGAACAAATTTGATGGAGAAGTTTTGATTTACTGAGGAAACAGGCTGAGTATATCCTTCTTATGAGACTTCAATCTTTGGTTGGACTTGAGATTTCAGAAGATTTCAGAAGAAATTGATGCAAAAATCAGACTTATTGAATATTTAGAAGGTATTATCTCGATCCTCGAAGCTTGATGAAGTTTTGGGTCAGGAGTTTGAATATATGAAGGAGAAGTATGGAGATGAGAGAAGGACTGAACTTTCAAATGACTTGAGTGTTTACAATATCAGTGGAAGCTTGAAAGAGCTTCAAAGGCAGCCGACAAAGTAAAAAGAAGATGTGATTTGTTGGCTTGGAAACGATTATCTCTTAGAATTTTGTATCAGACAAGAATTCAGAATATCCCAGAGGAAACTTTGGATCTCATCTATACTCATAATCAGGATCAACTTGATTATTACTGATAGAGGAGAGCTCGTGAGTCCAGAGAATTAAAGATCTTGGAAGTTTTACTATGGCGAAACTCAGTTTAAATCTGAATGAACATTTTTGGTTTTGAAGTGAAAGATTGTCTGCAAAAACATTGCATTTCCACTATGACTATCTAGTGTTCTTGACTAATCAAAAATAGTATCAAGAGCTAAAAAGAGTTAGTGATGAGCTTTAAAAAGTTCCCAACTACGATTATGGGACTTCAGCCAGGAGAAAAAGATTCTGAAAGCATTGCCAGTGAATGATGGAGAAAATATTGAGGGTGCTTTTCTCCAGCAGGTTCAATGCTCCTTTTCAAATCTGATGATAGGAACCTATGGGTAAGACTGCAGGAGGAGTAAAGGCAATTGAGCTGTAGGAAAGGAGATCAAGTTGCATGAATATGTTCTTGCATAATGGAGAGCCATTTATCCTTATCTACTGAGATAAGAACTGAAAGTTGCTTTCGCTTGAGGATTTGAAAATATGGAAGAGAGCTAAGAAAGGACAGATTGTCTCAACAAGTAATGATATTTTGGTAGGTGGTATTGGAATTGTTGAATGAGCAGTAGGATCAGATTTGAAGACTGAAGCTTAAAAACACTGCATTCAAAATGATATTCCACTCAGATGAACCAGAGACTCACTCTACAAGATGGTAGATAAAAAGATTGATACTGTCTATCGCCCTCGAGAGGACTGAGAATATGAAGTATAAGGAAGAAAAGAAAAAGGTTGATGGAGAGTGGTTTGGTTTGAAGTGGACGAGTGCTGAGACTGAATCTGATAAAGAGTTCAGAGGAATAATTTCTAGATTATAGTTCCCATGAGATCGAGACGAAGTAATGTTTTTCTAGCTCATGAGTTCTAGTTTTGTTTTTGTTTTTGTATTAAGTGACGAGAATCAATCTTGTTTCCAGTCTCAGATTAGCTGATCCCAGCATTTGATTGCTGGGTGGAGAACTTTCAAGAGTGGATTGGTGAAGAAAAACTCGATGAGAAAAAGCCTATTATTATCTCTAAAAAGCTATGACGATGAACCGGACATGTACGTTTCTTTTTATGATAAATTGCTCTTTCTCTCAAAAAGAGGCATCAGGCTCCGGGTCAAAGAAGCTGAGAAAGAGAGGCTTTAAGATTACTCTCCACTGAAAAGATTAGTCTGGCGTCTTTCCCAAAGGAATATTGTAAGGATTTATCCCATCTGAGACTTGATCTCAAAATCTCTGCAGCAGAGGATTCTAGAAAATTACAGTAAAAGCTCAGATTTTTACACTTTTTATGGGAAATAGTCGGCTACTATTATACTCCTAAATGGGAGTTTTTGTTTTGTTTAATTTCGATTTCGTGAAATTGTCTGCAGACATTAGTTTCAAATGATTTTGCCATGGTAAGATCTGATTTTTGCTTTTTGATGATTGTTGTTATAATTGAGCTAAAAGTGTTTTTACTTACATTACCTTTGTGCATAGATGGCGATAAGAAAATTTAGAAAGCTTGAAACCTCATAGACTGACTAAACCAAAAGCTTTCTCTCTTTGTAGCATATACTTTGATTCTTTTGTGAGCGAGTTACTATCTCTAATATCAATCCTGATGCGAAGAGTGAATACTGTAAAGACTGAAAAACTCATCAGCAACCAATGTATGGGTATTTTTTGGCAGATAATGGGCAGAAATATACTAGGGCGAGAACTTTTTGAGAAACATGGAGCTCCTGAAACGTATGAATATATGCTTTCCAGCCCTGGATCTCTCCTTTTCCTGAAGTGAACAAAAGAATGAACAGAAAGCTGAGTTCGAGGTTTTTGACTGGTAATAATGTTGCTGAAGTCTTATAAAAACGCCTATACAACACTTTGGAGTACGCTAGAAGATCGTAGTCATTTTATCAATAAGGTATTTGAGTTTTTAGTGAGAGGAGATATTGTGTGAGCTTCCTGAATGAAGTGTAAGATAGTGTGGTCGCAATGTATGAGTGCTGAGATGAAGCAAGATTTTCAAAGGCGCACGATAGCGTGCTTGTAGGACACCGTAGATATAGCATTGATGATTGAGCATCGGTGATGAGCTTATCATGAGAGATCAGATTTTC
>BNJS01003666.1_pt1 | contig 75252 bp, 76 predicted proteins | sample 8540461 | NCBI WGS metagenome assembly BNJS01 (sample SAMD00202454, study PRJDB9452) | human saliva metagenome | isolation source: human saliva | place: Japan
CTCTTCAATTTGGTAACTTCATCAAAAGTAATGTCGACTTTTTCGTAATAGAAGACTTCTCGTATAGGATCGTCTAGTGGAACAGGCTAAAAACAAAACAAAAAGTTTTTGTCTGGACAATAAAATGATCCAGCATTACTACTAAATATTTACAAAGCCCCTGCAGATGGTATTATTACCGATGAACCTGAACTTGTAAAAGAAGAAAAGAATATTTTTAGAAAAATGATTATACTTATTATGATAAGATACTAAGGCTTTGTTAATATATAAAAATGAGCCTGTGAAAAAAAGTCTGTAAAAATAACCCTTCCTATGTTAAACTAAAACTAACTAGGGAGGGTAAAAAAATGACAAGAAGAAAAAAGAGATCCAAAAACAAGAATTAATAAAAACAATTAGTATCAGAATACGGTAGAAAGCATAGCCGATATATATAATGCCTTTAAAAAGATTTACTAGGTGGTACGATAGAAGAACTACTACAAGCAGAAATAAATAATCACTTAGGGTATGAGAAGTATGGACATGGTGACAAAGAAAAACTATAGAAACAGATATAAAGAGTTCAAAGTAATTATGGCGACCTAGAAATAGCTGTTCCACAAGATAGAAATTCTACATTTGAACCAATGATAGTTCCAAAAAGAGAAAAAGATATCTCAGAAATATAAAACAAAATAATAGGTCTATATACCTTAGGAATGCCCACAAGTGATATTGCACAAGAGATAAAAGAACTGTATGGATGTGAGATATCAGAAGGACTAGTATCAGACATTACCGATAAAAATAATTCCAAAAAAATAGAAGAATGGAAAACAAGAACGCTAGATGAAGTCTATGCAGTAATTTATATAGATGCAGTACACTTTAGTGTGAAAGAAAATGGAATTGTAGGCAAAAAGCTGTCTATATCACATTAGGAGTGAACCAAGAAGATAAGAAAGACATATTATCGATGTATATAGGAACAAATGAAAGTGCAAAAACATGGTTATCTCTATTTAACGACCTTAAAAATCGAGGAGTAAAAAGACATACTAGTAATGTGTGCAGATGGCTTAACAGGAATAAAAAGAAGCTATAGTGCAGTATTTCCAAAAACAGAATACTAAAGATGTTATAGTGCACATGATAAGAAATATAAAATTTAATTCATAAGGTAAGAGGGAAAATAATTTGATATCAAACTATTTTTCCCTCTTACTCTTACTATATTATTTATTAAAACTTTTTATAATTCATTTAATCTACATTTAAAATTCTTAAATATACTTTTTACTTTTATATTGCTGTAGCAAATAAGATTTTCAAGGATATATTTCACATAATATCTGAAATATTCCCTATCTTAGACTCCTTTACTTTTAATATTGTTTTCTTTTTATAGAGTTACTACTACCTTTATTTCATAGCTATAAAAATTATATATTTACTTAACTTTCTCTGTATAATAACCGCCTTATAACTCGAATAAGCTGAGTTCTACCTTATCCATTAGACTTGCTAAAGTTACGATAATTCCTATAACAAGTAATATTGTTACAGATTTTTTTATATTTCATCACTATCTTATCATACATATTATTCACTTCCTTCTTATACTGGTTGACAAAATCTATAGCCATGAGTAGCACATCTATCAGCATGCATTCTACTACTCTTTCCTAATCCTGTAAAAACCATACTATAAAAATTATCAAAACTCCCTTCCCTCCTGAAATATCCAAAAAGCTCTTTTTCTGATAATCTGTAAATTTTTGTTCTCTTATTCATTTCTATAACTATTATATGCTAATTTTACCTTTATCATATAAACTAAATCCCGCTTCTATTGTTTCTATATAGCTAATCCGCCTAATATAATTGCTGGAATCACTCCCTCCATTTATTTTTCTAATTCATCTGTATTTATTTGTACTAATTTCATGTAGTATTCTCCTTAAACTTTCTTCTATAAAGCTTTACACTTTTTATTATAGACTATTTAAATATTTTTTTGTTGTTTTTCCTGAATGCTCAATTTTTTTACTTGAACGGTCACTTTTTAAATTTTATCTTAAAAAAATAAAACTGACTTAAAAAACTTTTTTAAAAATCAGTTTTACTTTTTATATTATTTCTTCTCATCTAGCGTAAAAACGTGTTTCCATACTGAAAGTTCCATCTTCTGGAGCATACGCTTTTATTACTTCTTTATGTTTTTCAGTAATTACTTGAGCTATGAGATAAACCAATACCGTATCCTTTAACGTGGCTATTTCTTGATTCATCTAAATAATTTATATTCTATACTAATTTTACAAAAATATCTCAATGTTCTAATTAATTGTGCAGTGTATGACATTTCGTTATCATACCACGAAACAACCTTAACCATTTGATTTTTATCTTGTCCAATAACTTTTGTTTGTGTAGCATCAAATAATGAACCATAGCTCATTCCTATTATATCTGAAGATACTATAGGTTCTTCTGTATATCCATATGATTCATTAGCTGCTTTTTTCATAACTTCATTAATTTCTTCTACTGTAGCATTTTTTTCAATTGTTACAAATAGTTCTGTTAACGAACCAGTTGGAACAGGTACCCTTTGAGCTGCTCCATCTAAACGTCCATTTAACTCTGGTATAACTAATCCTATAGCCTTAGCAGCACCTGTAGTATTAGGAACTATATTTTCTGCTGCTGCTCTTCCACGTCTAAAATCTCCCTTATTATGAGATCCATCTAAAGTATGTTGATCTCCTGTATATCCGTGGATAGTAGTCATTAAACCATGTACAATACCGAAGTTATCATGTAGAGCTTTTGCCATTGGAGCAAGACAGTTCGTAGTACATGATGCACCCGAGATTACAGTTTCTTCTCCAGTTAGTATTTCATGATTAACATTATATACAATGGTTTTAACATCTGAGCCACCTGGTGCAGAAAGCAATACTTTCCTAGCTCCTGCTCTTATATGCGCTTCAGCTTTATCCTTACTGTTAAAACGTCCGCTACATTCTAGAACAATATCTACACCTAACTCTTTCCATGGTAAATTCTCTGGATCTGGTTCCCCAAAAACTTTAATTTCTTTACCATTCACGATAAACGCGCCATCTCCTTCTTCTACAGTCCCTGGAAAAGGCCCTTGCGTTGTATCATATTTTAACAGATAAACTATTTGATTTATCGGTCTCATTCTTGATCTATTGACAGCTACAACCTCAATATCATCTGCGTGCTGAGCCTGAATCTGTCTTAAGACCAATCTCCCAATGCGACCAAAACCATTAATAGCAACTTTTATTGTCATGTGTTTTTCCCCCTGTTAATTATTTTACTCCTATAAGATAACTCATATGCTCATCCCTTTTACAACCTGAATTTCTTTAAGTAAAATTATGACAAACTAAACTTTTTAATTCATTATTTAATTGTGATTACCTATAAGAAATCTTATAGTAAGCGTTTCAAAACACCTAATTTCAGTATAGCATATTAAATTCTCTATTTCAACAAACAAAATTTATGTTTCTAACTAATATAATATTAATTTTATTTTATTATCATTTTATAAACCGTTTTTCTTAGTTGTTTTTGTATTCTATAAAAATATTTAATTTATAAATTTTTTAAAAAAATAATTTTATATTGAAATTTCATAATTTATAAATTATACTTATTATTGTAGACAATAAAAGGAGCTATATTAATTATGAAAAATAAAAAAATTTGTTATGACTATTTCATCAGTTTTAGCTACTGTTGTTCTTGCAACAGGATGTGCACAAAAAACTGAAGAAAAAAAAGAAGAAAATAAGAGTGGAGATAATAAGATAACTCTTACTTATGATCAACTTAGATCTAGAGAAAATACAATGGGTTCTTTATGGTATCAAAATGCTGCTGAAGTAGATGCTTTATATCAACAAGGTTATAATGTCGCAACTACTAAGTTAAAAGAACTATTAAAACAGCCTACTGATAAACCATATTCTATCGTCTTAGATATCGATGAAACAGTATTAAGTAATATACCATTCCAAGCAAAAATGGTTAAAGATGGAACTGCATTTAATCCGAAATTATGGGACGAGTGGGTTCAAAAAGCAGAAGCTACACCAGTGGCAGGAGCTAAAGAATTCTTACAATTCGCTGATAAAAATAAAGTTAAAATTTACTACATTTCTGACAGAACTGATGCACAAGTAGATGCTACAATTAAAAACCTTGAAGCACAAGGACTTCCAGTTCAAGGACGTGATCACCTTATGTTCAAAAAAGAAGGTGATAAATCTAAAGAAGGGCGTCGTCAAGAAGTTATTAAACATACTAACCTAGTTATGTTATTTGGGGATAACTTAGTTGACTTCGCTGAATTCTCAACTAAATCAGAAGCTGATAGAGATAAAATGTTTGAACAATTAAAAGCTGAATTTGGGGATAAATTCATCATCTTCCCTAACCCTATGTACGGATCATGGGAATCTGCAGTATACAAAGGTGAGAAAAAAGACGGTAAAGGACAATCTGAAGCTCGTCTAAATGCACTTAAAGCATACTAATCCTCTATAAAATTAACAATTTAGAGTGTCTTAATATTATCTAATGATAGATAATATTAAGACACTTATATTTATATTTTTAGAATTATTTTCTTGATTGAAAAAGTATCATCGGAGTATAATCATTAATAGAAAGCTTTTTTCAAAGCTTCAATTATTTTTTAAATAGGAGTTAAAAATGAAGAAAATAAACTTAAATACGTTGTTATACGCCGCTTTTGCAGCTGCAGCGTTATTTCCTGTATTAGCTAACGATAATCAAGTTAAAGCTAACGATGATAAAGCTGTATCATCTTCTAATATTAGTAAACCAGAGAGTACCAATGGTAAATCAGCTAGTGCTCTTAATACTAACAACGCTAACGAAACAACACCTACTAGTTCTTTAAACCTAAATAATGATGTAAAACCTACACCAATTGAGAGCGATGAAGTTGTTAAACCAAAAGTGCCCTTCACTATAGCTGAATATAAACAAAAAAGTGCGTTAGAACTTGCTCAATTAATTCGTGAGAAAAAAGTTACAAGTACAGAACTTGTTAACTTAGCTTATAAAGTTATTGCAGAAGAAAACCCCAAATTAAATGCTGTTTTAACAACTGAAAATGGAAAAATCCCTAAAGCTCTTGTTGATGAAGCATATAGAACCGCTAAAGAAATTGACAATCGCATTAGCGCTGGAAAATTAGCTGCTAATCCTGTAGATTGGAAAGCTCAACCTTTCTTAGGTGTTCCAACTTTAATCAAAGGTCTTGATGAATTAAAAAATGGTGATTATACTAAAGGGGTATATCTAAATAAAGGAAAAATAGCAGATAAGAGTGGTCCTGTAGCCACAGAATTTGCTAAATTAGGTTTTGTTATCCTTGGACAAACTAACACTCCTGAACTTGGCACTAGAAATATTACTGATTCAAAATTATTTGGACCTGCTGGTAATCCATGGGATCCTAGCCGTAATACTGGAGGTTCTTCAGGTGGTAGTGCTGGAGCCGTAGCTAGTGGTATGGTACCTATAGCTAGTGGTAGTGATGCTGGAGGTTCTATTCGTATTCCTTCTTCATGGACTGGTCTTATCGGTTTAAAACCTACTGGTCATGTAGTAAAATTCCCACTAGTAAAAACTATTGAAGATGCTAAAGCTTATTTTGAAAAAACTGGACTAATTGAGCCAAAAACATTTATAGAACCACCTAAAGATTTGAAAAAATTAAAAATAGCGTACACTCTTAAAACTCCACTTAAAGATCTTGAATTAAGTGAAGTTGCTAAAAAAGCTATTTTAAAAACAGTTGACTTCCTAAGAAAAGAAGGATTTACTGTTGAAGAGGTTAAAGAATTCCCTATCGATGGATACGAAGGAATTAAAACATATACTGTAGGTGCTATTGGTGAAGAAGGTTATGTTGCCGCTGTTAAGGGTGTAACAGAAGAAAATAAACGTCAATTAGATCCTGCGACTTATGCATTAGGAACATCTTCTTATATGGGTCCAAATGCTAACACTGATATTTCTTCAGTAAAACCATTATCTACATTTATAGATCAAAATGAATGCATTTTTATAAAAAAATATGATCTCATTCTTTAGTTCCAACTAACGCAGTTACCGCTCCATCAAATGACAAAAAGTTGATCCTTATGTAGACCCAGAAGTTGAAGAACAACTATATAATATTAACAAAATTAAAGATCCAAAAGAAAGATTTAATTTATTAACTAAAACAATGGTTACCGATGACAAGACGTTCTCCATATACTTGGGTATTTAATTTATCTGGAAATCCAGCAATCTCTTTACCTACATATCTAAGTGATAAAAATCTACCATTTGGAGTTATGTTCGCTGCTAAAAATAACTCTGAGAAAATTCTTTTAGAAATTGGTCAATACTTCCAAGATAAACACCAATTCAAAATGAATCCAGCTATTAGAAGTACAAATGTTTCAGAAAATGGAAATAAAATCGGAATAAATGAAGACGGAACTAAATTTGAATACGCAGTTCCAACTTACGCACCTTCTGTTGCAGAATTACCAACATTAGATATCAACAATGGTACTGCTACTATTCCAAGCAAATCTGAAAATTCAAAAACTACTTCTGTTAAAGAAGAGAAAAAGGTATTGAATACAAATAAATTAAATTCAATTTCTAAAACTCTTCCAAATACAGGAGAAACTACAAACAATTTCTTATCAGCAATCGGACTTTCATTCCTTGCTTTAATTGGAGTATTAAAACGTAGAAATAATAATTAATACAAAATAAGTTTTTTTAATAACTACGGTTGATTCTTAACAATTAACCGTAGTTATTATTTTTCATTAAATTATTTTTCACTTATCCCACATTATAATCTAATTAAAATAAGCATCATTTATATTTTTTAGTTCAGTAAATTATTTCCTTGCTTGACAACGAATATCAGAGTATAATTAAATAAACAAAGCATGTAACAGCTTACTTATTATTCATTCAATTAGGAGTCAAAAATGAAAAAGAAAAAAATTTAAAAATATGTACTTATACCAGTCCCTTTGCAGCTACTTCATTATTTCCCGTCTTGGCAAATGACAACCAAGCTCATGCAAGTGAAAATAGTGATACAGTAACTGCTCCTGTTAATAATACAGCAAATAATAATACAACACCAACAACTGGAAATCACACTTTGAATACTACTTCAGATCCATCTTCAACTACTGATGTAAAAACCTAATGTTACTAGTAATAATAATGAAATTTCTACTACTAATACTGAGGAAAATATAACTTCTAAACCTACAATCCCATTTACTGTAGCAGAATACAAACAAAAAAGTGCTCTTGAACTTGCTAAATTAATTCGTGAGAAAAAAGTAACAAGTACTGAATTAGTTGATTTAGCATATAAAGTTATTGCAGATGAAAATCCTAAATTAAACGCTGTATTGACTACTGAAAACGGAAAAATACCTAATGCTATAGTTAAAGAAGCATATAGAACTGCTAAAGAAATTGACGAAAGAATAAAAGCAGGTAATCTTGCTTCTAATCCTGTAAATTGGGAAGAACAACCATTCTTAGGAGTTCCTACATTAATCAAAGGATTAGAGTCACTAAAAGGCGGAGATGCTTCTAGTGGAGTTGTTTTTAATAGAGGTAAAGTATCTAAAACTAGTGCAGCTGTAGCAAAAGAATTCGAAAAACTTGGTTTTGTTATTCTTGGTCAAACTAACTATCCTGAATTAGGTACTAGAAATATTACAGATTCAAAATTATTTGGTCCTACAGGAAATCCTTGGGATCCAAGTAGAAATACAGGTGGTTCTTCTGGCGGTAGCGCCGGTGCTGTGGCAAGCGGTATGGTTTCAATCGCTAGTGGTAGTGATATAGGTGGTTCTATTCGAATCCCTGCTTCGTGGACAGGATTAATCGGATTAAAACCAACAGGACCAGGAGCTAAATTCCCTCTCGTAAAGACTATAGAAGATGCTAAAGAGTATTTCGATAAAACTAAAATCAGTAAACCTAAAACATTAGTCGAAGTTCCTAAAGATTTAAAAACTTTAAAAATAGCTTATACTCTTAAAACACCTTTAAAAGATGTTGAGTTAAGTGAAGATGGAAAAAAAGCCGTTCTTAAAGCTGTTGATTTCCTTAGAAAACAAGGTTTTACAGTTGAAGAAGTAACTGAGTTTCCTATCGATGGTTACGAAGGTATTAGAACTTATACTATGCAGTCTGTAGGACATATTTCATATACTTCTGCGGTCAAAGGTATTACAGATGAAAACAAACGTGATCTAGATCCTGCTACCTATGCTTTGGGTACATCTACAACTAGAGGAAAAACTGCTAACACTGATATTTCTTCTGCTAAACCTGCATCTGAATATATTAATAAGATGAATGAATTTTATGGAAAATATGATTTATTCTTAACGGCAACGAATGCTGTGACAGCACCATCAAACGATAAAAAAAGTTGACCCTTATGTAGATCCAGAAGTTGAAGAAAAAGCTATATAATATTAATAAAATAAAAGATCCAAAAGAGAGATTCAATCTACTTGTAAAAACAATGGGAGCCAATGATGAGAAGAACACCATTTACATGGTTATTCAACTTAACAGGAAACCCTGCTATTTCATTACCTGTTTATAAGAGTGAAAAATAACCTTCCTCTTGGAGTTATGTTTGCTGCGAAAAAAATAATTCAGAAAAAAATCCTACTTGAAATGGGACAATTATTCCAAGACAATAATCAGTTCATAATGCACCCAAATGTTAGAAATACAGTTGTTGCAGAAAACGGTAATAAAGTAAGAGAAAATGAATATGGTACAAAATATGAATATTCAGTTCCTAATGAAGTTCCTGTTGCCGATGTTCTTAGTCCTTTCACTGGTAAAATCAATGATCTTTCAGCAAATGGCAATAAAGTAGTTGTTGATAAAGATGGCAATGTTTCTGAGTTCAACACTCCAAGCGATGCTCCTGTTGATGACGCCGCTAAACCTTTCACTGGGAAAGTTGACGGTCTTTCTGAAAATGAGAATAAAGTAATTGTCGATGAAAATGGCAATGTTTCTGAGTTCAACACTCCAAGCGATGCTCCTGTTGCTGATGCCGCTAAACCTTTCACTGGGAAAGTTGACGGTCTTTCTGGAAATGGCAATAAAGTAGTTGTTGATAAAGATGGCAATGTTTCTGAGTTCAACACTCCAAGTGATGCTCCTGTTGATGACGCCGCTAAACCTTTCACTGGGAAAGTTGACGGTCTTTCTGAAAATGAGAATAAAGTAATTGTCGATGAAAATGGCAATGTTTCTGAATTCAACACTCCAAGTGAAGCCCCTGTTACCGACGCTCTTAGTCCTTTCACTGGAAAAATAGAAGAACTTTCTGAAAATGGCAATAAAGTAGTTGTCGATGAAGATGGCAATGTTTCTGAGTTCAACACTCCAAGCGATGCTCCTGTTTCTGATGCTCCTAAACCTTTCGCTGGGAAAGTTGACGATCTTTCTGAAAATGGAAATAAAGTAGTTGTTGATAAAGATGGCAATGTTTCTGAGTTCAACACTCCAAGTGATGCTCCTGTTGATGACGCCGCTAAAATTTTCACTGGGAAAGTTGACGGTCTTTCTGAAAATGGAAATAAAGTAGTTGTTGATAAAGATGGCAATGTTTCTGAGTTCAACACTCCAAGTGATGCTCCTATTGATGACGCCGCTAAAATTTTCACTGGGAAAGTTGACGGTCTTTCTGAAAATGGAAATAAAGTAGTTGTTGATAAAAATGGTAATATTTCGGAATTCAACACTCCAAGCAATGTTCCCGTTGCTAATGCCACTAAACCTTTCACTGGGAAAGTTGACGGTCTTTCTGAAAATGGCAATAAAGTAATTGTCGATGAAAATGGCAATGTTTCTGAATTCAACACTCCAAGCGATGCTCCTATCGCTGATGCCGCTAAACCTTTCACTGGAAAAGTTGACGGTCTTTCTGAAAATGGAAATAAAGTAGTTGTTGATAAAAATGGTAATATTTCGGAATTCAACACTCCAAGCAATGTTCCCGTTGCTGATGCCACTAAACCTTTCACTGGGAAAGTTGACGGTCTTTCTGAAAATGGCAATAAAGTAGTTATTGATAAAGATGGTAATATTTCTGAGTTCAACACTCTAGGAGATGTCCCTATTGCTGATGCCGCTAAACCTTTCACTGGAAAAGTTGACGGTCTTTCTGAAAATGGCAATAAAGTTGTTGTCGATGAAGATGGCAATGTTTCTGAGTTCAACACTCCAAGCGATGCTCCTGTTGCTGATGCCGCTAAACCTTTCACTGGAAAAGTTGACGGTCTTGCTAAAAATGGGAATAAAGTTGTTGTCGATGAAGATGGTAATGTTTCTGAGTTCAACACTCCAAGCGATGCTCCTGTTGCTGATGCCGCTAAACCTTTCACTGGGAAAGTTAATGGTCTTTCTGAAAATGGGAATAAGGTTGTTATCGATAAAAATGGTAATATTTCTGAATTTAGCAAACCAAAGGAATCACCTAACGTAGAAAAACTTCCAGAACTAACTATCAATAATAACACTACATCTATAACAATCAAGTCAAATGATGATAAAATTAATGTTGAATTAGATTCTAAATACTCTAAAGACATCAGTCTTAAAAATAACAGATATTACTAATGAAGTAGATTTAGAAAAATTTAAAAACAAAAATAATTCATGATGAAAAATCAAATTAAAAAAATAAAAATGAGATTTCCTCTATAAGAGTTCTAGACTTAGAATTACAAATTAATAATAAAAAGTAAATCTAAACATCCCTAGAACCGTTCATGTAGCGTTACTACAAAAACGAGGAAGATAAAGAAATACTTGTATATCACATAAAAGAAGATAACACTATAGAGCTAATTCCTTCTAGTATAGAAGGAGGAAACTTGAAAATTTACAGTCGACCACTTCAGTAAATTTCGTTTATTATAGAAAAATTAAAAACTGCATTAGCTTCTAATGAAAAAGATATTAATACTTCTGCTATTCAAGAAGAGAAGAAATTTACGGTTGTCAATGCGAAGGGAGCAAAATCAACTCCTACAAACCCACCAAAAACTCTTCCTAAAACTGGAGCAACAACTAATAATTTTTAACTGCCCTTGGATTTTTCACTTTTAGCTTTAACAGCCTTTTGTTAAAAACGAAAAAAATAATAACTAACATCAGAGAAACCTCAGAATTTTATTCAAGCGAATTATATATTCTGAGGTTTCTCTGATGTAAAAATTTTATAATAATGTGAAAAAGATAGTATATAATGAAAGTTTCTTTTTATTTATATTAGTTTCTATTCATTCTTCTGTAAGTTACAGGACTTAATCCACCTAAATTCAATTTTATTCTCTCTTCGTTATAATACTTTATATAATCTATAGTGGCTTCTTTTAATTCATATTTATTCTTAAATGTATCTTCGAATCCGTAAAACATCTCAGATTTTAAAACACCAAAAAAGGATTCCATAAATGCATTATCTGCTGATGTTCCTTTTCTAGACATTGATTGTGTAATTCCTTTCACTTTAAGGAATTGTCTATATTCAATATGTTGATATTGCCAACCTTGATCACTATGTAATATCATACCATCGTATCTTTCATTTTGAAGTTGCGATAACATTTCATATTGTTGTGCCATGTTAGGTGAAAATGAAACACTATACGCTATTATCTCTGCATTATATCCATCAATTATAGGCGCTAAATATACCTTATCCTCTCCAACTTTGAATTCAGTTACATCTATATAACATTTCTTTAATGGTTCTGGGGCGAAAAAATCTCTATCTATTATATTATCTGAGATTTTTCAATTTCTCCTTTATAAGAGTTGTATTTTTCTAGTATGATAGTACACCCTAGTTTTTCTCGTTAATCTTAAAACTTTTTATGGTTTTACTATAAATCCCATATTTCTAAATTCTAATGTAATTCTTCTATAACCATATCTATATTTGTTCTTTTCTTGAATAAATATAATAGCTTCTTCTATATTTTTATCTTTGTCTTCTTTAGTTTTTGCATAATAATATGACGAACGAGATAAGCCTAAAATTCCTAATAGTATATTTAATTTATGTGTTTTTCTTTAATTCTTCTACTATTTTTGTTTTCTCTTCGTTTGAGATTGTTATAACCTTATCTCCCTCAACTTTTTTTAAAAACTGCATTTTCTGTTCGTAAATACTCAAGTTCTTTCTCTAATTGTTCAACTTTTTGATAATTCTTTATTTTTCAATATTTTTATTATTTTTTTCTTCATCTTACTAGGTCTTCCTTTCGGTTTCTCTAGTATATTATACCCGTTTTTCTTTAAATTTTTGATATCCAATTACATAGTAAACCATGATTTGGTAATGCGTACTTTAATGAAATAGCTAATATAGAATTCCCTAATATTAAAAACTTCATTGATTATATCTAGTTTTTAATTCTGCTAGATAGTAATTATTTTTTTCCTCTTAATTAGTACTGTTTCACAATGTAAATCAGCTAATCTGACTATATACTTTACAGTATTAATATTAATTTTAAACTCTTTTAGATAGTTTTTTTAAATGAGTATCCTTCTTTCTTAAGTCTATATATTTCTATCTTATTTTCATCTGTTAATTCCATAATAAATAGCCCTCCAAAAATTTGTCCGAATTTTTGGAGGGCTATTACCCTTTCGAGGGTGTTCTTCTCGTTCAAATTAGGTTAAGAAACTAACTTAAACTTCTAAGATTTATCTTAGTTTTTATTTTTTTCTTTACGACGTCTTGCTGCTGCAAGTAATCCACCGAAGATTGCCATTCCTAATCCTGCTAATCCTGTGTTAGTTTCAGTTGTACCAGTATTTGCTAGACGACCTGCTTTAGCTTGTGCTTTAGGTGTTGCCGGCACGTCTGGTCCTGTTGGTTGTGGCTTATTAGGAGCTGGGTTTGGTCCTAGGTTAGGATTTACCGGTACGTAGTTGATTGGAGTATCCTTAGTTGGATCTGCCGGTACGTCTGGTACTTCGTATCCTTTAGATGGATCTGTTGGATCTACTGGTTTCAGTGGGTTTCCTTCTGGATCTCACAGGATAAATCCTGGTACGTGAGGTACACGTGGTTTATCTGTTCCTGGTTTAGTTTGATCTGTTGGATCGTTTGGATATGTGATTGGAGGAACTGGTGTTGCTCCTTCTGGTACTTTCGGTACCCATGAACCAAGTTTATCATAAACTACAGTTTGAGTGATGTTTGTACCTACTGTTGCTTTGATATCTTCTTGAGATTCTTTGATATCTCCACCACGAACGATGTATCCATCAACTTTCGGTAACTTATTACCATCTAAGATAGTATCGTCACCTACTACTGTCCACTCACCGTAAGTGATTTCTCCAGTTACTAGGTTAACTTTAGCGCTACGTTTGAACTTGATTATTTCAGTGTGTTTTAACTGCTACTTCTTTTTCCATTTTGATCTCACATAAGTGATTGTACGAGTTGCAGAAGATTCTGTAACTAAATCTTTCACTGTATCAGGCCATACTGGACTGTTTGGATCTTCAGGGAATACTGGTTTACCTGGTTCTAGTGTTGATGGTGTTACTGGTTTCAGTGGGTTGTTTGGTCCTACTGGTTTAGTTGGATCAGTTGGAACCATTGGTTTATCAGGGCTGTTTGGATCTGTAGGCACGATAAGTGGAGTAACTTTAACGTTGAAGATTTGATCTTTATCTTTATCGTTGTCGAATACTCTATCTGTATCTGCTGAAGGGTAATCGTTGCTTGTTACAACGTAACCTTTCTTAACAAGTTCTTTAATCTTGCTTTCTACTTCACCAGATTTAGTGAATTTAGATCCTGAATCTCCTTGATCTACTACTGAATCAGATACTACTTTACCATTATTATCTACGAAGTTAGTGATAGCTTTTTGTCCATCTTTAACGTAGTTTACTGGTGTATTTGTAGTTGAATCTGTTGGTACTGGTGGTACTTTATATCCTTTAGATGGATCTTGTGGATCGATCGGTTTCAACGGTACAAGTGGGTTAGTATTTGGATCTACTGGTTTAGTTGGATCTTGTGGCACTTGTGGTGTTGTTCCTGGGATGTGAGGAATCACTGGTACTTTCGGACTATTTGGATCTTGTGGATCTATTGGTTTCGTTGGACTTGGTGGTACTACTTTACCTGGTTCACCTGGTACGTTTTCGTATGGTGTATCCGTTACAGGAGTTGGTGGTGTTACACCTGGTGGTACTGTAATTGTAACTTTTCCTACTGGTACGTAAACAACTTTGATTGTTTCATCTTTAGAGTTTTCAGTTAATCCTGTAGTTTCAGCTACTTCTTTTTGAGCTGGATCTTTCAGAACGTATCCTGGTGCTACTGGTGATGTTACTTTATCAAATGTAGTATCGTTGTTTACTGGAGTCCATTTACCATATTCGATAGTACCTGTTACAACGTTAATCTTAGCTTTACGAGTGAATGTTACTTTATCAGTTACTTCAGCTGTAGATTTGTTTCCATCTTTGTCTGTGTACTCAACTTTGCTTCCGTCTTCTTTCACGTAAGAAATTGTACGGTTTACATGTTTAGTAGTTTCTAGTGACTTGATTAACTCTTCAGTCCATTTTGGTCCAGTTGGATTTTCTGGATCAATTGGTTGTCCTGGTTTCGGAGTATTTTGATCGTTCGGATTTGTTGGATCAAATGGTGGCACATCTTGAATATGTGTTGTTAATACTACAGTGTATTCTTGATCTTTTCCAGAATCTTTATCGAAGTTTCCGTTATTATCTTTACCGTAGTTGTTACTTACTAAATCGTATCCTTTAGCGATTAACTTAGTAATTTCAGTAGTTACTTCAGTTGTTTTCGTTAATGGCTCACCTGATTTACCAGTCTCTTCGATGTTATTAACACCTGGAATTGGGTTTCCACTTAGATCTACGAATTTAGTTACTGCTTTTTGAGTATCTTTTTCGTAATTGATTTCTAGATTTTTCGTCGGATCTGTTGGTACCGGTGGTACTTTATATCCATCTTCTGGTTTACCTGGTGTTACTGGCTCTAACGGTACAAGTGGGTTAGTATTTGGATCTACTGGTTTAGTTGGATCTTGTGGCACTTGTGGTGTTGTTCCTGGGATGTGAGGAATCACTGGTACTTTCGGACTATTTGGATCTTGTGGATCTATTGGTTTCGTTGGACTTGGTGGTACTACTTTACCTGGTTCACCTGGTACGTTTTCGTATGGTGTATCCGTTACAGGAGTTGGTGGTGTTACACCTGGTGGTACTGTAATTGTAACTTTTCCTACTGGTACGTAAACAACTTTGATTGTTTCATCTTTAGAGTTTTCAGTTAATCCTGTAGTTTCAGCTACTTCTTTTTGAGCTGGATCTTTCAGAACGTATCCTGGTGCTACTGGTGATGTTACTTTATCAAATGTAGTATCGTTGTTTACTGGAGTCCATTTACCATATTCGATAGTACCTGTTACAACGTTAATCTTAGCTTTACGAGTGAATGTTACTTTATCAGTTACTTCAGCTGTAGATTTGTTTCCATCTTTGTCTATGTACTCAACTTTGCTTCCGTCTTCTTTCACGTAAGAAATTGTACGGTTTACATGTTTAGTAGTTTCTAGTGACTTGATTAACTCTTCAGTCCATTTTGGTCCAGTTGGATTTTCTGGATCAATTGGTTGTCCTGGTTGTGGTGTGTTTGGATCATTTGGATTTGTTGGATCGAACGGTGGAACGTCTACAACTTTTGGTTTCACTGTTACTACGAAGTTTTGATCAACTTTTGTATCTTTATCAAAGTTCTTATCTGTTGCTGTTGTAAATCCGTCATTTACTAATTCATATCCAAGTGCTTTCAACTCTGCAAGTTTAGTTGCTGTTGTGTAGTCGATTGGCGCTCCAGATTTACCTTCTAATTCATCAGTGTGAAGAACTGTGTTTGTTCCTTCAACAATATACTTAACTATCGCTTTTTGAGTCGCTTTTTGAGTATCTTTTTCATACTTAATTTCAGTATTTTCCGTAGGTGTCTTAGGTGTTGGTGGCACATATCCTTTAGATGGATCTTGTGGATCTACTGGTTTCAGTGGGTTTCCTTCTGGATCTTTTGGTGTTGTTCCTGGGATATGTGGAATCACTGGTACACTTGGTTTATTTGGTTCGTTTGGATCCGTTGGTTTATTTGGATCTACAACTTTACCTGGATCTGTTGGATCATTTGGATATGGAATTGGATCAATTGGTGTTTCACCTTCCGGTACTTTCGGAATCCATGTTCCAACTGGTACGTATCTAACTTTCAGATCTTGGTTAGGTGAGTCTACAGTTAAGTCTGTTGTAGATGCTTTAACTTTAGATCCATCAGCTTCTACTAAGTCACCTTGTGTATCTTGGTTAGGTTTTACAACATATCCTTTAACAACTGGTGATATTTTTTCTGCAAATTTAGCTGTACCTGCAGCTTTCCATCCGCTTGTAGTGTCTGTTGCTGCTGCATCTGCAATACCGTCACCTGTTGTGTCGTATCCTACTACTGAACGGTCTTTTGGATTTACAACTACTGTACGTGTGAAGCTTACTTTATCAGTCCATTTTGGTGCTTCAGTTGGTGATACTTCTTCAGTTGTACCATCTTTAATGTAAGTAATTGTACGAGTTACTGACTTGATGTTGTTTAGTTTATCAAGAGCATCTTTCGTCCATTTTGGTCCTGTTGGATTATTTGGATCGATTGGTTCTCCTGGTTGAGGATTTTGTGGATCTTCGTTAGGGTTTTGTGGAGTTGTTGGTGTTACAGGAACTGTCTTAGCTACCGTTACCAAGAAGTCTTGATCAACTTTTGTATCTTTATCAAAGTTCTTATCTGTTGCTGTTGTAAATCCGTCATTTACTAATTCATATCCAAGTGCTTTCAACTCTGCAAGTTTAGTTGCTGTTGTGTAGTCGATTGGTGCTCCAGATTTACCTTTTAACTCATCTGTGTGGAGAACTGTATTTGTTCCTTCAACAACATACTTAACTGTTGCTTTTTGATTTACTTTCACTAACACGATTCTTGTGTCTTCTCCTGGTTTTGGTGGAGTGACTACTTTTCCTTCTGAATTTAATCCTGGTACGTCTTGTTTTGGTTTGATTTCATATCCGTCTGGAATTTCTGGAATTGGTGTTTCTCCTCCAAGAGTTGGATCATTTGGATTGTTTTTATAAGTAGGTTTTGGTGTGTTTGGAATTTCATTTCCACCTTCATCCACTAAGATTACTTTTCCTAATGGTTTATACACTACTTTATCACTTGCTTCTGGATTTGTTGGTGTTACCTCTTTTCCTCCTGCTTGTGCTTTATCCGCATAGTATCCTTCTACTTTTGGTGTTGTTACGACTTCATAAGTATGTCTTTCTTCATTCCATGTTGTTACGTTTGTAACTTTGTTTGTTTTTCCAGTGAATGTGTAATTTGTTTGTTCGTTAGGCGCTGGTGTGTTTTCTCCTGCTCCTTCGTACGTTACCGTTTGTTTTGTTGCTTTTGTGATATCTCCTTGCTTCGCTACTAACACGATTCTTGTGTCTTCTCCTGGTTTTTGGTGGAGTGACTACTTTTTCCTTCTGAATTGAATCCTGGTACGTCTTGTTTTGGTTTGATTTCATATCCGTCTGGAATTTCTGGAATTGGTGTTTCTCCTCCAAGAGTTGGATCATTTGGATTGTTTTTATAAGTAGGTTTTGGTGTGTTTGGTATTTCATTTCCACCTTCGTCCACTAAGATTACTTTTCCTAATGGTTTATACACTACTTTATCACTTGCTTCTGGATTTGTTGGTGTTACCTCTTTTCCTCCTGCTTGTGCTTTATCCGCATAGTATCCTTCTACTTTTGGTGTTGTTACGACTTCATAAGTATGTGTCTCTTCATTCCATGTTGTTACGTTTGTAACTTTGTTTGTTTTTCCAGTGAATGTGTAATTTGTTTGTTCGTTAGGCGCTGGTGTGTTTTCTCCTGCTCCTTCGTACGTTACCGTTTGTTTTGTTGCTTTTGTGATATCTCCTTGCTTCGCTACTAACACGATTCTTGTGTCTTCTCCTGGTTTTGGTGGAGTGACTACTTTTCCTTCTGAATTGAATCCTGGTACGTCTTGTTTTGGTTTGATTTCATATCCGTCTGGAATTTCTGGAATTGGTGTTTCTCCTCCAACTGTTGGATCATTTGGATCGTTTTTATAAGTAGGTTTTGGTGTGTTTGGTATTTCATTTCCACCTTCGTCCACTAAGATTACTTTTCCTAATGGTTTATACACTACTTTATCACTTGCCTCTGGATTTGTTGGTGTTACCTCTTTTCCTCCTGCTTGTGCTTTGTCCGCGTAGTATCCTTCTACTTTTGGTGTTTTTACTACTCCATAAGTATGTGTCTCTTCATTCCATGTTGCTACGTTTGTAACTTTGTTTGTTTTTCCAGTGAATGTGTAATTTGTTTGTTCGTTAGGCGCTGGTGTTTTATCTTCTGCTCCTTCGTACGTTACCGTTTGTTTTGTTGCTTTTGTGATATCTCCTTGCTTCGCTACTAACACGATTCTTGTGTCTTCTCCTGGTTTTGGTGGAGTGACTACTTTTCCTTCTGAATTGAATCCTGGTACGTCTTGTTTTGGTTTGATTTCATATCCGTCTGGAATTTCTGGAATTGGTGTTTCTCCTCCAAGAGTTGGATCATTTGGATTGTTTTTATAAGTAGTTTTTGGTGTGTTTGGTATTTCATTTCCACCTTCGTCCACTAAGATTACTTTTCCTAATGGTTTATACACTACTTTATCACTTGCCTCTGGCTTTGTTGGTGTTACCTCTTTTCCGCCTGCTTGTGCTTTATCCGCATAGTATCCTTCTACTTTTGGTGTTTTTACTACTTCATAAGTATGTGTCTCTTCATTCCATGTTGTTACGTTTGTAACTTTGTTTTGTTTTTCAGTGAATGTGTAATTTGTTTTGTTCGTTAGGCGCTGGTGTGTTTTCTCCTGCTCCTTCGTACGTTACCGTTTGTTTAGTTGCTTTTGTGATATCTTCTTGCTTCGCTACTAACACGATTCTTGTGTCTTCTCCTGGCTTTGGTGGAGTGACTACTTTTCCTTCTGAATTGAATCCTGGTACGTCTTGTTTTGGTTTGATTTCATATCCGTCTGGAATTTCTGGAATTGGTGTTTTCTCCTCCAAGAGTTGGATCATTTGGATTGTTTTTTTATAAGTAGGTTTTTGGTGTGTTTGGAATTTCATTTCCACCTTCGTCCACTAAGATTACTTTTCCTAATGGTTTTATACACTACTTTATCACTTGCTTCTGGATTTGTTGGTGTTACCTCTTTTTCCTCCTGCTTGTCTTTTATCCACATAGTATCCTTCTACTTTTGGTGTTGTTACGACTTCATAAGTATGTCTTTCTTCATTCCATGTTGTTACGTTTGTAACTTTGTTTGTTTTTCCAGTGAATGTGTAATTTGTTTGTTCGTTAGGCGCTGGTGTGTTTTCTCCTGCTCCTTCGTACGTTACCGTTTGTTTTGTTGCTTTTGTGATATCTCCTTGCTTCGCTACTAACACGATTCTTGTGTCTTCTCCTGGTTTTGGTGGAGTGACTACTTTTCCTTCTGAATTGAATCCTGGTACGTCTTGTTTTGGTTTGATTTCATATCCGTCTGGAATTTCTGGAATTGGTGTTTCTCCTCCAAGAGTTGGATCATTTGGATTGTTTTTATAAGTAGGTTTTGATGTGTTTGGAATTTCATTTCCACCTTCGTCCACTAAGATTACTTTTCCTAATGGTTTATACACTACTTTATCACTTGCTTCTGGATTTGTTGGTGTTACCTCTTTTCCTCCTGCTTGTGCTTTATCCGCATAGTATCCTTCTACTTTTGGTGTTGTTACGACTTCATAAGTATGTCTTTCTTCATTCCATGTTGTTACGTTTGTAACTTTGTTTGTTTTTCTAGTAAATATATAATCTGTTTGTTCATTAGGGGCTGGTGTCTTTTCTCCTGCTCCTTCGTACGTTACCGTTTGTTTTGTTGCTTTTGTGATTTCTCCATATAGTAAATCATACACATAAGTTACAGTAACCTCAGGGCTATCAATTGTTCCTGTTGGTTTTGGTGAGGAATCCTTCACTTTTACAAAGTAATACTCTTTTCCATCTTTTCCAATTAGAGTATCAGGTTTATATTCTTTAGTATCCACATCATACCCTTTTTTATAGGCACGACTTTCGATAGCAGTCACAGTATCTTTAATAGAAACATTATCTTTATTTTCGTACGCTACTTTAACGGCACCTTTTTTAACATCTTCAATTTTAATTGAAATTCGAGCTGGATTTGTTTCGTTAAATGTATCTTGTCCATCTGTACGTGTTGCTGAACTAAGAACGGCAACTTGATTATTTGTGGCAGTACTACTTGCTTTTGCTGGAATATAGAACGCTGCAGTTGATCCCGCTTTTAAAGCAACATCCTGATTAGAAACAAATTTTACTGCTGTTACGGTTGACCAATCTGTAACCTGATCAGCCGTTAATGTAATCGTCTTTTCTAAGTCAACTGCTGTTCCAGATACTGGTGTAGTTGAATAATACGCAGTCCAACCTTCTGGAGTTGTCGCTGCTGCAGTCATATGAACATCAAATTGTGAACCACGATCTTTTGAGTTTAATACAATATTTTTATCAGATACTCGTGGTAATGTTGAAATAACTACATTGTTTCTAGTAGCAGCATTTGAACTGTTTGTTAATGACAAACGATACTTCACTTTATCATTTGGGGCTAAGTTATAGGCTCCTGTTGAATAAGTACTTGAATCTGTCGTTTGATCCGTCACTTGTGTCATTAATCGAGTTGCTGAGTTATTAATTACTGGTAATTCATACGTAAAACTACTCGTGTTCGTGATTGTTGCATTTGTACCATCATAATCATTATTTGGATTAATTCCAACTACTCTTTCATCTTCATTCCAAACTAACGTATATTTAATTGGATATTTTCCTGATTCCACCCAATTATCTACTTTGAACTGTAAATTTGGTGATAATGGATGCTCTGAATTCTGATTCTTTGGTGTAACTTCTAAAACTGTTTTTTCCTGAATTATTATAATTTTTCAATAGTTTTTTTACAGAATCGTCATTTCCTGCGTAACTAAATCCATCTGGTAATTCTACAAGTAACTTCGCATTTTTTTAGCATTAATATCTTGTAAATTAACAAACGTTTTACGATCAAAGAGTTGTTTATTATAAATACGATTTCCTAATCCATTAGGTGAATACTCATAGACTTCATATTGACTGCTAAGTTCTTGAGTTTTGTTCCCCGCTAAAGTAGCAGTAATAGGGTTTGTTGTAGGGGCTAGCTTAATCGCTTCTCGTGAATTTGCAAAAGTTGTTTTTGATACATCAACCTTTGGTTCATCATATCCATATGTATACACAGATGATGTAACGATACTTTCAACTTTTTTTCCTTCTTTAGCTAATTTTTTTGCTTCTTCTAATCCTTTTAAGTCTTGACTTAAGAATAAACCAACTTGACGTAGTCCAGAAGCTTCTAATGGCATATTTCCTTTTGGTCTTAATCTTACTGTTGTTATACCATCAGGCAAGGCTACTTTGTCTGCAGCATCTCCTTTACGAAGTGATACCTCTCCAATCTTTTTTTCTGTTCCATTCGCTACAGAGTATACTTCAAAAGTCAATGTAGACTTTAATCCTAAACTTTCTGGATTATTTTGATAACTAACAAAGGTAGATTTCCCTTCATCTGTCGGAGTCCAAATCGCATAAAATTCAATAGCACGATTTTGATCAATATTACTATCAACCGAAATTTCAACTTCTTTTACACTTGCAGGCCCATTTGCTCCTTTATAAGCTCCTAATAATTTAATATTTCGGGTATCTTCTGTTGTTGTCTTAACATAAGGCATTGCGATATTAACGACACGAGATTTATTTTCCTCCATCGTAACATTAGCAATAGCTACTTGAACATTACTCTTCGTAGGTACTGGTCCAACAACAGTTCCAGGGTCAGAACCATCAATAGATTTTTTAGGATTTATAGCATGAACCGTTACTGTAACATCGTCTGAAGTTGTATTCGTAAATCCGGATTTATCCGTATAAGTTGCACTATCTTTAAATGTTAACTTTTTACCTGTTAAAAATTCTGCTGGCGTTCCACCATTGCTTACATTTAAATGCAACAGTTCATTTTGTGTATTATCACCACTAGCAAACATCGTTGTTGAAGAAGGTACTACTCTTGTATATTTTGCAACACCATTTTCTAATCTCCATCCCGCATCTAGGGAAGTTTGCGCAATAGTAACACCTGCCGGCAATTCAACAGCATGATCAATTTTTGTAATGGCTTCTGCCTCTTTATTAGTAGATTTTAAACTTAATTGTAAATCTTTACTCTTAGAAACATCAATTTCTGTTTCTTGTTGGTTTGTTTCTAATAACGTTTGTCTACGAATTCCATTTCTAGTATCAACTGAAATATATGGCGTACCAGTTGTATTCGTGTTAGAAAAGTCTGTAGATTTGATTAAAGTATTATTTTTTTATCAAACAATTCAGCCTTTATAGTTGTAGTTGAATTTTTTCCAGTTTCAAATTTTTTTAATTTATAACTAACATTAATATTAACATATGCTCCACCTGATAATTCTCCAGTATATAATTTATACTGATTATCATTAACTTTTTTTCAGTTCTTAAACTCGTTCCGATTTCAAATGTATCTAATGGTTCATTATTAGAAGCAGTAACTAAAAATATATCCTCCTTCTTCAATTTTTTTGATGGTGACGAAACATCTAAATTATAAGAACCTAAGATTTGTTCACCAACAGCATAATCTGTTTTAGAATTTGTTAATTTACCTGAAATTTTAACGCCACTATAATCAATTGTTTCCGAATCTGTTAATGATCTCTTAGATCGTTTACTAATCTTCTCACTATTTTTTTATTAGTAACAATATCCATATCTTTTTTTATCTACAGTATTAGTTTTATTTTCTAAATCACTAACTTCATTTGTAGTGTAAACATTAGATGAATTACTATTATTTTTCAGTAGGTTTTATAGAATTAGTATCCACTTGTTGAGGTGTTGTACTAGAATTTACACCCATTTTATCATTATTAAGACTATTTTTGAGGTTTACAGAATTATCACCCACATCGTCACTATTTGCTCTATTGACAGTAGTTTCAACAACAGATTCATTAGCTAAAGCTACAGATGCTTCACTACCTAAAAATACAATACCAGTACCTATTAAAACCGATGCTGCACCAACTTTAAGTTTCTTTATCGAAAATATTTCCTTTCTTTCCATATGATTACATATTCCTTTCTATAATACTGATTATTTACGTATTACATTCATCATCTAATTATTATTATATTGTAATTAATGTAAATTATAAATAATTTACTTCATATTATATCAAATTTATTATTTTTCATCAATTAATATATTATGAATATAGCTTAAAAATAGTAGTTTAAAAACCTTTTCTGTTTTTACCTTAAATATAGTTAAAATTTTACTTAAAATATACTTAAAAAAACAGGTAGGAAAAATTTTTTTATTTAGATAATTAACTTAATAGTATGTATATTACATTAAAAAGTATAACATAAAAAAATATTTACTGATTTCACTGATAACTTTAACTAAAATGGTAAATATCTAGAATTTAGCCGGAATATATTTTTTAAATATGAACCACTCCTGTTATCTCTTCGGGTATAACCCTTTGTTACTAACACGTATCTCAAGGGCTGACTTTCACATCCATTCAAACCCTATTGTGTTTTGACACCCCTCTCTAATCATATTCATATAAGGAGGGTAAATATCTATACAGATCGTTTTTTACTTTCTTTCTTACTTTTCTTGAATATCTCATAAAGTATTGTTTTAATATATGTTGCGTTCTTCCATCTACAATATCTATAAAATCATGTGTTTTAGCATCTAAGAATACAAAAGCTCATTCCATTTTTCACTGTCTTTAGTTAACTTTATCTCATCAAAACATAGGTGCTCTGGTAAGCTTGAATGAGTCTTAACTTCTACTGCTTCTTTACATGATTTCATTACTCTTACTACTGTAGATACTGATACATTACTTAATTCAGCTATATCTTTAAAAGATAATGTTTTTAGATAAATTCTTCATAATATGGAATATAAGATTTTTTTAGATATACTGCAGTATTTTTTTGTACAAATGATGTTTCAGCACAAAACTTAGAATTACATTCTTTACATTTGAAGCGTTGTTTCTTTAATCTAAGGTATGTAGGGCATCCTGACATCTTTAATAAAGCTACTTTTTAATGGATCTGTGAATCCATTTTTGACTATATTATCTCCTTCTTTTATATAACCGCAATTTGTACAACACTTTGGTTCATTGGATATTCGTCTTTTTTGTATATAAAAATTGAAATCTGGGACTGGAATTTTTCCATGCCCCGGATTTATCATACAGCCGTTTTTAACATCTATAACTAAGCTATACTAAAATAAAAAGGTATAGTTCAAATAAAATGAACTATACCTTTTTTATTACTTTCCAGATACTTTCAGACGAGCAACTGCTTTAGTTAACGCTAATTCTGCACGTCTAACATCAAGACCTTCTTCTTTTTTTGCAAGACGTTCTTCTGCACGTTGTAATGCTCTTTGAGCACGTTCAACGTCAATATCTTTATCTAATTCTGCTGTTTGAACTATAATAGTTACTTCGCCTTTATGTGTTTCCACAAATCCTTCGCTTACAGCTAAATATTCTTCTCTGCCATCAGGGAAAACTACTTTTAATGGTCCAACTTTTAATGATGCAACCATTGGAACGTGGTTAGCCATTACCCCAACTTGTCCACTTGTAGTCCCTAATATAACCATAGAAGCCTCTTTTGCGCTATAAGCTTCTCCATTAGGAGTAACAATGCTTACACTTAAAGTATTCATTTATTTACCTCCTATTTGTATTATACTTCTACTCCTAGTTTACGAGCTTTTTCTAATACGTCTTCAATTCCACCAACTAGACGGAATGCATCTTCTGGGATATGGTCATATTTACCATCTAAGATTCCTTTAAATGCTTCTACTGATTCAGATACTGGAACATATGATCCAGGTTGACCAGTGAATTGTTCTGCTACGTGGAAGTTTTGAGATAAGAAGAATTGAACACGACGTGCTCTATCAACTGTTTTCTTATCTTCATCACTTAGCTCATCCATACCTAAGATAGCGATAATATCTTGTAATTCACGATATTTTTGAAGAGTTCTTTGAATTCTAGTCGCAACTTGATAGTGTTCTTCCCCTACGATTTCTGGAGCTAATGCTCTTGATGTAGAAGCTAGTGGGTCAACCGCTGGATAGATACCCATCTCTGTTAACGCACGCTCAAGGTTTGTTGTTGCATCTAAGTGAGCGAATGTTGTCGCTGGCGCCGGATCAGTATAGTCATCGGCTGGTACGTAAATCGCTTGAATAGATGTAACAGATCCTTTTTTAGTTGATGTGATACGTTCTTGTAAACGTCCCATCTCTGTAGCAAGTGTTGGTTGGTAACCAACGGCTGAAGGCATACGTCCTAATAACGCAGAAACCTCAGAACCTGCTTGTGTGAAACGGAAGATGTTATCGATGAATAGAAGTACGTCTTGTCCTTCTTCATCACGGAAGTATTCCGCCATTGTTAATCCTGTTAATGCTACACGCATACGAGCACCAGGCGGTTCGTTCATTTGTCCGAATACCATGGCTGTTTTGTTAATAACACCAGAATCTTTCATTTCGTAGTAAAGGTCATTACCTTCACGAGTACGCTCACCTACACCAGTGAATACAGAAAGACCACCGTGTTGTTGTGCAACGTTATTGATAAGTTCTTGGATAAGAACTGTTTTTCCAACTCCCGCACCACCGAAAAGACCGATTTTACCACCTTTGATATATGGTGCAAGTAAGTCGATAACTTTAATACCTGTTTCAAGAACCTCAACGTGTGTTGATAATTCATCGAATGTAGGAGCTTCTTTATGAATTGAATCTTTACGAACTTCTGCTCCTGCTTCTTCACCGTGGTCAACCGCTTCACCTAATACGTTGAACACACGACCTAATGTGTAGTTACCAACAGGAACTGTGATTGGTGCTCCTGTATCTACTACTTCTGCTCCCCTATTTAATCCATCAGTAGATGACATCGCAATTGTTCTAACTACGTTATCACCAATTTCTAGAGAAACTTCAAGAACTAATTTTTCTTTTTTTCCATCACCTTTTTCTATAAATACTTCTAAAGCATTTAATAGATTAGGCATATGCCCTGATTCGAATTTTACGTCTACTACAGGTCCCATAACTTGGAGAATATAACCTTTATTCATATGTTGTTTGCTAACTTAATAGCTTCTCCTTTCTCATTACTATTTTGTTGCTGCTGCTCCACTTACAATCTCTGTAATTTCTTGTGTAATTGCAGCTTGTCTTGCACGATTATATTTAATCGTAAGTGTATCAATAATATTTCCTGCATTATCAGTTGAGTTTTTCATTGCTGTTTTTCTTGCAGAATGTTCACTAGCTTTACTATCTAATATACTTCCGTAAATCATACTTTCAGCATATTGTGGTAGTATTACATCTAGTACTGCTGCCTCACCAGGTTCAAATTCATAAGCTCCTGTAGGTTGCTCATCAGAATTTGCGAATTGATCTGTATTTTCTATAGGAAGAACTTTACTTTCAGTTACAACCTGTTGAATCATACTAACAAAGTGATTGTAATGTAAGTAGATTTCATCATATTCTTTATCTATGAAATAACCTACAACTTTATTAGTAATTTCCTTAACCTGTGTGAAACTTGGCTCATCTGGTATATCTCTATAACTATCAACTACATTATAGCCATTTTTTTCTGAAGAATTCTGCACCATAGTTACCTATAGCTACAATTCCATACTCACTATCATTATGTCTTTCGTTAACAGTATTAACAAAAATTTCTTATGATATTAGAGTTGAATCCTCCACATAAACCACTATCACTAGTAATTACCACATAAAAGAGTTTTTCTTAGCTTCTCTTTTTTTCTAACATAGGATGCTTGATATTAGCTCCTTTACCAAAAAAATTGTTCCCATCACTTCTTGCATTTTTTTGCATGTAAGGATTGAATCTTTGTGTGTTAGATTGTGCTTTTTAAAAAGTTTAGAAGTGGAAACCATCTCCATCGCTTTTTGTAATATGACTAGTTTTTCTTTGTAGAATTGATTTTTGTTTTTTTAATATCTCTTAGTGACGCCAATTAGTTCACCACCTTTACTCTACTACTTCTCATCTTAAGCAAAAAGTTTTTTTGAATGCAGCGATTACTTCATCCATAACTTCTGTTGCTGGTAAGTCTTTTGTTTCTTTAATGTGCTTAACTGCTTCATTTTCATGAGCATCTAAATACGCATATAATTCTTGTTCAAATCTGTGAATATCTTTAACTTCAACATCATCTAAGAATCCGTGTGTTAAAGCATAAAGAATCATAACTTGTTTTTTCTACTGGAATTGGTTTATGTAAGTCTTGTTTTAAAACTTCAACTGTACGTTTACCACGTTCTAGTTTTTCACGAGTTGCTGGATCTAAGTCAGAACCGAATTGAGCAAAGCTTTCTAACTCACGGTAAGATGCTAAGTCAAGACGTAATGTACCTGATACTTTTTTCATAGCTTTAATTTGTGCAGATCCTCCTACCCTAGATACTGAAAGCCCTGCGTTAATCGCCGGTCTGATACCTGAGAAGAATAAATCTGATTGTAAGAAGATTTGTCCATCAGTAATTGAGATTACGTTTGTTGGAATATATGCAGAAATGTCACCTGCTTGTGTTTCTACGAATGGTAGTGCAGTGATACTTCCTCCACCAAAATCTTCATTTACACGAGCTGCACGCTCTAGAAGACGTGAGTGTAAATAGAATACGTCCCCTGGGTATGCTTCACGACCTGGTGGTCGTTTTAATAGTAATGATAACTCACGGTAAGCTGCTGCTTGTTTTGATAAGTCATCATAAACGATTACTACATCTTTACCATTAAACATAAACTCTTCTGCCATAGCAACCCCTGCATAAGGTGCAATGTAAAGAAGTGGTGCTGGTTGAGATGCTGATGCTGTAACTACGATAGTGTAGTCTAGCGCACCGTGTTCTTTAAGTGTTTCTACAACACTACGTACTGTAGATTCTTTTTGCCCAATTGCAACATAGATACAAATAACATCTTGTCCTTTTTGAGCTAAAATTGAGTCGATAGCTACTGCAGTTTTACCTGTTTGTCTATCCCCGATAATAAGCTCACGTTGTCCACGTCCGATTGGTACTAATGCATCGATCGCTTTAATACCAGTTTGGAAAGGAACTGATACAGATTTACGTCCCATAACCCCAACTGCTGGAGATTCGATTGGACGACGTTTTGTAGTGTTTACTGGACCACGTCCATCAACTGGTTGTCCTAATGGATCAACTACACGTCCTATTAATTCTTCACCAACAGGAACGTCCATAACACGTCCAGTACGACGAACTTCGTCTCCTTCTTTAATATCAGTTGTTGGTCCTAAAATTACGATACCAACATTTGTGTCTTCAAGGTTTTTGAGCAAGACCCCATAACCCCTGTTTTAGTGAATTCAACTAACTCACCACTCATTATTTCATTAAGACCGTATACACGAGCTATACCGTCCCCTACTTCTATAACTGTACCGACATCTGTTGACTTAACTTCAAACTGATAATTTTCTATTTGTGATTTTTAGTAATGAACTAATTTCTTCAGCTCTAATAGCCATTTATGTCCCTCCTTGTTTCAACTTCTTCTAGATTGTAGAAATTTTTTTGACTTTATAGCGTTTAATTTTGCTCTAACACTAGCATCTACTACTTTGTTATTGTAAGTAAGTTTAAGTCCACCTAGAAGACTCTTGTCTACAAGGTTATTAAGTTCTACTTTTTTTCTAGTTGTAACTCATTTTTTTAAGTTTTTTTCTTTTAGATTTTTCTAACTGAACTTCAGTTAGTGGCGAAGCTGATTCAACTTTTACAACAACGCTATTTGAATGTTTTATTAAACAATTCAGTAAATTGCTCTAAAAACAAAAATTTATTAATGAGATTTGCAGATTTCCTGCTAAGATTTTTCACAACATTTACAACATATTTGTTTACTCCTGCAAAATGATGCTTCAATCAAAGTTAATTTTTATTTTTTTCTAAATTAGGGTTGTTCATCAATGTAACAAAATCAGAGTTTTCCATTAATAACTTTTTGCAACTTCTGGTAACTCATTAGCTACTTGTTCTAATGCGTTATTTTTCTTTTTGCAACTTCAAATAATGAATATCCAATTTTATTAGCTAATACTGACTTACTCATTATTTCACCCCTACCTCTTTAATGACTTTATCAACATATTCACTTTGTGTTGAGTCATCTAATTCTTTTTCTAAAATTTTCGAAGCTACAAGCACTGATAAATCAACAATTTGTCTGTTGATTTCTTCAAGCGCTCTTTTCTTCTCATCCTCAATATCTCTTTGAGCATTTACTTTTTAATTGTTCTGCTTGTTTGCGAGCTTCTTCAAGAATAGCTTGTTTTTTCAATCTTAGATTGTTCACGAGCATCTTCCATCATAACTTTAATTTCTTGTTGAGCATTTTTTTAATTTTTTTCTTGATTTTTCTTCAAGTAAAACTAATGCTTCTTTTTGATTTCTAGCAGCATCATCAAGTTGACCTTCAACTAATCTTTGACGCTCATCTAACATATCAATAAGTTTATTCCAAGCAAATTTTTTCAGTAACACTAATAAGATTAATACAGCTAATATGTTATATAGCCATATTACCTAGAGTTCAAAACCTTGATGAGAAGCGTGTTCAGTAGCTAAAAAAATACTAAATTTTTCCATTTACTAAACTGCTCCTATTCTTCTTAGTTATTTTATTACTAAATATTAGACTGAATTATTTTGCTAAAATGATGAATGCAATAACTACTGCTAAGATAGGTACCGCTTCAACAAGTGCGAACATTAATGAATGCATTTGATTTTTAATTTTAGGTTCAACTTCAGGTTGACGAGATACACCTTCCATGAAATTTACCGAATAAAATATCCGTTACCAATACCAGCTCCAATCGCTGCTAATCCTGCTGCTAATCCTGCTCCAATTAATTCTACCATAATTATATTTTTCCTCCTTGGATAATAAATGAATTTTATTAATTATTAATTTTTGCACAAATAAGTGCGTTTCTTTTATTTATATTAATGTCCATCACTAATTTTTATGTGATAAATAAATGAAATGATAATACTCGTAAAGATGTACGCTTGGATAAATCCTATAAATAGAGAGAATCCTTTCCATACTACTAAACCTGTAATACCTGCGATAGCACCGAAAGACACCTGCTGTTGTTAGTGTCGCTAAAAGTGCTAACAGTACTTCCCCTGCATAAATGTTACCGAATAAACGCATTGAAAGTGTCAATAAGTTTGTAAACTCTTCAATAACTTTAAACGGCGCAATACCTATACCTGAAGAAGTATATGTACCAAAGTAATGTTTAGTACCTTTATACTTAATTCCTGCATAATGAGTAAATACAATAACTAATAATGCAAGAGAGAAAGTAAATGTTGGATCGGCTGTTATAGAATTTCACATATACAACTTCATTGTAACTAACTTCTATAAGTACACCAATCGTATTTGCTACAGCAATAAGTGAAATAAGTGTTAACGCTGTCGCCCATAATCCTTTACCATATTTTTTCCAACTAACGTTACCCTTAATTACATTATCACTAACGAAATAAGCAAGTAACTCAGCTGCATTTTGACGTTTACTATCTGGTCTTAATTTAATTCTACTAGTTAGAAACATCACTATAATAAAGGTAAGCAACACTGTTATTAAAGTTGTGATTACACTAGGAATATTAACCGTTATATCATAGCCAAATAATTTGGTAATAAGATATGTATGTTTTTCCATATATTCCCCTCACCTCTTTTCTTAAGTATCTTTTATATTTCTAAATCTGTTGTAATATAAAATTAGAAATACTTAATACATATTATAATATTATTTTATAATATTTGCTAGCGATTTCTTAAATTTTTATCTAAATTGTTTAAAAAAATATGTTATTATTATGTTATTTTTGTTCCGAAGATTCTGTCTCCAGCATCCCCTAGTCCTGGTACGATATATCCATGATCATTTAATTTTTCATCTAATCCTGCGATATAGATATCTACATCTGGATGTGCGTCATGTAAAGCCTTTACACCTTCTGGTGCTGCTATTAAACACATAAATTTAATATCGTTAACTCCACGTTGTTTCAATGAGTCAATCGCCGCGATAGCTGAACCACCTGTTGCTAACATTGGATCAACAACGATGAAATGACGTTCTTCTGGATTACTTGGTATTTTAACAAAATACTCATGTGGTTGAAGAGTTTCTGGATCACGATATAAACCTACGTGACCTACTCTTGCTGATGGGATTAAATTCATTAAACCATCAACCATTCCTAACCCTGCACGAAGAATTGGTACAAAAACTATCTTCTTACCAGCAAGACGTTTACAAGTTGTAGTTTGGATTGGAGTTTCCACCTCAACGTCCTCAAGTGGAAGATCACGAGTAATCTCATAAGCCATTAAAGAACCTACTTCATTAGTAAGTTGTCTAAAGTCTTTAGAACCCGTTCTCTTATCTCTAATAAAAGATAATTTATGTTGGATCAATGGATGATCAAATACATGAACTTTTGACATAATTATAGTTCTCCTTTGTTATATTATTATATTTATTTTTACTCTAATTATTTCATTTTTAACAAGGGATATCCGAAAAATATTTTGTTCACTTCAAAAAAATATTTTTTTATTAATTTTGTTATATTACTAGACTTCTATTATAGAAAATATTACAATAATAAAAACAAGATAAATGGAGACTTTAACATGCAAAGAAAAAAACATTTTTTAGGGATATTTTTACTTACTAGTATTTTTCTACTATATTATCCCACTTCTTTTTTTGAAATTCTACAATGGTACTAGTGATAAAGCTGGTTTCATTTTAATATTAATTTATGGATTCACTTCATTTGCTATAACACTATTAATATCACACTTTATTCAAAAAAACTATATTTATACCCCTATTAAGTACTATTCTAGCACTTCCTTTATTTTTTTCATTTTTTTAATTCAAGTGCTATAGTTTTAATACTTATTATATTAGTTTTTTTCATTTATAGCTTATGGTCTATCATCATTATTAAAATAATTAAGGAGAGTATATGACAATATTCAAACGTAATTTAATAATAGCAACTGGTATATATTTACTTTTTTTATCTTACACCTATTTTGGCTAATCCTTTTATGGCATTAAATCTATTAGAAGCAGCTTTAGTTGGAATTTTAATTTTTCGGTGGATTTTATTTAAGTTATATATTTATGTACACAAACAAAAAGCAGACTCGATGAACGTACCAAAAGTACAATAATTACAATTTTAGTACTATTAATAGCATTACTGATATTTTTTTAATCCTTTTTAAATTTCCAACAGCATTCAATATTATTATAAATAAATACTTAGCAATTCTAATTCTTTTACTTGTATTAATATTTATAATAATACTGGCGAAGAAAAATGGATAATTCTGTAATTGTAATTTTACTTTTTGCTCCGTCAATTATCCAAGGATTATTTATGAGACTTTCATATAAAGCAATGCTTTTTCTACGTTGCAAACCCTAACTTCAATCTATATTTAATAGCGGCTATTTTCATTGGATATTATATTTATAACAATAGGAAGTAATCAATACAACGAGAATTGACAACTCTCTTAATATAAGAAGTCCGCTTCTATCAAATAATAAAAAACTGATAACCTAGATTCTTTCTAGATTATCAGTTTCTTCATTAGTTATCTATTTCAACTTTTAAAAACTTTTGCCTGATACAGCGTCAATCACTACATCATACTCTAATCCATTAGCACGTGCTTCAACTTCATAAACGTATAAGGGCACACCATTGTTTTGAGGTGCATAATCGTCTTCATACTCTGGTCTAACTTTTACAAAATTAATATTTTTGTTCAGGAGTAGAAATAGCTTGTGCTACTATAGAGCGAATTTCTTGTTGTGATTTTGCATTTTGTACATTTTGTTGAGTATTACTATTGTTATTATTTTGAACATTTGTTGATTGGTTATCACTATTTGAACCATTGTTACTATTATTGTTATTGCAGTATTATTATTTTTGAGCTGTCTGGTTTCCTACATTCATTTTTACATTTGAGTAAGCCTCTTGAATTTTTAGCTCTTTGCCCTTCTTCATACTTGTCATAAGCATATGCTCCAACACTACCAGTAACTATTACTGCTAAACTTCCTATAATTAACGGTTTTAAAAACTTCGTTTAGATTTTTTTAGGTTGTTCATTATATTGAGTTTCACTGTGAACATTCTCTGTATAATTTTCCTTCAATTGTTTCAATCTCATTATTATTATTAATATTTTTTTGTCATTTTTCTTTTCCTTCTTTTCTTTATATTTTTATTATATATTTCTTTTTATGAATCTAAAATGAAAAATTTCATTGTTATTATTTTTCTAGTTATCAATCTTAACTTTTAGAACTTTTCCTGATACAGCATCAACTATCACATCATACTCTAATCCGTTAGCTTTTGCTTCAACTTTATAAACATATAATGATACTCCATTATTTTTGAGGTGCATAATCATCCTCGTATTTAGGTTTAATTTTTACAAAGTTAATATTTTGTTCTGGTACTGATATTGCAGCAGCTACAATTGAGCGGATTTCTTGTTGTGATTTAACATTTTGAGTATTTTGTTGTGCATTATTGCTCTGAGTATTATTATTTGAGGTATTATTTCCACTATTGTTATTGTCATTTGAATTAGTTTGATTTCCTGTATTCAACTTAATATTATAGTAAGCATCTTGAATTTTTAGTTCTTTGCGCAGTTTCATATTTATCATAAGCATACGCTCCAACCCCACTCGTTACTACTACAGCTAACGCTCCAATAATTAATGGTTTTAAAAAGTTTCTTCTAGTTTTTTTAGGTTGCTCACTATATTGGTTGTCATATTGGTTGTCGTTTTCGATAGTTTCAACGTAAGTACCTTCAATTGTTTCGATTTCATTATTATTAGTATTTTTTTGTCATTTTTCTTTTCCTTCTTTTCTTTATATTTTTTATTTTATATTTCTATTATGAATCTTGAATGAAAATTTTATTTTTTTGTTCTTTTCTTTTTGATATTTTTTTATTATATCTTCGTTTTATGAATGCTAAATGAAGATTTCACTTTTATTCTTCTCTTAAGATATTTTTTTATTATATCTGTGTTTTTATGAATCTTAAATGAAGATTCATATTAATATATAATTTTCTGTAAAATAAAAAGGAGTGACTCAATAAAATCGATTTCTGCATTGCGATTTTTCGAGTCACTTTCCCTCATTTTTTTAAAAGATTCACTACAAATCTTGTTCCTTTTGGCTTATTATCTAAAACAGCTATTTTACCATCATGTAATTCTACTATTTTTTTCGTAATAGATAACCCTAACCCTGAAGAATTATCCTCTGTTGTAGTTCTAGATTTATCTACTTTTATAAAAATCTATCCCAAATATGTTTTTTCTCATTATCACTTATTCCAATACCATCATCAGTAACTTCAAGAATTATACTCTTTCTTCTAGCTAAACAAACTGTTACTTCAGTTTCAGCATATTTCAAAGCATTTGATAATAAATTATCTATCATACGCATAATTAGAGCTTCATTAGCATGAACTATGATATTCTCTTCTATATTTATGAATAACTTTATATTCTTATTATCAAATAATATTTTATAATCCTCTAGTGTAGATTTAATTTTATCAGATAATAAAAAGTTCTTCTTTTGGAATCTCTAAACGACTATCTAGTCTAGATAATTCTAAAATTTGATTAATCATAGAAGTCATTCTTTTACTCTGCCTTTCAATTACATCAAACGATTCTTTAGCATCTTCTACAGAATCTGTATATTTCGCTCCATATTCACTTTCTGCCCTTATTACAGAAATTGGTGTGCGGAGTTCATGTGATACATCCGAACTAAATTGGCGTTCTCTTTTAGAGGAGTTTTCTAATGATTCTAACATTTCATTAAAAACTTTACCTAATTTATGTACCTCATCCGCACCATCTTCTATATGGATTCGTTTAGTAAGGTCGTTACTTTTGGCAATCACCTCAGCAGTTTCGGTCATATCTCTTACAGGTTTCAATGAACTCCTTATTATCAAGTATCCACCATACATTATTACCAAAATAACGAACGGACTACCCACACCAATAATTAAAGGCAATATCCAACCGTTTATATTATTGGTAATTTGTACTACTCCTCTTACATATTTTCCGTTTCCTAAACGGGCCGAACTTGTTTCCGAATCATAGTAAAGATATTTATTATGATTAACATCTTTATATTCAGAAATTATTCCTAGACTAAAATCATTAACTTTGAAATTTCTAGGTACAGAACCTGCAACAAGATTACCATCTTTATCATAAACAGATAAGGTCACTCCATCTTCATATGGGGTAAACTTATCAGATCCACTTGAAATTTCAGCCACCTCTTCTATCAATTTCTTTTCACTATTTTTTTCAACAACACTATCACTAACTAAAAATGTCCCAACTATCAGTGATCCTATTAATAAAACTATAAATGTTGTGTACCATAAAGTGATTTTTAAAAGTCAGCGATACTTTTCTAAATGAAAATATCGATAATTTCTTAATTTTTATTTAACAAAATATCCTAACCCCCTTTTTAGTGTAAATAATAGTCTTATCTGTACCATTATCTAATTTTTCTTATATTCTTAATAATAACATCTACTATATTAGAAGCCCCGTCATAATCATAATCCCAAACGTGGTTAAGAATTTGGTCACGACTTAAGATACTCTCTTTATTCTTCATAAGATATTCTAATACCTCATATTCCTTACCAGTTAAGCCAATATTTTTACCATTTCTCAACACTTGTTTTTTTGAAATATCCAAAACAACATCATCAACTTGAATAATATTAGTTGCTAAACCATAGTTTCGTCTCATTAAAACTCTTATTCTAGCTAATAACTCATCAAACTCAAATGGTTTAACTATATAGTCATCAGCTCCGCTGTCAAGGCCGACGATTTTATCCTCTAATGTGTCTTTTGCTGTTAACATTATAACTGGTGTATTATTTTTACTCTCACGAAGTCTCGCTATAAACTCATAACCATCAACATTTGGCATCATTATATCAGTAATAATCAAATCGTACTCACTATAACTTACAAAATCTAAAGCTTCTCCTCCATCAAAACAACTATCTACGCTATAATTATTTTTCTTTAAGTGCTTAGTAATTATTCTATTCAAATCGCGTTCATCTTCAACAACAAGTATTTTTCATAAAAATCTCCTAGTACTAAATTCTACTATATTTTACTTAATTCATATGTAAATGTGTAAATGTCAATATAAAAATGTACAAAAGTGACAAAATAAAAATGTACAATTATTCAAAACTAACATGATTTTTTTAATCGATAAGAATTACCTATAATAGGTACTACATAAGCATGATGAAGTAGTCTGTCAAGTATAGCCGAAAGCCACTTTGTCATCGCTAAATAATGTAGCCCATTCAGAAAAAGGAATATTAGATGTGGCTATTATACTCTTCTTTTCATAACGCCGGTCTATTAATTGAAATAATAACTTTTCATCACCTTTTTCTAAAGGTAAATAGCCAATTTCATCTATAATCAATAATCTATACTTTGAATAGTGTTTTTAATCAGCTGCTCTAGCCTATTTTTCAGGCTAAAAGCGGCTTTTTAAATTTGCTATTAAATCATGACATTTTATAAAGTATGTTGAATATCTAGAACTAGCCGCCAATCTTCCAATAGCTGTTGCTAAATGAGTCTTTCCAACACCACTATTACCTATAAATATTAAATTTTTTATTGTTTTCTATAAAATTTAAAACTAGCTAAGTTCCTTATTTCTAATTCATTTATATCAGAATTGAATGAAAAAAATCAAAATCATCTAATGATCTATTATAAGGAAAAATTAGCTACTTTAATCATAGATTCTTTTACATTTTGCTTTTTCACATCTACTTCATAATCTGTTAGTTTCAATAGAATATCTATTACCGACATTGTTCTATTTTTGAGTTAGTTCTATTATCTCATCTAGTCTGTGGTTGAATTGCTTTTAAATTAAGATATTCTAAATTCTCTTTTTAATCTAGTATAATTAGATCTATTTGTTATCATTGAATCGTTCTCCTATTATCGCTAGATTTCTTTTAGTTTGTTCTTTTAATCTTTTCTCATCTATATCATTTCCAAGTGTGTTTAACAAATTGCTCATAATGAGCTTCTTTATAATTTAATTTTTCACTTAATAAATGACTTACTACCAATTTCATGTTATCATATAGGTATAAATAATTATCTTCTACTTGTAGATTTAGTTTCTTACCTATATATTCAATTGGTACTGAATATTGATTGGACTTGTAAGAAATCATTGCTTGTTTATTTACTTTTACTTGTAGGGTTGTTATTTTTATAGCGATTCCTTATTTTTCTCATGTGGTAATGGTAGTAAGGAATCTTTTTCTTTTTGATAAGCTGATTATTGGAATCTCTCTTGTTGTTTGATGCACTTGTAGGTTCCATCTCATCATTATTTTTATTCACCAATTCTACTAATTCTGTATAATCTAATTTACCATTATAAGCATATATTTCATCTAGTAATTTTACTATATTTTCTACTTTACCTTTTTGTTTGTGGTCTGTATGCTACACATGGTTTCAATTCAAATCCATCTCTTTTGCATATTCTTGAAACTTTATATTAATTACTCCAGATGTCTTAACAGTTCGCGCTTTATCCATTGTAGTTTTCATATTATCACATACAATTACTTTTGGAACTCCTTCAATGTGTTCTAAGCATTCAGTTATACATGAAATTAAGACATCTTGACTTCTTGAAAGTGTTACATGAAATATTTTTATACCTTGAGTATGATAAAACCATACAAAATACATTTAAAGACAATTTTTTTCTCCATATTTAGTTGTGAATTTTTACATCTTCTTTCCAATCTATTTGAGCTTGTTCTCCGGGAATAGTTTCTACTCTGAGTATAGCTTTAGAACTCTTATGTGATTTGTTTTTAAAATAATCATTGTATTTTGAATTCTTTAATAAATAGACTCTAAATGCAGAATAGCTGATATTCAATTCTGTTTGGTCTACCAAATATTGCCAAAGTATTCTTTTTTTGATTTGAATATTTGTATAGATTCTCCTCCTAATAATTTATCTAATGAGATCAGTGTATTCATCGATTTTTTTGATGGCTTATTTCTTGTTTGTTTTGTTTTTCCTTGGTAATAATGTCTTTTTTTATTGTACGTCTATCTTTCTTTAAAACTCTAGCTAATTCACTAAAGTTAGGTTTCAAATTAAACACCTCCATTTGTTCTCGTAGATTTTTCTAAATCTGATAGTTGAGTTATTTTTTTATATTTTTTTGTTTATTTTTAGGTTTACGTACATATATTTCTCTCTTTCTTTTTATATGCACTATTATAACCTATTTGTACATTTTTTTATTTTTGTCAAAACTGTACATTCTTATTTTATCATTTTCATGTAAATGTAAAGGTAGCAACTCAAAAAAATCGTGATTTCGGAGAAATAAGATTTTGTTGAGTCATACCCTACAAAGTTTATTAGATATCTATAAAGCTTTTTCTAAAGCATATTTAGATATCAATAAACCACTACGTCTATAAGTTCTCATATACACCTTGTTAAAATTCATTTTTGGGTCAACCCATTTATAATTTAATTTACATTATATTCTAAAAACAAAATAATGAATCTAAAATGAAAAAAAGACACCTATTTTTCAAATAGATGTCTCAGACGCAATAGCCGGATTCGAACCGGAATCTCCTCCACCAAGGCGCAATCCTATATACTACTCCTTACGTCATTTTTTTATTATACCAAATTAACTTTTTCTTTCTATGTTAAAAAAAGTATATTTAGTATATAAAAATACCAACGGAAAAGTCAAAATAGAGCCTTATAAATTAAGGCTCTAAAGACTTTTATTCACTTTCTTCTAAATTATAAAGTAATTCATATAATGCTTTTTGCATCTAGTTTTTCTTTTTTCTTCTTTACTAATGTCTCGAACTAACTCTCCACGGTGCAGAACTATTATTCTGTTCCCATATTTCACCGCATCTTGAATATTGTGAGTTATCATTAAAGCTGTTAATTTCTTTTCTTCAATCTTTTGTCGAGTAAGTTCCATTATTTTTTTCTGAGTTTTTGGATCTAGTGCCGCCGTATGTTCATCAAGAAGTAAAAGTTTTGGAGTAGTCATAGTTGCCATTAAAAGTGCTATAGCTTGACGTTGACCTCCAGATAATAGACCCATTTCACTATCTAATCTATCTTCAAGACCTAAGTCTAAAGTTGCTAATAACTTTTTAAATAGTTCTCTATCTTCTTTAGTAGTTCCAGGCTTAAATCCTCTCACTTTTCCTCGACGAAGTGCTAAAGACATATTTTGTGCAACAGTCATACGAGGCGCTGTTCCATCTAAAGGATTTTGGAAAACTCTGCTGATAAATCCTGCTCTCTTATGTTCCACTATACTACTTACATCTTTCCCTTCAATTAAAATCTCACCACCATCTAGTGAAAAAGAACCAGCTAGTGCATTAAGAAAAGTTGATTTCCCCGCTCCATTTCCACCAAGAATAGTGATAAAATCACCATCTTTAATTTCTAGACTAACATTTTTAATGCATGTTGTTCTCTAATCGTACCTGGAAAGAACGTTTTTATCTATTTTATTAATTTTTTTATAAATGACATGATCTATACATCCTTTCTCTTAGCTTTTAATTTTAACTGAGGTAGTGTTAAGAATAAAGCTATTACTAATGCTGAAACTAATTTAAAATCATTAGCTCCTATAATATTTAATTTTAACACTCAACTAGTAATAATCTATAAATAATCGCACCACAAATTACACATATTAATCTTGTTGTAAAAGTTACATCCTTAAAGATTACTTCTCCTATAATAATCGCTGCTAAAGCTACAACTATAACTCCAATTCCACTATTAACATCTGAATAACCATTATTTTGTGCTAAAATCGCACCAGCTAAAGAAATTATTCCATTAGCAAGCATTAATCCTAAAATCGTCATCGACTTAGTAGAGATACCTAAAGCTGTTGCCATCTTTTCATTATCTCCTGTTGCAATTAAACTCTGACCTAATTCTGTTGAAAAGAATAAAGACATAGCTAAGATAATTAATCCAGAAAGAATAATTCCAACAAGTACAGTGTCATAATGAGTTGGTAAGTTTAACCCCTGAATTTTACTAAAAATCGTATCTTTATTGATTAAACTTAAATTTGGTCTTCCCATAATTCTAAGATTCACTGATAATAATGCAGTCATTGTTAGAATCCCTGCAAGTAAACTTGGTATTTTACAAACAGTAATTAAAAATCCTGTTACAAGTCCTGCTAACATTCCTGCTACTATAGAAATTAATGTAGCAATAATGGGATTAATCCCATTATGTATACAGATTACGCATACCGCAGCTCCTAAAGGATACGCACCTTCAGTAGTCATATCCGCAATATTTAATACTCTAAAACTTATAAACAATCCAAGCGATAATATTCCCCACAACATTCCTTGCGAAATCGCCGAAATAAATAAATCCATTTTGCACCTCTTTTATTTTATATTTGCTCTAATTAGGTTTTATATAACTTAGAGCGACTCATGAACAATTATTTTTATCGATTTAATGAGTCGCTCCTTTAATATATTTACTATCTATAATGGGACTGACCCAAAAGTTCTAAATTTTAACAAAATGTATATGATAATTCATAGACGCAGTGGTTTATTGATATCTAAATTCGCTTTAAAAAGCTTTTTTTAGATATCTAATAAACTGTGCGGGGGGGACTCGACAAAATCAATTTCTCCGAAATCACGATTTTTTAGTCACTCCCATTATTTTTTATCTACTACTTTTGCTTTATCTTTAATTTCTTTTGGAATTTCGATTCCTAATTGTTTTGCTTTTGCTTCATTTAGGTAAATTACACCCTCATTAGCAAGTACAATTGGCATATCTTTAGTATCTGCACCTTTTAATACTTTAGCAACAACTTTTGCTGTTTCAACACCGATTTGATATTGGTCAACACCTAGTCCTAAAAGTCCTCCGTCAGCTACCATTGTATCTGCAGATGGGAATACTGGAATTTTCTTAGCGTCTGTTACTTTTACTACTGTTGCCATTGCACTAGCGATTGTGTTATCGATTGGTACAAAAATTGCATCAGTTTGTGAAGCAAGACTTTCTGTTACTTGCTGAATATCATTTGTGTTTGCTACTGTTGATACCTTAACTTCTAACCCTAATTCTTTAGCTAATTTTTCAGCTTCTTGAGCTTGTTTTACAGCGTTATCTTCACTTGCTGTGTAAAGAATTCCAACTTTCTTCATGTTAGGTAATACTTTTTTCATGATTTCAAGTTGTTGTTTAATTGGCGTTCTATCACTAACACCAGTAATGTTGTTTCCTGGTTTATCTTCAGCTTTAATTAATCCTGCTTCAACTGGATAAGTAATACCACCCATGATAATTGGTTTATCTTTAGTTGCGTTTGATAGAGATAAAGTAGCTGGTGTTGTAATACCTACTAAAATATCATTGTTATCTGTAACTAATTTCTGACCCATACTTGCTAAGTTACTTTGATCACCTTGGGCATTTTGAAGATCAATTTTTAAATTCTTACCAACTTCATATCCTTCTTTTTTAAGTCCATCTTCTAAACCTTTATAGATTTGGTCAAGAGCTGGGTGACTAAGTAATTGTAGGACTCCTACTTTCACTTCTTTATTATCAACTTTTTTAGTATCTTCACCTTTTTTACTTGAGAAGAACCCATAACCTAATACACAAACTAATAATACCGCAAATGCTACAAAAAAATTTTATTTACTTTCATTTTAATAATCTCCTTTTTACTTTAATAGTATTTTTTTGTAATCAAAATTTTTAGAAGAGTATCTATAATAAAAAGACCACTAGCATAATATCTAGTGGTCCTCACAATATATTTTTTTCATATAAAAAAACCACCTAGATATTTCTATGTGGTCTTGATTTTTCATCACAAATAATCCACATAGATACTTACTTCTCACCTGAGAGCCGTATCTATGTTAAAAAGAAACAAGATCGACTCAGTATCTAGTGGCTTTGCCAACGAGATATTTAATTGTAGCGTGTCAACTTGATACAGTTTCATAAATCTTTTTTTCTCCTTTACGTTTAATTCTTGTTTACATTATAGCAACAGTTTTTTTATTGTCAATACATTTTTTTCAAAAAAATAAATAAAAAAATTCTGACAATTAAATTAAACTATATATACTACTACAAAAGCTTAATTTATCAAAGCAAAATCAAAAAAATAATCTTTTTCAAAAAAATATTAAAAAGATATTAATGGTATTTTTATACATTACTTCTGTACTAAAAAAATCTATTGAATTATAAAGTATTTTTTTGAAACTTATGAAAATAATTCGTTTTCATAGCTATTTTTTTCATATTTTTAAAAATAACACACCTTTGATGACTTGAAAAATACTGTTATAACAACTTTATTTTTAAAAATTTAAATAAATTAATTTTTCCATGAAAATAAAATTGAAAATATATCATTTTTCATGAAAATTTACACTTGAAAATATACTTTTCATAGGAGTATGATAGATATATGTTATTAAAAAAATAAGTTAGGAGAATTTTTTTATGGATAGCCAGATAGCTATAGAAGAAAAAGACAAATTATTTAATAAAGGATTTATAACAATAACTACAATTAATTTTTATCGTATTTTTTTAATTTATTACTGTTTTCGTAGTTATTACAGTAAATATGCAACTTCTCAATTAGGTGCAACTGCTGCTCAAGCAGGATTTGCCGCAGGTATTTATATTATCGGTACACTTGTTGCTAGACTTTACATTGGTAAAAAATTAGAAATTGTTGGTCGTAAACAAATTTTACGTTTTGGAGCTTTAATTTACTTAATCACAACTGCAGCATATCTAATTTCATCAAATATTCTTATTTTTAGATACTGTTCGTTTCTTAAATGGATTCGCATATGGAACTATCTCTACTGCAGCAAATGCAATAGTTACCACTTACATTCCTAAAACTCGTAACGGTGAAGGTATTAACTACTACGGATTAAGTACAAGTTTAGCTGCTGCAATTGGACCATTTATCGGTATGTTATTACTTCCTATTACAGGATTCAATGCAGTTATTATTTTAGCAATCGTATTATCTGTTGCAGTAACAATTGCTTGTTTCTTATTCCAAGTTCAAAATATCGAATTAGACGAAAAAAACAAAAAGAATTATTAAACAGTTGGTCTTTAAATACATTTATCGAATACAAAGTATTATTTCATTTCTACTGTAGCATTCCTAGTTGGTTTAGCTTACTCTAGTGTATTAGGATTCTTATCTATCTACGCTGATAGCCTAAACTTATCTACTGCAGGAGCATTCTTCTTTGTAGTTTATGCTCTTATCGTTACAGTTACTCGTCCATTCGCAGGACGCGTATTCGATGCACGTGGTGAAAATGCAGTTATGTATCCAAGTTTTGTATTCTTAACATTAGGATTATTAATGTTAAGTTTTCACAAATGGTAGCTTTCATGTTATTATTCTCTGGTGCTTTAATCGGTTTTAGGATATGGAACATTCATGTCAAATGGACAAGCAGTTTGTTTAAAACTTGTTGACTCTACTAAAGTAGGTATTGCACTTTCTACATACTTCATTGGATTAGACCTTGGTCTTGGATTTGGACCATATGCACTAGGTACAGTTCAAGGAATCTTATCATACAGAGGAATTTACATCCTTTGTGCAATAATAACAATTGGAGTAACTGTTCTTTACGCTATGTTCTACAAAGGTAAAGAAGTACCAGTGCTAAAAACTAAAACTAGTCGATAGTAATATTAAAAACTTTAAAAAGTAGTCCTAAATTAAGGGCTACTTTTTTTATAGATATTATTATTAATAACAAAAGAGGTATGATATTATACCTCTCCTCTTTTTAAATTTTTTTATTTTTTTCTGGATAACGTCTTGCGACATCAACTAACTTTATCTTTTTATAATCTTTTTTTAGGATCTTCATTAAGATGATAACACATTGCAAGAGCATAAATTAGTACGTCTGCCAGTTCATCTTTTTATCTCTTGTATATCATCTCCTTCTTCGCTCCATTGAAAATGTTCTAGTAATTCTGCCGCTTCTATCGATATACTTTTAGAAAATCTTTCTAAAGTATCATACTCTCCCCAACCTCTTTTTTCTCGAAACTCAGTTATTATAGTTTTTAACTCTTCCATCTTTTTATCCTTAGATTAAGCTATTATTTGTTAAATTATTATATAAATTATAAAATTCCGCTAAACTTAGAGTTTCACTTCGTCTTACAGGTTCAATATCACTATCTACACAAGCATTTTTGCAGATCTTGTTTCTTATCTTTACCATAACTTGAAATTAAATTATTAAGTAAAGTTTTTCTACGTTGAACGAAACATGAACGCACGAATTTAAAGAATTTAGCATCAGTTTCAAATTCGCGAGTTTCCTTTGTCATAATTTTTACAACAGCACTCTCAACATTTGGTGCAGGTACGAATACTTTCTTCGGTACAGTAAATAAATACTCAACATCTGTATAGTAGTTTAATAAAATTGTTAATGAGTTATAATCTTTTTGTTCCTACTTTAGCATTTAATCTATTCAGCAACTTCTTTTTGCATCATAACTACATAACCATCAATCTTTTTCAGTGTTCTCAATTAAATGAGTCAAAATTGGTGTAGTAATATAGTACGGTAAGTTAGCTACTACCATAATTTTTTCACAATCTGACATCTTTTCAGCGATTATTTTATCAACATCGACTTTTAAGATATCATTATTAATAATCTCGACGTTCGGATAGTCTGCAAGCGTCTCAGATAAAATCGGTAAAAGTCTACCATCAATTTCAAACGAAATTACTTTTTTTGCTTTTTTTGCTAATGCTTCTGTAAGAGAACCTATCCCAGGCCCGATTTCTATTACTCCTACATTTTCATTTACTCCAGCTCCATCAACGATTCTATTTAAGATATTTCGCATCTATCAAGAAGTTTTGTCCTAAACTCTTCTTAAATGTGAATCCATGTTTTTTTAGTATTTCAAAAGTTTTCTTAGGTGTTCCTATCATTATTTCAATCCTTTACTTATTTTTTCCATCTCATCTAATAAACGTTCTTTAGAAATATTATACATATTAAGTTTATTTAGTAGTTGTTTTGCATTAGTGTAACCTATATTTAATCTTTCACAAAGTTCTTCTCTTAGAAACTTTTGACGTAGTTCCTCCTACTAAACCTAATTCTATCAATATTTCATTAGTTATATCATTTCTTTCACCTCATCCATCGGTGTATAATGATTTTTTTAATAGCAGCTATAATATCTTCTTTGCTCGCAGCTTCTATTCCAATTTTTCCCTTTACTATCAACGGCCTTTTTTTATTTGATATATATGCATGTTTTTGCCGTAGGAATATTTTTTTCTATTATACTTCTAATTCTTTTTCCCTGCATAATCAGGATCTGTTAGAACTATTAATCCTCTTGTTTTTTCTAAAAAGATTAATCGTTCTATTTTTTTCTTAGTAAGGGCAGAGCCATTAGTTTCAAATGTATCGCAATCTATTGCTTCTTTAACCCTATTGGTATCATCTCTTCCTTCTACTACTATTATTTCTTTGATTTTTCATTTTATTATCCTTTAAAAAAATTTATCAGTCTATTATAACATATTTAGACAAATTTTTGCTCATACTAGCATGCATATTTCAAATAGTTGTATAGTTCATGCGTAATTTCATGGTGAACTATGTACTTATAGTCTCCACAAAGAAATTTCTTTTTTTAATTCAAATTTTCTCTTTAAGTCTAATTTTTTTCTAGTGCTTTTCCTTTTTTTACACACTAGTATTTCCCAATGTTTTTCAAACTTAACTAAGTAACAATCATAAGTCTTATCTTTTCCATATTCTCCCCAAAAAAATATAGAAATCCAACAAGGTCTAAATAGTATATGCCACCATTTTACTGTTTTTTTCTTCTTTCTAACAAATAAACTTTCTCACTCTTTAATAAGATAATTATATAATTCTTCCATAACTCCCACCTCTTTATAGTCATTATAACACAAAAAAATCCTCTGCAGAAAACTCTGCAAAAGGAATGTTTATTAGTGTATATCTTTTTTTCTTAAAGTTAGCTCCACTTACTTCACTAACTGTTCCAATCGATAGAAAGGCATTTTTTTATCATTTCCTAAAGACTATTTTTTTAGTTTTGATTCTTCAATACGAGTAATTACACAAAAAGATAATTTTTTTGTTTCTTGACCTGAATAACCACCCTCACCATGTAATAGAGTCACTCCACGACCAAGTCTATCTTGAATTTCTTGACTTATTACTTGGTAATTACTAGTAATTACCATAACAGATTTAGAATCATTTAGTCCCTCAATAACGATATCCATAACTTTAGATGCGATGAAATAACTTATCATAGAATATAATGCCGCTTCCCATGTGAAAACAAATCCAGATGCGATAAAGATAACAACATTTATTCCAAGAACCATTTCACCTACAGAAATCGGTAATTTTTTTGTAGCATAGATTGAGAACATCTCACTACCATCTAATGTACCACCATTTCTAATAACTAGCCCTACTCCAATTCCAAGTATAATTCCTCCGAATATACAAGCTAAAAAAATGGATCCGTAACTAGTGGTGGAATGCTATGGAAGTATGATGTAGCTACAGAAAGAATAACAATACCAAAAATAGATGCTATAGAAAATCCTTTACCAATCTGTTTATATCCTAAATATAAGAATGGAATATTTAAAAGAAAGATAAATAATCCAAGTGGTAATCCTAAATAATGACGAGCAATAATTGATACACCCAATCACTCCTCCATCTAATATATTATTAGGGAATTAAGAAAAAAATTCTAATCCCCGCTGCAAAAATTAATGATCCCTATAATTATACTAATGTACTTTTTTTAAAAACTCTATTTTACTTTCCATTGATTCTCCTTTTTTTATTTTTATTTTTTTGGCAAATAGGACAAAAATGACTCGAACGACCTTTTATTGTAACATTTTTCTACATCATGACCTAATGGACAAACTTTCTTTCCATAAATCTGATGGAAATTTTGCATGTTTCCTTCTCCACCATCAGCATGAACATAATCTGAAATTGTAGATCCACCCTTCTTTTATCGCTAAATCTAAAATATCAACTAATTCTTTTAAATAAACTTTCTTTTTTTCTTTTTTTAGAAAGTTCACTAGCTTTAGTTAAATGGATGTATTTTTCTGACGATATAACACTTCACAATCATAAATGTTACCACATCCACAAAAATACATTTCCCTTCAATAGCAAAGAGCCTTTAATCGATTGATCCTTATATTTATTTTTCAGCTAATTTATCTAGAAAATATTTTTTTAGCAGTTTTTTATCAAACGGCTCTGGTGCAAGATTTAACAAAAGGTTTTAAATTTCGTTACATCTTCTATATATCTAAGTTCGCCAAATCTTCTAATATCACTGTAGACTAATTTTTCACCAGTCGATAATTCGAAAATCACATGTTGATGTTTGAAGTAGTTCTTTATTAGTAATTTCTGCTATATCTTTTTACTAAAAAAATGCTCCCGTCATTCCAAAATGTGTGATAATATATCCTTCATTTAATGTAAAATATAAATATTTTCCCTCTTCTAGATAATTTTCTCTATAGTTTTTACCTTTTACATTCTCCGAAAAAAAAATTTATATCCTGCTTCACTATCGCCATTTTATTCAATTTATGACTTTCTGTTACAACATTTGAATATTTTACATCTAGAATTTTCTTATTTATTACTACTTCTTCAAGTCCAAATTTTATATTCTCTACCTCAGGTAATTCTGGCATAATATACTCCTATTTTTTTATACTTACTTTTTTTATTTTTAATATAAATATTTGAAAATATCAAAAATTTCCCACTTTTTATTTTTCTAATTTTTCAATATTTATCTCCAATTTTCATCTTTATTATGGCAACAAATTGAAATTTGTAGTATAATAAAAAAAGTTATAATGTATAGAAGGGATTATATTAAATGAAAGAAAGAATATCTAGAAGAGATAGAATCAGTTCTGAATCAAGAAATGATAAACACTCTCCTAAAAAGAGGATTTAAAAAAAATAATATTTACAGTTCTGCATTACTGTTTTTTTAGGAACAGGAGCTTTTGCCGCATATACGTTTTTCAACTTCTATAATTCAACTCACAAAGGATATCAAAAAAAGTTGATTACTTAAAAGAAGTTGATCCTAACTTTAAGAAATTTTCAGTATTAATTTTAGGAATAGATATGAATGATGACCGTAAAGCTCAAGGTCAAACTCGTGAAGATAGTCGAACAGACTCAATGATTCTAGCAACTGTTAACAAAGATAAAAAACGTATGGATATGGTTAGTATTCCTCGTGACTCACTTGCTTTAATGCGTGAAAAAAATGACGAGAAGAATGATAGTGCATACTTCTATGATAAGATTACACATGCTCATGCCTACAATGATGTAAAAGGAACAACCAACGCAGTAGAAAACTTATTAAATACACCTATCAATTTCTACGTGTTAATAAACTTCAAAGCTTTTGAACAAACAGTCGATGCATTTGGTGGAATTGATTTATACGTACCATTCGATATGGATGAACAAAATGCTAATGGTGAACAAAACACTGTTAAATTGAAAAAAGGTTGGCACACCCTAAATGGTGAACAAGCTCTTGCTTTTGCTCGTAGTAGATATTACGATAGTGATATCGAACGTGGTCAACGTCAACTTCAAGCTATTCATGCTCTTATCGATAAAGCAAAGAGTTTAAATGCTTTAACTAAAATCAATGATGTAATTAATATTGCAGGTGATAATGTAGAACATAACCTATCAACGACAGAAATCTCTTCAGCGATAAAAATGTTCTTTAATGATGATATTCAAATCGTTTCACACAGAATCGATGGATATGATGTAATGTACAACGGTGTATATTACTACTATCCTCGTCCACTATCTCTATTATACGCGTCATCAGCATTAAGAGATAATTTAGATTTACCATTGCCAAAAGCAACAGACTTATTAAACATTTACTATCAAGGCCATATAAGTATAGGATTAAAAGAATATAGAATAAATGATTTATTACCAAAAACTATATATCCTCAAGTCGCACTTACAGTAATGTCACATGAAGATTTACTAATCAATCTTCCAGAACAACTTTCTAAAGAAGATCTGAAAAAAAGATATTACAGTAAGTAACGAAAATAGACCCTGATGAAAATGGTAATACTGAAAACAATGCTAACAATAGCAATGAACAGTAAAATACTACAACTGGTATCAGTACTACAAATACCCATCAAAAATACCGGCGTAAATAATAATCAAGAATAATTAATATCCCATCAAAAAAATAGTTTTTTTGATGGGATATTAATATTATTTAAAAATTTTACATTTACAGTTCCAGTATTTGAAGATGTGAATAATTGTTTCTTTTTTTATTTGAGCTATTTGTGAAAATTTGATTCTTCATCACTTTAATTTCAGCTATAATATCACCTTGTATTGACTTAAGAGTAATAGAATTATTTGCAGTAAGATTACTTAAAAGTAATATTACCAGTAGTTGTTTTTAAGTTAATATTGTCTGAACTTTCACTAGGAAGATTACTTACCTTAATATTTCCTAGTTTATTTAGTTATATTAATATCTTTTTATTGTTGATGATGACAACTCTGTATCTCCTATTTTTATTATCAACACTAATATCTTTTAAATCATTAATATTATTTAATTTAACATTTCCTGTAGCAACATTAATTTTTTTAGAAATTATTTTTTTACTATTTAAGTTATCTATATTTAAATTTCCAGTTGCTAATTTAATATCAGCATCTGAAGCTGAAATATTAGTTATATATACATCACCTAGTTTACTATTAATTATAAAGATTTAATATCTAGATTCTTGATAAAATAATCTCCTATTTTTATTAACTGAAATTGATATCGATATTAGAAGATTTAGGTATTTTTTTATAATAAGTTTTCTTTTTTTCAGTAAAGAAAATTGAAAATTAATACCCACAATATTTTTTTATTTTTCTTTTTATAGATAACTTATTTCCTATGTGCTCTATATTAACTTTACGTTCTAGAGCAGTATAGTATTCTATTTCCATATTTTTTTAGAAACAGTATTCTCTTCTATGGTTACATCAGAATCAATAATATCTAAATCTAAATTTTTAACATCATTAATTGAGATAGTATAATTCTTTTTTTCTCGAAATTAGAAGAAAATCTAGGGTATATGACCATTATTTAAGTAAGTTGCTAATCCTATCAATACTAGTCCAAAAAAATTATAAAACTAATAGAAATTTTTTTATAAATTTATTCATTTATATACACCTCTTTTTTTGAAAATCTTCACAAAAATTGTTCTGATGTTTATATCATTTTTGACGTAATTTTTTTATATTTTTTATCAACCAGTAAATACCAATTAAACCAGCCCTGAAATAACAAATCCAAATCCTAAAGTATCTAAGAAATACGAAATATTTCTTTCGTAAATAAGATAAAATGGGGATTTTTAATATTAATAAGATTCCACCAATGAAAAATAGCTATAATAGAAAGTACAATACTAAATATTATAGACAGAATAACTATAAAAAGACTAGCGACTAGAGAAAATATAGTTATCCAAGCAGGAAATAATAATACGGTAATAATAAAGCCGAGCTCTGTAGGGATTTTTTTCGTGGTATAAACCTCCATACTAGTTTTTGTTTGTTTTTCCCAATATTATGTTCATCTAAAATCTGATCAACGATGATATTAATATCCCCTAATTGCGATACAGCTTCTTCTTCACTTAAGCCCTCATCAATACGATCATCAATCATTTCTTCGAAAAAAATTGAGTGTTTTTATATATCTCTTTTGGCGATAAATATGGTTTTAATTTATTTTCCCAAAAGAGCGCAAAAACTGTGTCTTATTCATATTTTTCATCTCCTAATATATATTTATGTGCATTACTTATTACTTTCCAGTCGATAAGAAATTCCTGAATTTTATTGAGACCAACATCTGTAATTTTATAATATTTTTCTTAGTCTACTATTATGTTCTACCGAATATGAGGTAACACAATCGTTTGCTTCCAAGCGTTTTAAGATTGGATATAACGTTGATTCCGATATAGAATTACATTTGAAACATCTTTTTATAATTTTTATACCCATATGATTCAGAATTACGTAAAGTAGCAAGAACACATATTTCCAATAAACCTCTTTTTAATTGAGCTTCCATACAAATATCTCCTTTCACATAATACTATACATTGCATAGTATAATTTGTCAAGTAGTATAATGAGAAATATATTCTAATTATTGACATTTTATTTATAATACATCATAATTAATATAGTAAATTCAGCAAATTATAAATTACAAAGGAGGTACTATGGCGAAAAAAATTTATTACAATCAAAGAAGATTCATACGATGAATTTGTAGAGAAAAAAATCTACATTCATTACTCATCTTATAAGAATTAATAGCGAAGAAGAAGCCCGAGGTTTATTCAAAAAAATGAAGAAAAAAAACACTACGATGCTACACATGTTTGCTCATGCTATGTAGTTGGTGATAATAACGAAATAACTCGTGCTAATGATGATGGAGAACCTAGTGGAACTGCTGGCGCTCCAATGCTAGACGTACTCGTAAAAGAACGAAATTAAAAAAATGTCTGTGCCACAGTAATAAGATACTACGGTGGAACTAAACTAGGAACTGGTGGTTTAGTTCGTGCATATGGTGGTGGAGTAATTAAAGCGCTAAAAAAATGCAATATTAGTAGAAAGAAAAAGATGCTTTTGAAGTTAGACTAGAATTAGATTATAGTCTAAACGGAAAAAAATAGAATATGAAATTGGAAAAAAACTAATTTCATCGTGAACAACTTAGAATACACTGACAAAATCATTTATACAATTTATGTAATGCAAGAAGACTACGATAACTTTTGAAAATTGGATCGCTAACCTAACTAACGGTCAATTCAAAATTCTATCTTCAAAAGAAAAAAACAACTCGAATTTGATATTAAATAAAAGAAAGAAGGTACAAGAAACCATATTTCACGGTCTCTTATACCTTCATTATTTATTCCTACTAGAAAATTCATCTATCCACTCTTTTTAAAATCAGAGATACCCTTCTCTACTATTTTTTTCTTTATTATTGAAATGCTAAATCCAGACCCTCTACTCTTATAACTTTAACTTTGTCTATTCCTAGGATGCTAAATACTCCTCGTACATATTGAACTGCAAAGTCTAGATTAGTATATTGGATATGTTTATCAAATTCTCCACCACTAGTTATAATGAAGGTTATTTGTTTATTAGAATCGTCTAATCCTATTAAAGACTCTACCTCACATTTTAAAAGTTTCATTTACTATCATTATATTATCAACATAATCTTTAAATTTTTGATACTACATTAAAATTGTGAAGCGGCATATAAATAAATACTGCTTCAGCACTCTTCCATTGTTCTAATAATTCTTTTTTTGTCTAATTTTTATCCTGTTGTTCTTTTTCTGTTAATTGTACTCCCTTCATAATTAAACATAAACTTATCCATCATCGGAATGTGAGTACTTGGATCATATAAATTTATCTTTTCGATATTATTAAACCCTTCTTCTATTAATTTTTCTTCACCAATTTTTTTGCTAAAATATTAGAAATTCTATGCTTTCCATCAAAATCTGGATGACACATAATCTGTAAAATTTTTCATCATTTCACCTCAAAGAATAATTCATTATAAAGAAAATAGCTCCTTATCTAAAAGTAAGACAAGAAGCTATTTATATTATTTAAATTCTGAATAAATAGTGTTTATAGTTTTTTTCGTAATCATCGTTATGAACACCGACGATAATGTTAATCTCATCATTTGTTTGTGAAATTAGTGCAATATTTACTCCAGCTTCCCCTAGTGCTTTGAAATAATCTGCCAGATAGTCCTTTTTGTATTTCTTTCATTTTTTTCACCCAACTGTAGCAATTAGAAATCTCATGAGTTACATTTACCTCATCCGCATCTAAAACAGCTTTAATTTTAGCTACTAACTCATGAATAAATGGTCTAACATTACCTGTTTCAACAACTACAGAGAATGAGTCAATTCCACTTGGAATGTGCTCGATACTAACATTAAAGTCTTCAAAAATTTTTCAGAGCTTTACCAATTAATCCAACTTCATTTTGCCATGTGACGTTTTTTTAATAGTAATAATAGAAATCTTTTTTTCCTGCAATACCTGTAACTATTTGTTTCGCATCTAGATGTTTATTATCTGAGATAATAGTTCCTTCTGCTGTTGGATCATTTGTGTTACAATTTGGATTGGAATGTCTTTATCACGAACTGGGAAGATTGCTTCTTCATGAAGAACACTTGCACCCATATATGAAAGTTCACGAAGTTCTGTATAACTAATTACTTTAATCTCATGTGGATTGTCAATAATACGAGGATCTGCCATTAAGATTCCAGATACGTCAGTCCAGTTTTTCATAAACACTTGCATTTGCGATATTAGCGACAATCGCTCCACTAACATCTCCTCCACCACGAGTCATAATTTTAATTTCACCATTTGGTCTACTTCCATAGAACCCCTGGAATAAGAAGACGATCGTACTCTTTTTACAATCAGCATCAAAAGGCTGCTTGAGTTTTTTTCAAAATCAATCTCACCTTGGTAGTTGTAAAAGATTAAGTCTTTAGCATCTACAAAGTGATATCCTAAATACTCTGCCATTAATAAAGCTGTTAAATATTCACCACGGCTTACTAAATACTCTTCATCAATACCTTTACTAATTTCAGATTTTTAATTTAGCAAGTTCACCTTCAATATCAAATTTTAAGTTTAATTCACTTTTTAATAGCAATAAATTTATCTTCAATCATTTTAAAGATATTATCAAAATTTATATTGTATTTAGTGTGTGCATAGCATAAATATAGTAAATCTGTAACCTTATTATCTTCTTTATCCGCCTTACCAACAGCACTCACTACAACAAAACGACGTGCATCGTCTAATTCTACAATATTTTTTTAACTTTTTTTAAATTGTTCAGCACTCGCTACCGAACTTCCTCCAAATTTTGATACTCTAACCATCTTAACTCCTTTTTCTAATTCATGTTATTTGTATTTTTTTATTACTAATATATATTATATAACTATCTGTAGAAAAAAATCAATAAATTTTTCTGAAAAAAATCTAACATTTATTTTTTTAATAATCACTTTATTACTTATTTTTTTAATTATTTATGAAACTTAGCAACTACAAATTTACTATCTTTCTCTTTTACTTCATTAACTAAAGAACTTAATTGTTTTAATGAAATTTCTTTTTGTTTTTACATAATAGTTTTTCTCTATACTGTTCAACACTCTCAACTAATTCACTAGATAATTCAACTGATGAACGTACTAAGTAATTTCTTCTAGTTAATTCTTCTGAATAAGACAAATCATTCTTAATTACCACATCAACACGAGTTGAACCTTCATTAATATCAACTATATCTTGAACGATAGCATTTCCTGTTGGAAGTTTTCCTGCTCCTTGTCCATAAAACTTAAGTTCTCCGATGAAAGAACCATCTAAAGTAATGATATTATTATTTAAAGGAACAGCCGCTTCTTGAGATTCTTTTCCAAATATAGAAAGCATTACAGAAGTCTCATACTCCCCATTTTCTACATTTGTTTCTCCAATATATTTAACAGCTAGGTCATACTGTTTTAAATAGTCTATATCATTTTTTGTAATGTTTCTCATAGAGTATGTAGGAAATTCAGGTTTAACGTGAATATCGAAAGCAAGTGCATTACTTAAGATTATTTTGTTCACAACATCCCCACCGTCCACATCAGCACTCGGATCAGCTTCAGCATATCCTAAATCCTGAGCAGTTTTTAAAGTAGAATCAAATTCTTGATCATTTCTGTACATGTTATCTAAAGATATAGTTACTTGTTCCATTAAAAATACCATACACTCGTTTTACTTCATCAACGCGTCTAGTTCTTTCTAAGTTTACAAGCCATGGAATTCCTCCACCAACACTAGCTTCAAAAATAAACTTAACATTATTCTTTTCAGCTAAATCAACAAATTCATCTAAATGTTTCGCAGCTACAGCTTTGTTTGCTGTAACAACATGTTTTACCATTTTTCTAAAGATCCTTTTAATGAAAATCATACGCAGGATTTAATCCACCTAAAGCACTCAACTACAATCGAAATTTCTTCATCATTTAAAAATTTCATTAATATCATCTGTAGCTAAAGATGCATCTTATCACGACTTCTTGCAAAAACACTCTTTACTTCAATTTTATCTAATTCTTCAGTTTTACCGTTAGTAATAATATCATATACCCCACTACCAACAGTTCCATATCCTAAAATCGCAATCTTCATAATTATTTTCTCCTAAGTTCATTATTTATTTTTCAATTATATAGTTAAAGTTTATCAAGTATTTTTATTTTATGTCAAATAAATCAATTTGAAAAATTTTCAAAAAAATTTCAATTTTTTTGATTATTTTGACTGTTTTTTATAACTTATTTTTGGTGTAAAATTATAATTATAAAAAAATTAATTAAGTTCTTTTTGTAAAAAAACACTTGTATTTTTATAGAGAACATTGTATCATATATACAACGATAAAAGCAAGGAGATTTTTAAATGATTTACGAAAGTACAAGAGATATTAATAGAAAATTAAATCCAAGTGAAGCTATTCTTCAAGGTTTAAGTGAAGAAGGTGGACTTTTTCGTTTTAAAGAGATTTAGGAAAAAAATAAATTAGATTTAGAAAAAAATTAATCGGAAAAAAAGCTACTATGAAGTAGCTGAAGCAGTGCTACGTCTTTTTCGTAGACTTTAGCGATGAAGAAATTAAAAAAATGTGTAGAAAGAAAGCATATAGAGGTAAATTCTCTCATGAAAACATTACTCCTCTAGTAGGATTAAAAGATAGCTATGTTCTTGAATTATTCAACGGACCAACTAGTGCATTTAAAGACGTAGGTCTTTCACTTCTTCCACAACTTACAAAAACTGCACTTACAAAAGTAGAAGATAAAAATGATATTCTTATCTTAACAGCGACTAGTGGAGATACAGGTAAAAGCTGCACTAGAAGGTTTTTAAAGATGTAGATAGAACAAAAAAATTATGGTCTTTCTACCCTAACGATGGTGTAAGTACAGTACAAAAAAACACAAATGCAAACTCAAGAAGGTAAGAATACAAAAAGTTTGTGCAATTCACGGAAACTTTGACGATGCTCAAAGTGGGATTAAAGAACTATTCGTTGATGAAGAATTCAAAAAAGAATTACTTTCTAAAAACATTAAGTTATCAAGTGCAAACTCAATCAATATCGGGCGTCTTATCCCTCAAGTAGTTTACTATGTTGTTTCTTACTTAGACTTAGTAAATACAAACAAAATTAAATTAAACGATAAAGTAAACTTTGTAGTACCTACTGGTAACTTCGGTAATATTCTAGCTGGTTACTACGCTGAACAAATCGGTTTACCTGTAAATAAACTAGTTTGTGCAAGTAATAACAATAATGTACTTTATGATTTCTTAACAACTGGTGTTTATGATAAAAACAGAGACTTCTTAAAAACAGTATCACCAAGTATGGACATCTTAATTTCTAGTAACTTAGAACGTCTACTTTACTACATCAGTGGTTGCGATAACGCATATATTGCTAAACTTATGAAAGACTTAAAAGAAACTGGTCGTTTTGAAGTTACTGGTGAAGTATTAGATAAGATAAAGGACAAGTTCCAAGCTGGATTTGCTGATGATGAACAAACTAAAGAAACTATTAAAGCTATCTATGAAAAAGATAACTACCTATTAGATACTCATACTGCAGTAGCTTACAAAGTTCTTCTTGATAATTTAGATAATGAGCATGCTAGTATTGTATTATCAACAGCATCTCCATACAAATTTACTGAAAGTGTCTACTCTTCTCTATTCGAAAACTCATGGAGAAGATGAGTTTACTCTTATGAATAAACTTCATGAACAAACAAAAGTTGTTATCCCTGAGAATTTAAGAGATCTTGACAAAAAAGAAATTAGACATAAAGATGTAATTAATAAGGAAGATATGAAGAAATACATCTTAGAGAAACTAGGTGATTTATAATGGTAAGTGTTCGTGTACCTGCCACTTCTGCGAATGTTGGATGTGGATTTGATAGCCTTGGTGTTGCTTTAACACTTTACACTACTTTTTAAATTCGAAAAAAATTAGACAGTGGTCTAGAATTCGTCGGATTTGAAGAACGTTTTTCTAAATGAAAACAACCTAGTTTATCAAACATTACTAACTACACTAAAAAAAATTAAACAAAGAAATTTCAGGTGTTAGAATATCAATCGATAATGATGTACCGATTAGCCGTGGTTTTAGGGTAGTAGCTCTACTTGTGTAGTCGCTGGAATATACGGTGCATACTTACTAACTGATACACCCATTGATAAACAAGAAATCTTTACAATAGCTAACGAAATCGAAGGGCATCCCGATAATGTTTCACCAGCTATTTTTGGAAGTCTAAGTTCATCTTGTACTACCGATAGTAAAGAAGCGGTAACTGTAAGATACGAGGTCGATGAAAGATTTAACTTCTTGGCATTTAATTCCAAACTTCGAAACTTCTACTGAAGAAGCTAGAAAAGTAATGCCAAAAGAAATTAAACTTCAAGATGCAATCTATTCAATGTCACGTATTGGATCAGTTATTAAGGCATTTGAAACTTATGACTTAGAACTTCTTAATAAGGTTATGGGAGATAAAATCCATGAACCTTACAGAAAAGAAATAATACATGAATATCACGAAGTTAGAGAAATCTGTGAAAAAATTGATAGTTCAGCATTTTTCATTTCTGGAAGTGGTTCTACATTAATGAATATCGTTAGTGATACTAACAATATTGAAAAAAATAAAAAAACTGAACTTGCTAAATTAAAAATACAACTGGCAAGCAATCTTTACTAAAAAGTTGATAAAGAAGGAACAGTAGTTCTAAATTAATATGTTAACAATTTTTGAACTTCTTCTTTTTATTACAGAGAGGAAGTTCATTTTGAAATAATTTTTATACAAATAAAGGAGAAATTTATTATGCAAAAAAATCAAGAGTAGCCGTACTAGGGGCAACAGGAATGGTAGGACAACGTTTATTAGTATTATTAGAAAATCACCCATACTTTGACGTAGTTAAATTAGCAGCGTCACCTCGTTCTGCTGGTAAAAAATATGGAGAACTTATGGAAAGCCGTTGGAAATTAGACCACGCTATTCCTGAATACACAAAAGAGCTAGTTGTTGAAGACTTATATAAAATTGACGAAGTTTCTGAAGGAATTGATATGGTATTCTGCGCTATCAACCTTGATAAAGAAGCTTTAATCAAACTTGAAGAAGACTATGCTAAACGTGAAGTAGTTGTTGTTTCTAACAACTCTGCAAATAGAAACAAAGACGATGTACCGATGATTATCCCAGAGATTAACTCTGCTCACCTAGATGTTCTTCCAGCTCAAAGAGAACGTCTTGGAACTAAAAAAGGATTTATCGTTACTAAACCTAACTGTTCAATTCAAAGTTATGTTCCTATCTTTGAAGCAATTAAAGAATACGGTGTTAAAGAAGCATCTATCTGTACTTATCAAGCTATCTCAGGAAGCGGAAAAACTTTCAATGAATGGCCTGAAATGATTGAAAACATCATTCCTTATATTGGAGGAGAAGAAGAGAAAAGTGAAAAAGAACCACTTAAAATCTTCGGTAAAGTAGTTGATGGTAAAATCGTTTCCAGATGATTCTATGAAACTATCAACTCAATGTATTCGTGTGCCAGTTCTTGATGGACACCTTGCTTGTGTATCATTCAATTTAGAAAATGATCCAGGATTAGAAACTTTAGTTGAAAAAAATTAAAAAAATCATGTTCCTGAAATTGCTAAACATGAATTACCACTAGCGCCAACTCCATTCATTAAATATTATGAAGAAAACGATCGTCCACAACCGGTTCTAGATCGTGATAACGAAAAAGGTATGCAAATTACTGTAGGTCGTCTTCGTGAAGATAACCTATTTGACTACAAATTCGTAGGACTTTCTCATAATACATTACGTGGAGCAGCTGGTGGAGCTGTATTAACTGCAGAACTAATTAAAAATTAGGATACTTAGATTAATATTATAAAATAATACTCCAGGAGAATTTCTCTTGGAGTATTATTTTTTATTAATCTCTTATTTTTCTATTTCACTATTTCTCTCAACTCTACTTTTCTATTTTCTTTTAAAGACAATGTGCATGCATCAGCAGTCGCAATTGACTCTAGAGCTGCGACACCATTTAATAGTTTTTCATATTCTTTTGATACTTTTTCTCCATTCAAAATATTATGCAAATACAACATTTCTTTATCTATACAGCTTTGTAACCAAAGAGGGCAACGTACATTAGGATTTCCATAAGCTATTCCTCCGTCCATTCCTCTACCTGTATAAATAGCCGTTCTGTCATCATCTTCTTCTTTTGATTCATGGATTAAGAAATAACTCTCTCCTTCTCCTACTACTCTTAAAGTACCTTTAGTATTATATAAATCTAATTTTATAGCTCCTTTTGTACCTTCTATAAGGACATAGTGTTCACCCCATCTAAAAGCATTCCCATATTCAAGTACTGCGTATCGTTTATTAGAAAATTCCAAATTAACTATTAAGAAATCATCTTCATCACCGAAAATTTTTCACCAACATGACATACATTCCCACCTATCATAGTTACCTGTTCTGGTAGACCATCCATAATAAATTGAATACAATCAAGTTCATGAATGTGATGGTATAAGTGTCCTCCAGACTGTGATCGGATTTTTTTCCAAGAAACAGTTTCTTGTTTTTCCTCCCATCCTGTTCTTGCAGCATGACAAAATATTACATCTCCTATTTTCCCTTGCTTAATCAATTCTTTTGCGTGACGTACTCCATTAAAAAAGTTCATAATATGACCTGCCATAAAAATCACATTATTTTTTCTCGACAAGTTTCAACCATAACCTTACAATCTTCATAAGATAAAGCGATTGGTTTTTCACAGAATACATGTTTACCATTCTTAGCGGCTAATAATACTGGCTTACGATGTAAATTACTCGGTGTTGCGACGATAACACAATCTACATCTTCTCTTGTTACCAATTGTTCTAAAGTTGAAACAATTCTCTGCTTCTAGTTCCTTAGCAACTTTCTCTCCATTTTCCGGATCAAAAACTGCAGTCACCTTCGCATCTTTTATTTTTTCTAATGAACGAGCTAAATCTGCTCCGAAATAACCTGATCCAACAATTCCATAATTTGTCATAATAAAATCCTCTTTTCATATTCCTAAACAATTAAGAAATAATATTCTATTCCCTTATATTTATTATACAACTTACTAAAAACAAATTTAAAGATTTATTTTTCTGTTCATTTTAATATAAATTTAAATCTTTAAATGCAAATCTGATATATTTCATTTACTAACTTAATTTTTAAACATAAAAAACCCTAAGGACACCTCCTTAGGGGTTTGGTAATATTTAAATTATTTAACGTCTAGAACTTGTCTACCTTTGTACATACCAGTTTTTCTATCAACACGGTGACCCATTACGTAGTTACCAGTTGTTGCATCGATAGTAATTGATGGTGCAGATAGTTTTTTGTGAGTTCTTCTTTTTCTTTTTAGCTGTTTTTTGATGTTCTTCTAAAAAAGGAACTGCCATAGTTAATTTCCTCCAATTATTTTTAAATAATTCTTATTGTTCTTTAAATAGTCCGTTAAGAGCTGCAAACGGTGATTCTTTCTTTTCTTTAACATCAGTTAAAGACTCTTCAGAAACCAATTCCCAGTCGTTACCAGAAACCATCTCTAGCTCTTCTTCATCAGAAGTAGTTATTGGAATATTTAAAATTATAAGCTCATTCACTAAAGGTGTTAAATCAATATACATATCCATTAAATTAACATCGAATACCTCTTCACCTGCAAATACAGATTTATCAACGTATTCTTCTCTCTCTTCGATTTCAAATGGAACAACAACTTCTTTTAGTGTTTTCCCTGAAATCATTTCGAAGTTTCCTTTAATTAACAGATCGGCATAGATTTTATCTTGTCCACCTCGAGTTAATTTTCCACTAACAACAACATCTCTAATATCTTTTAGAGAGTTATCATAGTGTTCTACTTTAACATTTATATTTTTCTTCAAAAAAACAAAAGTATCACTATTATTTTTTTGAATAACGAAGATCTTAACCATTTCATTAAATATCACCTCATAAACACATTATTTATTATATATCTTTTTAGTTTAAGATGTCAACAAAAAAAGTTGACTCATTTGTTTTTTTAATTCATTATATTTTCAATATATTCGCTAACGACATTATGAATCCTACAAAAATCGTTAACTTAGCTGTTAACACCATATACGGTGCCATTGTTTTTTTGTGATTATTTGTACTAAAACCTTTAATTATTTTTATAGCTAAAGGAATAGTAACAAACACCAGTAGATTCCACCACGAAGCATATTTAGTAATTATAAATAAAACATTTAATAAATATACTACGATAAAAGCTAATTGCCATTGTTTTTAATCGCATTATTTCTTCCTACTAATATCGCATAAGTTCTTCTTCCTGATTCTTTATCATTATCTAAGTCGCGGATATTATTTGCTAATAATATTGCTCCTATCATGATAAATAACGGCAATGAAACGACAATAATATCAGCATTAACATAGCCAGTTTGGAAATAGAATGATAAAGCTATTATAATTGTTCCCATGAAAAATCCTGAGACAACTTCTCCAAATGGAGAATAAGCTATAGGATATTTACCTCCAGTATAGAAATATCCAGCAAGCATACACACTAAACCGACTAATAGTACATAGATACTCGTCATAAATGTTAAAATTAATCCAAATACAAATGCTAGTGCGTACAATACCAAGGCTCCTACCATAACCTCTTTTGGACTTAAATTTCCTTTTACTATCGAACCAGAAATCCCTTCTGAATCAACCTTATCTAACCCGTGTTTGTAGTCGTAATACTCATTAAATAAATTAGTTGCCGCTTGAATTAATAAGCAAGCCAATAGAAATAATATAAATTTTAAAATTGAGAATTTACTCTCGTATCCTAATGCATACGTAGCTCCAAATAACACTGGTGCTATCGATGCTGGATAACTATGTGGTCTTGTACACATAAAAAATTCTTTTAGTTTACTTTTATTCACAACATCCTCCTAGTTATCTTCTTACCTTGAATATTATATCATATATTTGCATTCGATGTTATCAAAAATCTTTCTCACTTTAGCCGAACTATAAATTATAACGTTTTTTATCTTTTTGTGTTATAATTAAAGAACAATATTAATTATACACGGAGGAATTCATTATGAAAATTGCATGGATTGGAACAGGAGTTATGGGTGAAAGCATGGCTGGGCACCTATTAGATGCTGGTCATGAACTTTTCGTCTACAACAGAACAAAAAGTAAAACTGACAACTTAGTAAAACGTGGTGCTACACTTCTTCATGAGATTAAAGATGCACCTGAATTTGCTGAAGTAATATTCACCATGGTTGGATATCCTAAAGATGTTGAAGATGTTTATCTTGGTGAAAATGGTTTAATTACAACGGCAAAAAAAGGACAAGTATTTATAGATATGACTACTTCATCACCTAGTCTTGCTGAAAAAATCAATACTGAATTTCTAAAAGTTGGAGCATATGCGTTCGATCTTCCAGTTACAGGCGGTGACATTGGCGCAAGAAATGCTACTCTATCAATCATGGCAGGTGGAGATAAAAAGGTATTCGAAAAAGTTGTTCTTCCACTAGTTGAAAAAAACTAGGAAAAAGCATTACATATTTCGGTGAAGCTGGTAAAGGTCAATACGCAAAACTTGCTAATCAGATCGCAATTGCTACAACTATGATTTCTGTTGCAGAAAGCTTCAAATTCGCTAAAGAAGTTGGACTAGACTTAGACTCGTTCTTCAAAACAGTATCATCAGGTTCTGGTGGAAGCTTCTCAATGACTTCATACGGACCACGTATCCTAGGTGGAGACTTCAAACCAGGATTCTTCACACCACTTTATTAAAGATATGAAAATTAGCATTAGAAGAATGTGAAAAATGAATATCAAACTTCCTGGACTTGAGACAGCATATAAAATTTACAACGAATTGAAGAAGAAGTTCGTAACACAAACGGAACTCAAGCAATTTCTAAATGGTATGAACTATAAAAAAATGAGTTGATCTAGTCGATCAACTCATTTTTAATATTATTTTTTTCTCCAAGTTTCAACGCTTTTTGAATCTTTCGCATGTCCAACTTCTTGTGTTTTTGCTATTGGTAAAGAAGATGGAACATAACTCTTTGCAATCTCAAATATTTCATCCACAGAAAATTCTTTTTCAATTTTTTTGTAAAGGTTCCTATTAATAATCCTGAAATTTTATCGAATACTCCTAATTGTTTCAATTGGACAAGGTGTGTTAGTAGACCTTCTATTGATGTACCTAATCCTTCTATGAAAAAGCACCTTGTTTTTCTACTTTTTGGAAAATACTCTGTCCCAGTAAGCTTTTAAGAAACATCTAATATTTCCCCAACAACTTCTCCTTCAATTTTTGTTCCTTGTAAAAATTTCCAGTTAACATCAAATAAGGTATTCTTTTCCTTCAAAAATGTATTCTCAAAAGCTTATTTGAATTTTTTCATTTTTCAATAATATTTAAAAATCTGATATAGATAATTTATCTTATCTGTTTTTGCTTACTAAAGCATTTAATACTGTCGTTAAGTCACTATATCCAAAAAAATGGTTTTATAGTTTTTCTTTTTATTACATCATAGTCTAAATATTCCAAGATTTCATTAGCAATATCTCCACCAGAAATATCAAAGATTGCTTTAATTTCATTATTTTTATAAAATGACATCAACTCTTCAGCTCTAACTTGTGGACTGAATCCACGTCCATACTTATCTTTATAGATATATTTAGTAAAGACAGGTACTAAACCCATCTCCACTAGAATATCCTCTAGTTTCTCTAATCGAGCTTTATCTTCAATATTTTTTTCCATTAGAACAAACTACTAATGCTATTTTTATCATTTATATTTAATATCATACCTTACTAGTTTTTCCTTATCATATACATAGTAAAAAGACAGGAATTAATCCTATCTTCTACTTTTTTTATAATATTTTTATAGTCTAATTACTTACGCTTTCTACATAATATTTTGAGATCTACTTTTGTCCGCCTTCATATTTTTTTATTATTTAGACGAAGAACTAATTTACCTTTATATGTATTACCAATTACTGAAGTAGAATAAAGGAATAGTAATCTTATCTCCTTCTATTTTTCCACATATCCGGCTTACTAGGACCCTTTAAGAAAAATTGCCCCATGTCCCCGATAAGTAGCAAGTACCATCTTATCTTTTTTTAAAGAATATTAACTCGCCTTCTTTTAAAACTTTCGAATACTTCTCTTCATTTCCTGTTAAAGTATCGTCTATTTCTCTATATTTTTAAGTACTGTGAACTTTTCAATTTATTCATTACATATTCTTCATTAACCGTATCAGGTTGTAAAGCGTTATAAGCATCTATTATTTCAGATAATGGCATCGGAATATGAAAAAAAGCAACATCTCATCAACTTTAATATGTTTTTGAGCATCTGAAAACTCTGTTATCACTAATGATGCATCTATATCTTTGGTTGTTCCATCTAGTATATTTGTAATAACATTAGCAAATTTCGTAGCGACCTCATTATTATGCTCTGTATTTTTTTAACATCAAGTGTTTTTCCAACTTATATTATCTTTTTATACTTTGAATTTAATTCTTCAGTTTTTCACCTGTACTTTCTAATTTACCATCTTTTTACTTTGTAAGCCCCGATAATCTCGTTTTCTTTTTCAAGTTTAAATTGATTATGGTATCCGCCTTGTTTAAGAATGATTCTATCTTCATTTCCTTCTTTTTCTACTGCATAACTTACAGTCGGTGCATATTTTTTTAATTCTTTTTAAAGTAGCATCTGAAAGTTTTTAATTCTGAATTTAAAGAATCTATATCATTTAATGTTGATAATTTCTCTATAATAATAGTGGTCTCTTTATCTGTCTTTTACCATCTACACTTCCTAAATTCTGACTATTATTTTCTGGTGTTTTTATTTTTAATTTACTATAATTTATAATTCCAAATGTACATACCACCGCTAATAAGAATATCGTAGCATAACCTAATATATATTTTTATTCCTTTATTCATTTTTTATATTTCCTTATCTTTTTTTCTATAAATTAAAAATATACATAGTAAAAAGACAGGAGTTAATCCTATCTTCTACTTTTTTGCAATATATTTTTATAATCTAATTACTTGCACTTTCTATATAGTATTTAGAATCTACTTTGTCCGCCTTCATATTGTTTTATTATTTAAACGAAGAACCATTTGTCCCGTTTGTTTTCCTCCATTAAAGTTATCGATTAGAGGTACAATAACTTTATCTCCTTCTATTTTAAACTTATCAGGGGTTGCTGGAATTATTGGATTTATTCCTCCGATTCCACCAAATACAGCAAGATACATCTTATCTTTCTTGAAGTATACAACTTCTCCATTTCCAACACTCTTATTGTACTTATCTTCATTTCCCCTTATAACTATCATCTATTTCTTTATATTTAGCATTTTTTTAATTCCAGTTACTTTTTTTATACACTTGCTCAGCATTAAATGTTTTCGTTAAAAGCTGTATTATAGATATCAGTAATCTCTCCAAGTGACATAGGGACAACATTCATGCCCGGTTGAGCGCCTTTTTGCATGTTTATTAATATCTGATAAATAACCAAATAATCCTATCATGTTATCTACACTTCCACCTAATTGTACTCCATTATATTTTACGGCAATTGCAAAAAGCAGTATCTTTATCATGATCTTTGTTATTTACGTTTATGTTATTCCATTTTAATTTATCATTTCCATTAACTTTAGTACTAATCTTATCTAAAGTTATCTCCTGTTGATGTTAATTTTTCCACCATCAACTTTGTAAGAACCGATAATCTTATTAATATCATTAACTTTATAATCAGCATAATATCCACCTAAACGGAAGTAGATTACATCATATCCTTCACTGTTATCCACAGCATAACTTACAGTCGGTGCATATTTCTTCAAGATATCAATTACAGCTTGTGATAAATGTAATTCAGAGTTAAGAGCATCAATATCATTTAATGTTGATATTTTTTTCAATAATTATCGTGGTCTCTTTATCTAATTGTTTTTCCATCTACACTTCCTAAGTTAGAACTATTATTCGTTGTACTTCCTTCTTGCATTTCTTCATATTTAATAATTCCAAACACGCATATTACAGCCGCAACAAATACCGCAGAAAAACCTAATATATACTTTTATTCCTTTGTTCATACTTTCCTCTCTTTCTATAATTTATTTTCTTTAATTATCTTCTCTATCAAACGTAGGAACGTAGAAATGTCTTCCTTCTAGTCCAAATAATTTATCACTAAATGTTCCAGGCTCTACATTCGCTAAGTTTTTCTCAAACATCATCATTCTAGCATCAATATTATCGATAAAGTGAATAATTTCCGCTTCTTTAATCATAGGTAGTTTTGGTGAACCAAATTCATACTTACCATGATGCGCAAGAATCATATGTCTAAGTAATATAATCTCTTCAGCTTCAATACCTAATTTATCAGCCATTCGAGCTACTTCATCACTCATAATAACAATATGTCCCAATAGTTCACCTTCTAATGTATAAGAAGTTCCTACAGGTCCACTAAGTTCTATAGTTTTCCCTAAATCATGTAAAATGATTCCGCTATATAATAAATCCTTATTTAATGATGGATAAATTCCTACCAATGCCTTTTGCTATTTTTCAACATTGTTGTTGTATGGTAAATCAGCCCTGAATAAAAATCATGATGCATTGATTTAGCTGCAGGGTAACTAATAAATTGCTTTTTATATTTATTTAGCAATTCAATTGTTACAGTTCTTAAGTTCTCATTACTTATTTCTTTCAAGAAATAATTTAATTCATTATCATTACATCTTTTTGGTACTGGTGCTGTTTGAATATAATCTTGTATATCGATGTTATCATTTTCTGTAGCCATTCGATAGTTTTTAATTTTTAACTGTAGTTTTTCACGATAATCTAAAATCGTTCCTTCTACATAAACCATCTTACCAGCTTTTAAGTTTTCACTATCTTCGTCTTTAACTTCCCAAATTTTTCCCATCAATGCTACCAGTTTTTGTCTTTTAGATATAATGTTAAATATGGTTTCCCACTTGTCGCAATTCCACGAATTACATTATCTAATAATAAAAACATACTAATCTCTTGATCAGTCTTAAAATCGCTTATGAACATTTCCTCACTCCTTCTTTTGTATATTTTATATCCATCTTATATTTTACTTTGTATTACAAAAAAATTCAAATAAATATAGTATAAAACCTCATAAAATAACAAAAAAGCCCAGAATCCTCTGAGCTTTTTCATCTTACTAGTCGAACAGATCTTTTGCTTTTCTACTTACCTTATCCAGGAAGCTTTCATCTTCTTCGACTTTTTCATCATTTAATTTAGTAAGTTCTAGGTATAGTTCACGTTCTTTTTGTTGATAAGTTTTTTAGGGAATTTCAATAGATACCACGACATAGTGATCTCCTTGACCATATCCCATAACACTTTTAACCCCTTTACCTGCAAGACGGAATTTACGTCCGTGTTGTGTTCCTGCTGGAACATTTAGTTCAATTTCACCTGTCAATGTACGAACATCAACTTTTGTTCCTAAAGCAGCCTGCGCTGGAGAAAGTTTTAATTCAGTGTAGATGTCATCATCTTCTCTGTGGAAGTATGAATCCTCAGCTACGATTACCTCTATGAATAAATCACCTGCTGGACCTCCATTTTCTCCTGCTCCGCCTTTACCACGAAGACGAACACGTTGTCCTGAGCTAATTCCTTCTGGAATTTCTACTTCATATTCTACCTCACGGTTATTGTATCCTTTACCGAAACAGTGGGCACATTTATCTTTAATGATTTTTCCGCGCCCTTGACATCAGAACATGTTCGTTGACTTTGCATACGTCCGAATGGAGTATCTTGAATTACCGCTTCTTGTCCACTACCATTACATCTGTGACATGTATTTACAGATGAAGAATCTTTCGCTCCACTTCCGTGACAGTGATCACATTCTACATCTTTACGGATTTTAATAGTTTTTTTCGTACCGAATACAGCATCCTCAAAACTTATGCGAATGCGGTGTAATAAGTCTTCTCCTTGACGCGGAGCATTCGGATTACGACGTGATCCTCCTCCACCGAAGAAACTTGAGAAAATATCTCCAAGGTCATCAAAACCACCTGAGAATCCAGAGAAACCTCCACCGAAGCCACCAAATCCTCCTTGACCGGCTCCACCTTCAAATGCTGCGTGACCAAATTGATCATATTGAGCTTTTTTAGTATCGTCACTCAGTACTTCATACGCTTCTGAAATTTCTTTAAATTTATCTTCAGCGCCTGGCTCTTTGTTGATATCTGGGTGATATTGTTTTGATAATTTACGATATGCTTTTTTAATTTCAGCTGCACTTGCTCTTTTACTTACGCCAAGTACCTCATAATAATCTCTTTTAGCCATCTTAATCTCTCCTATAATTATTTAACAAAGGGAGTGACTCAAAAATCGTGATTTCGGAGAAACAAGATTTTGTTGAGTCACCCCCGCAAAGTTTATTAGATATCTAAAAAGCTTTTATAAAGCGAATTTAGATATCAATAAACCACTGCGTCTATGAGTTCCCAAGTAAACTTATTTTATAGTTTAGAACCTTTGGGGTACCCCCTTAGACTATTTATTTAATTATTTTTTCTCAGTGAAGTCTGCATCGATTGTGTCATCATCGTTATTTGATGATGTTGCTCCCTGCATCTGCTCCTTGAGCTCCAGCTGCCGCATTAGCTTGTTCATAAAGTTTCATAGTCATTTCTTGAACAGCTTTGTTTAATTCATCTTTAGCAGCTTTAATTTCTTCTAAGTTATTGTTTTTAATAGCTTCTTTTAATGTATCATTTTTAGCTTTAATGTTATCTAATAAGCTTTGGTCTACTTTATCTTTAGCTTCTTCTAATGCTTTATCTGCTTGGAATGAAAGTTGATCAGCTTCGTTACGCACATCAGCTTCTTCTTTACGTTTAGCATCTGCTTCTGCATTAGCTTCTGCTTCTTTAACCATTCTATCGATATCAGCATCAGTTAATGAGCTACTTGATTCAATAGTGATTTTTTGTTGTTTTTGAGTTCCAAGATCTTTAGCTGTAACATTTACAATACCGTTTTTATCGATATCGAATGTAACTTCGATTTGAGGTACTCCACGTGGTGCTGGTGGTATATCTGAAAGTTGGAATCTTCCAAGAGTTTTGTTATCAGATGCCATTGGACGTTCACCTTGTAATACGTGGATGTCTACTGCTGGTTGGTTATCTGCAGCTGTAGAGAATACTTGTGATTTAGATGTTGGGATTGTTGTATTTCTTGGAATTAATACTGTCATAACTGATCCCATTGTTTCAATACCTAATGATAATGGAGTTACGTCTAGTAATACTACATCTTTAACATCCCCTGTAATTACTCCACCTTGGATACTGGCAGCTTCCCATAGCTACTACTTCGTCAGGGTTTACTCCTTTATGAGGCTCTTTACCCATTTCTTTTTTAACAGCTTCTTGTACTGCTGGGATACGAGTAGATCCACCAACTAAGATTACTTGATCAATATCACTTGGGTTTAATCCCGCGTCTTTAAGTGCTTGACGAGTTGGGATTAATGTTCTTTCTACTAAGCTGTGAGTAAGTTCATCGAATTTAGCACGAGTTAATGTGTTTTCTAAGTGAACTGGTCCGTTAGCTCCAGCTGAGATGAATGGTAATGAAATTTGAGTTGAAGTTACACCAGATAAGTCTTTTTTAGCTTTTTCTGCTGCATCTTTAAGACGTTGCATTGCCATTTTATCTTGTGATAAGTCAATAGCTTGTTCTTTTTTGAATTCTTCTACAAGGTAGTCGATAATAGCTTGGTCGAAGTCATCTCCACCTAGTAAGTTATCTCCTGATGTAGCTAATACTTCGAATACTCCATCTCCTAATTCTAAGATAGATACGTCGAATGTACCACCACCAAGGTCAAATACTAATACTTTTTGATCTACATCTGTTTTTTCTAATCCGTATGCTAATGCTGCTGCAGTAGGTTCGTTAATGATACGTTCTACTTCTAATCCAGCGATTTTACCAGCGTCTTTAGTTGCTTGACGTTGAGCGTCATTGAAGTATGCCGGTACTGTAATAACAGCTTTAGTTACTTTTTCACCTAAGTAAGCTTCAGCAGTTGCTTTTAAGTTTTGTAAAATCATTGCTGAGATTTCTTGTGGTGAGTATTTTTTACCATTTACATCTTCTTTATAATCTGTACCCATGTGACGTTTGATAGAAATTACTGTATTAGGGTTAGTGATTGCTTGACGTTTTGCTACTTCCCCTACTTGAATTTCATCACCTTTGAATGCTACTACAGAAGGTGTAGTTCTATTACCTTCTGGATTAGGGATTACTTTAGCTTCCCCACCTTCTAATACTGATACACATGAGTTAGTTGTTCCTAAGTCGATACCTATAATTTTTGACATATTCTTGTCCTCCTTAAATTTATAATAACTATATTTTCAAATTTATTTGTTAAAATGATTATTTCACTCTAACAAAGTCTTATATTACTTTTTAAAATGCTTTTCAGTTTTACACTGAAAATATTCTGCGCAGTGGCTACTTTCAAATTTTTTTGTCACTGCGTTCTTAATTTTTTGAGTATATATCTGCGCAGTGGCTACATACCAATCATTTTGTTGCTACGCTCCTCATTCTTGGTGTAGCTGTGCGATTCTTACTCCTAACTTTTTTCTTCAGCTTCTAGGTTCGAAAAAACTAAGGATTAATAATTACGAGTTAACCTTAACCATTGCTGGTCTGATTACTCTATCTTTTAGTTTGTAACCTTTTTGGAATGTATCTAAGATTACTCCGCTTTCTTTGTCGCTTTCTTCTCCTTGCATTACTGCGTGGTGGAAGTTTGGATCGAACTGAGCATTTTTAGTTTCTACTAGTTCAACACCTTCTGATTTAAGCGCTGCTTGTAATCCTTCGTATACCATTTGTACACCTTTTAGAACTGTTTGTACTTCTTCATTAGTTGACTCAACTTGTAAAGCACGTTCTAAGTTATCCAAACTTGGTAAGATTTCTGTAATCACTTTTTGACTCTTATAAGCATTTATAGTGTCAATTTCTTGATTTTTACGTCGTTTAAAGTTTTCAAATTCTGCGTAAAGACGTAAGTATTTATCTTCTGACGCTTTTTACTTCTTCTTGCAGTTTTTTTCAATTTGTTCTTGTAATAACTCTTCTGCAGTTTTTTCAACTACTTCTTCAGAGTCTGTAGTTTCTTCAGTTTCAACAGTTTCTTCTGTTGTTACTTCTTCTTGTAGAGTTTCTTTTTTTGTTCTTCAGTAGCCATCTCTACCTCCTAATTATTTTTAAATTATTATTTTAAATTATCACGAACACAAGCTATAAGTGTCATGATTTTTTTGAATAGTCCATTCTCTTTGGCCCAAATACGGCTATTACACCTTGACCTTTAGATGTGTTATAACTACTAGATACTAATGAAAGATCATCTATATTCCCAAGCTTAAGCTCAGTTCCTATTTTTAATAGATGGTTTTGTCTGTTACTTCATTATTATCTAGAAGCTCGACTATCTTATCATCTTCTAAGAGCGATACTACTTCTTTTTAATTTTTCTACATTGTCTATATCGGGTTGCTTAAGTAAATTGTACTTACCCCCTAATGCTACAGTCTTTTTAATTTTATTTTGCAACAATCTATTTAAAGCCACCACTATCATATCATAGTTGTTAACTTTATTCTTTAAATATTTCTCTAACTCACCGTGAATCATTACGTGAGCTGTTGCCATATCCACATCATAGAAGTAACTTTGAAGAAGATTATTAATCTCCCCTATGTCTTCTGCAGTGAAGTCTGCATCAAGTTTATAGTTTTGTTGGAATACCTCTCCTATATTTGTTACTAATATAACAAGAATACTACGACTACTCAGAAGAATAACCTCTATTTTATTAATGCGCCTATCCGTTTTTGTCGGGGCTAGTATCACCGCCGTACAATCAGTTAAGTCCGATAGTACTATTGCATTTTTTTCTAGATAGTTATTTTCCGATACTATATCACCACCAGAGAGTTGTTTAAGTTTTTCATTCTCACTATTCGATAGTTCATAATCTTTTTTTATGTAATCTACATAATAGCGATAACCTTTTTCCGAAGGTACTCTACCTGATGAAATATGAGTCTTTTTTTAATCAATCCTTCTTTTTCTAATTTACTCATATCATTTCTTATCGTTGCCGAACTGAAATCAATATTTTTGAGCAATTTGCTTAGAACCTACAGGTTGATTAGTCGTAATAAAATTTTTCGACTATAGATTGAAGAATGAGTACTTGTCTATCTATTAACATCGTCATCACCCTATTCTCCAATTTTTGTGTTTTAGCACTCTAAGTATATGACTGCTAATCACATATATAATAATATCATTAAGGTCAAAAATAAGTCAATAGCTTTTTAAAATATTTTTGACTTTTTTTGACCTTTTATCTTATATTCTACTTAACCTTGATACAATCACATTTCTAAAAAAATTTTTTTAACGAAAAAAATTCAATTGATTCTTTCGTAGTATTGCACATAATATTGAAAAATAAAAAATAATAATTTGTAGACGAAGCAACTTATAGCATGAATTTCTAACCTAATTTCTAAATGTAGATTTAATAAAAAAAGTATTATAATTTGTTCCTACCTTCCTTGTAACTTCAATAAAATTCTTGTATAATAAGTAAACGAAAGAAGTTAATAGAGGTAAAAATTTTTGGAACTTATTGAACTTAGAAAAGAACTCGAAGAAATTAACAAAAAGAATAACTGAATTTAAAACTTCATTAAAAAAATAGAAGATAAAAACTGAGCGAGTTGCTGAAATTGAAAATATGATGCTTGAGGCTGATTTTTGGAATGATAGCGAAGCAGCCAGTCTATTAGTTACAGAATCAAAGAGTATAAAAAAAGAACTTGATGAATTTAGTGAAATGATAGACTATTTAGAGCACTCTGAAGAGATGGTTGAGTTTTTAAAAGATGAAGATGACGAAGAAATTTATCAAGACTTACTAGAAACAGTAGTAAATCTTAAATCAAGTGTTGAAGATTTTAGCTTTAGATTATTATTCTCAGAAGAATACGACAATAATACTGCTATACTAGAAATACATGCCGGCGCTGGTGGTACTGATGCTACAGACTGGTCAGAATTAATGTTACGTATGTATGAAAGATTCTTCACAAAGCAGGGGTTAAAATACAGCTATTTAAACTATCAATCTGGTGATATCACTGGTGTTAAATCAGCAACTATAAAAATTGAAGGTGACTTTGCATATGGATTATTAAAAGGAGAAAAAGGTGTTCACCGAGTTGTGCGTATCTCACCTTTTGACCCATCTGGAAAAAGACATACATCGTTCGCTTCAATCGATGTAATTCCAGAATTTAATGATGATGAAATTAACATTGAAATTAATAATGAAGACTTAAAAATAGACACTTACAGAGCTCAAGGAGCTGGTGGACAGCATATTAACACTACTGATTCAGCAGTTCGTATTACTCACCTACCTACTGGTATAGTCGTTCAATCACAAAGCAGAACGAAGTCAAATTAAAAATAAAGATGCTGCGATGAAAAATTTAAAAATCAAAAACTTTATCAACGTGAAATAGAAGAAAAAGAAAAAGAATTAGCAGCAATTCGCGGTGAACAAAAGGATATTGGTTGGGGTTCTCAAATTCGTTCCTATGTATTTTACTCCATATACAATGGTAAAAGATCACAGAACAAACTACGAAGT